>Ga0302309_10002536_pt1 | contig 15054 bp, 14 predicted proteins | sample III_Palsa_N1_1_FD_200453 | JGI IMG/M metagenome (GOLD analysis project Ga0302309, IMG submission 200453) | Peat permafrost microbial communities from Stordalen Mire near Abisko, Sweden - III_Palsa_N1_1 | ecosystem: Environmental > Terrestrial > Soil > Palsa > Peat permafrost | place: Sweden... | reverse complement strand
TCCCGGGTAATCGGGCAACGTAGTGGCCACCCACGAGCCTGCTCCCTAAACTAAAGAGGAGGTTGGGAGGGGTAAAGAGACCTGTGCCCTGGTTTCTCAATACCTCCTCCGTATCCCCAATGTCTGATCGGGCGATTTAGTAACACATCGCCCATAAAAAATTTCCTCCCCCAACTTAGGGGAGGTAAGGAGGGGTAAAGAGACCTGCGCCCCGGGGTTCCCGATGCCTCCTCCGTTTCTTATATGTCCGACCGCGCTTTTTTTTAATGCACTGGCATTTAAAAAAAAGCTCCTCCCCTAAACTTAGGAGGCCGGGAGGGGTAAACGGGACAGATGCCTCCTCCGTTTCTTCGCGGTAACTTTGCTGCAACTATCCTTGAATACAACAATCAGGCGCCAAAATATCATCCTGCACATGCGTGAAGGAACCGGAATAAGCAATTAAATTCCGGTCACTTTGCATTTGATAACTTGTCCATCTCATTCGTATTTTTATTGATTCTTGACTCTTTCTCCTGCCACTGCTACTCAACCCTGCTCTTAATTCTTGACTCCCGATTCTTCACTCGCATAAAACACCCCGGCCTACGCTACATGATTTCTATAAGTGCCGGGCGTAAAATGAAATTTGTTTTTAAAAAGCTTTATAAATGCGCTTGGGCAGGTGAAACCAACCAGGTTAACAATTTCATTTACGGTATAATTTGTACTTCTCAGCATATGCCGTGCATTATCCAGCCTGGTTTGTATTAAATATTGGTGAGGAGAGCAATTATATATCTGTTTAAACGTGCGGAACAAATGCGTCGGCGATAAACAGGCGTGCCCGCTGATGTCCTCCATGCTGAGATCCTGGTTATAATTGCTTAACATAAAATCCTTTGCCAGGCTTAATCTTTTAAACAATTCATCCCGCGTACTGGCATTCAAAGCATCTAAACGCTTGCTTTTATTCAACACCTCATTATAATAAAGGCGATAAAAAAGCAGCAGGGAATGATAAATATAATCGTCGAGCAAAAGGTCGTCGGAATTTTCGTTAAAATGATCGATCAAATGCGTGAGGTTATATTTAATGTCCCCCTTACATGGGTATATCGTCTCTAAAAAAGTGCTGCGCTGAACGAGCTCGCTGTCAATCGGCTCATCGATCAGTTGTCGGTCAGATGAGGAAAAACCATATTGAAAGTCCTGGAGGAATTTCCTGGAAAAAAAGATCGCGAAAGTGTTAGCTATTGAATCCGAATAAATGGTCCGGTCATAGGACGTGCCTTCATTTATGATCAAAAAGTTACCCGGAAAAACCGTCACGGTCCTTTTACCGATCTTATATTTTTCACTGCCGTTGAACACTGCATGCAAGGAGAGCTCATTTCTTTGATCAGTATAGCTTGCTTCAGTAGTTATCTCACTGTGCAGCTTATTTTGATTATATAGAACCTTAAAACTTTTCATCAATCAGTATAATCCCTTTTTTCCAAAAAGGTGTATTTATTGCCCCAGGGGTCTAAAATTTCGAATGCCAACCCTTCCGGTATATAATGCGGCTTATTTAAAATACTTAATCCTTCCGGGCCCATATGGTGAAAGTCATGTAAGCAATCGATGGTGCTGATGACCAGGTTAAAATCATTTTTGTCATTCGCACTATTCCGGGTGTTCGAAAAAATCTCATACCAATTTCCATAGTTATCACCAACCATCACACCGCTCAGGTTTTTTGAAACAGGATGGCTGTGGACAACAAATCCTAGCTTTTCCACTAAAAAGTCCAACGCCATTTTTGGTTCGTTCAAATAAAACGGTACACCATTTATCATTTCGCTGTTCATTTCTTTCCGCGGTAAGCCATAATTCAAATTTACCTTGACTGAGCTGCCCGGGTCTACCCCTAAAAGGGGGATTTTGATTAATGGTAGTTTCCACCTATTTACCCAAAATCCTAAGCCGTAACATTACAATACTCGATACTCCTCGTTTCGGGAAATTTAATTAACTGATAATTCTACTCGCCATGACATACGTTAAGCTACGCCCTCCGTGACTGCGACTTTGTTAAGAAAGTGCCCTAATAATAACCAACATCTCTTTTAAAATTAAGTAACATGAAACAAAAATTACTTTTAATAATAGGGTTAAGCCTGGCGGTTTCCATCCGGGCTTTTGCACAAACCCATAAGGTTACCGGTACAGTTACGGCCAAAGACGATGGCCTGCCCATTATGGGCGCATCAGTAAAGATCAAAGGAACAAACACAGGCGTTCAAACAGGCAACAATGGTACCTATACTGTTAGTGTACCTGCTGACGGAGTCCTTATATTTTCTTATATCGGGTTTACCAGCCAATCGATTCCGGTTGGTACCAGGCCGGTTATTAACGTTGTGCTCGAACCTGCCAGCCAGGTGCTGGGCGAAGTAGTGGTAACTACGGCCTTAGGCATTAAACATTCAGAAAAAGAATTGGGCTATTCAACTGCCGAGGTTACCGCTAAACAAATTACCGCTACGTCTGCAACAAATGTCGCCAATGGCTTAACGGGAAAAGTGGCGGGTTTGGCAGTTTACGAATTGGATAACAGCGTTGATCCCAACATTGCGATCGTTCTTCGCGGCAACCGATCACTGGAAGGCGACAACAGTGCACTTATCGTATTGGACGGCGTTCCGATGCCCGGAGCGTTGCTTAGCTCCATTAACCCAAATGATATCGCCGATATATCAATACTAAAGGGCGCCGGCGCCGCCGCGATTTATGGCTCCGAGGCGTCTAACGGTGTGGTGGCAATAAGTACCAAAAGAGGCTCATCTACCGGAAAACCAACTATTGTCTACCAAAATTCGGTACAGATAGAAAAAGTAGCCTTCTATCCGAAATTGCAAACAAGTTTTGGGACCTATGGTGGTGAAGGCAATTATATAAACCCGGTAACCGGGTTTACCGAGTATGTTCCTTATGAAAATCAGGAATACGGCCCGGCATATAACGGTCAGCTGGTGCAATTGGGCGCCCCGCTTGATAGCGCCAACGGTGTAAAGGATATAGTCCCCTATAAAGCCTACCCGGTTAGTCCGATTGACGCCTTTTTCCAAACAGGCGTTACCGAGCAGAATGATATTTCGTACTCGCAGGGCGATGCGAAGAACAGCATTTTTGTTTCTGCACAAAACGCCTACCGGACTACTGTTGTACCGAATGATAAAAACATCAGGGATGCTTTCAGCATACGGGGGCACCATACTGATGGAGTTTTTTCCGTCGATTACTCGGTTGAATACAGTAAAACCACTATCAGTACATATATTGGTAATAACAATCCGTTGAACACGCAATACGGCATTCCATTAGTCGGTAGTTATGTAACCACTGCGGGCGCAAACGACCTGTATTCGTCCATTTTGCAACTGCCTGCATTTTATAACATCAAGGATTTCCAGAATCCTAACTCTGATCTCGGCAACGCAAGCAATTATCCTGATGCTTATGCCATTAACCCATACTGGATTGTTGATGAGGCACGGCGGAATGAGCAGCGCGATGTATTGTTGGGCCAGCTAAAGTTAGCGGTCGACGCTACCAAATGGTTAAACATAAGTTATCATATCTCTGATAATTTTGGTATCGACCAGGAAGAATATACAAAAGCCCAGGTAAACTTTACCCCGTATTCCATCAGCGATCCATTTGGTGCAGGCAGTAACCCGTCAGTATTTGTAACCGGCGAGTCGCCCGGCACTGTTTATGACGTTTACCAATATGGCGACGGTACCAACAATAACCCCGGGTACGCCCGTCTGCAGGGCGATGCTTTGGTGGATTTTCACCCGACCCTGATCAAGGACCTTAAGACCGACCTCCTTGTGGGTAATTCCATTTACCAGTTATACGATAAATATCAAATAACAGGGAGCAGCGACCTCCAGCTTGAAAATTTCTATAATATCAATACCATTGGCGGCCAGCCAGTAGCACAGGTAGGCGATTACGTAGTGCGAAATATCTCATTTTTTGGCGACCTGAATTTGAGCTACAAAGGTTTCCTTACCCTGGAAGGTACCTTCAGAAATGAACAGGATTCCAGGTTATCCGCCGCTGAACGCTCGTTTAATTATCCTTCGGCAAAAATATCCTTCGTCCCCACAGATTTCATCCAGTCGTTGAAAAACAGCGATATTTTAACCTATGCAAAGTTCTATGGTTCATTAAGCCAGGTAGGTAACATCAACATCGGGCCTTACCAGATTTACAATAACTATGTTGAAAGCCCTGGTTTCCCTTACGGTGGGTTGGGCGGTTTAACTGCCAGCAGTACAAATTACAGCCCCACACTAAAGCCTGAAATAACCACTGAAACTGAAATAGGCACCGAATTGGCCTTCTTTAAAAACCGCCTGGATTTTAATTTCTCGTATTATAATTCATACGACAGAAATCAAACGGTTGCCATTTCTACCTCAATTGCTACCGGGTATTCTACATCCATATTAAACATTGGCGAAACACAGTCACAGGGCTACGAATTCCAGTTAACAGGGCAGATATTTACACAGGCTTTAAATAATTTCGGCTGGACACTTGGGGGCAACCTGTCTATTAATAATTCGAAAGTGATATCGCTGCTGCCCGGCGTTAACCAGTTGTCCCTGGGCGGCATGGATTATGCCGTCGTTGGGCAGCCCTTCCCATTACTCCAGGGTACTGATTTTGTACGCGACCCGCAGGGAAAGGTCGTAGTAGGCGCTACCGGGTATCCGCAAACCGCATCAGCGCTCACCGATTTTGGCCGAACAACCCCTAAGTATGATTTAGGGGTCACAACTAACTGGACCTACAAGTTTGTGAGTTTGGGCGCTGTGTTTGAATACCGTGGTGGCGATGTGGTTTATAATTCTATCGGCAACTCGCTTGATTTTACCGGTTCTTCCGCTTATTCAGCATCAAATGGCCGCCAACGGTTTATTTATCCAAATTCAGTAATTCAAACCGGGCCAAATACCTATGCGCCCAACACCAGCATAAGCGTACAGGATGGTAATTATGGTTTCTGGCAAACTTCGCAATTTCAAAGTACTAACAGCCCCTGGGTCACCAGTGGGGCCTTCTGGAAACTGCGCGAAGTAAACCTCACATTCACTTTAGATAAGTTTATTAAAAACAAAAAATATATCAAGGGCCTTGCTGTGGCATTAACCGGAAGGAACCTTTTTATCTGGGTACCTAAAGAGAATACCTATACCGATCCTGAGTTTTCTGATACGTTGCCCACCAGTAGTGCACGCGGCTTTAGTGATATAAATGAATTGCCCGGCACCCGGGTATTTGGCGGCAGTTTAAAAGTAACGTTGTAATTTATTAAATATAAAGCGATGAAAAAATACATATCAATTATAACAATAGTTTTTATAACCGGCATGGCCGGCTGTAAAAAGGTATATCTCGACCAGGAGGTTAGTCCTAACAACCCACCGTACACCACGCCACAATATACTTTGGCTGGCGCTGAAGAGGCGTCGGCAGCCATCTTAGGACTCGATTACCCTGAATATGGCGAATGGGGAGGGATTTGGTGTTTCAGCGGCAGCTACACGCCTGACGCTCAATTCCAGGAGTTTGCGGTTTCAATCAGCACTCCGCCCCAGCCTAACGACGCCTGGGGCGACTTATACAGTAATCTCACTAACTATAACGATTTGCAGGTTAGCTCCGCAGCGGTACCCGCGGATGCAAACTTTGAAGCAATTGCCATGATCATGAAGGCATATGACTTTGAGCAATTAGTTGATAACTATAATAATGTTCCGTATACACAGGCCTTTCAGCCCCTGACAAAACTTTTCCCGGCTTATGATACCGGCCAGTTTATTTATAACGACCTGGTGAAGCAACTGGATGCCGCTATCGCTTTAATAACCGCAAAGGGGGCCGGCGCCACGAACCCGGGCAGCTCGGATATCATTTACGGCGGGAACATGACCAGCTGGCAAATATTTGCAAACACCCTTAAACTGCGCCTGGCCATACGCCAAAGTAATTTAAGTACTAATGCGGCGGAGACAGACTTAGCCTCCACAGCGGGTATCGGCTACATTGGCGTTGCAACCGAAGCTGATTGCCAGCCCGGTTATACCGACGCTTTGAACAAGGAAAATCCTTTTTACGCGATTTATGGATTCGATCAAAATGGCAACCCCGGAGCCGGCTATGAAACGCAAAGGTCGAACATAGTGGCATCCAACCTGATGAAAAGCCTTAACGACCCCAGGGATTCTGCTTATTATCAAACCGTTAACGGCGCCATTAACGCGCTTCAGCTGGGCAATCCGAACAACGCGTCCAATGCGATATCCAGCCCCCTTGGCCCCGGCATCATAAAAAGCCCCTCGCAACCTACTGTCATATTTTCCGCGTACGAATCTTTATTCCTGCAGGCCGAAGCCGTCGCCCGTGGCTGGATACAGGGCTCTGCCAGCGCGCTTTATAATGCAGGCATTACGGCCTCCTTCAACGCGGTTAACGCCCAGGGATCTGTTACAGCATACCTCGCTCAACCAGCAGTGGCTTATCCCGCAGGCGGTTCCCTGGAGCAACAGGTAAAAGCCATCATCACGCAAAAATATATTTCGTTGAATAGCTATTTTAACCTCGAAGCCTACAATGAGTTCAGAAGAACGGGTTACCCGGTGTTACCGCAAAATCCGGCTTCACAGGATCCCGCAGCGGTATCTCAGACGCTTCCGTTAAGAATTCCATATCCGCTTAGCGAGCTGAATACCAACCCGACAAACCTGGCCTTACAGGGTAACATCGACATATTTACGTCAAAAATATTTTGGGCTAAATAAAAACTAAAAACATGAAAAAGATAAAATATTTAATAACAGCGATACTTTTGGTTACGGCTGTTTTTAACCTGAGCTCGTGCCTCAAAGACAGTAAGTGGTATGTAAATGTGTCGCAAGGTGTGCCGCTGGTGGAATTACCACTCGAAGCGCGTAACCTGCCCGGTAACCTCGTATCCGAAGCCCTGCCCATTTCATCAACCCCCCAGGTTATTCAGGTGGCTGTAAACTTAGCTTCTGCAAACACGCTGGGCAGCGCGGTCACAGTTACCTTAGCGGTTGATCCGACTGCGGTTGCAGCTTATAACACAGCCAATGGCCTCGGCACACCTGGTAACCCGCCGTACACGTTGCTGCCTCCTGCTGATTATTCCGTGCCCGGTTACCAGGTTACCATACCTGCCGGCCAGCATTTGGTTTATATGACAATAAAAGTCAACACAAATTTGGTCGATCCATCGGGGCTGTACATATTGCCCATAAAAATTGTAAATGGAGGGGGCCAGCAGATCAGTAATTACAATGAGCTCCTTTTGGCCGTAAGCGTAACCGGGGGGTAATTTGTTTCCCCGTTAACTAACACGTTATCATAAAATGCAAGTAGAATAAAACCGTCCGCTAGCCGGCGGACGGTTTTTTAGATGCTGAAAGCGATTGGAACCTTGCTTAAAAGAAGATAAATTGGTGGAATTCACTTATTTAAATATTTATTCGCTGTTTACATTTGATACAGCTGATCAGGTAGCCACGTTAATAGTTCGATCAGTTAATAGTTAATTAAAAAGTCAAATACGCGAGGTATCTGACTTTTTTTTTAGTACCTTTTTGGCTTCTTTCAAGAACGAAGGATAAGCCAATTTTTACAACCCTGTAGATTAAAATAATTTTGAAATGAAAAATACACTTACAAAAAATGCGCTGGGATGCTTATTTGCCATCACGCTGGTGTTGCTTACGATTCACTGTACCGCCCAGAGTAGCAAGGAATCTAACGAAAAAACAGTTAGAGCGGTTTATACCGCATATGAGAAAAAAGATTGGAACCTATTGAAGTCCCTTTTCGCTGACGGGTTTAACTTCAACAGCCCAAATGATGACCATATTGATATAACGGAATACAAGAAACGATGCTGGCCAAATGCATACAACATCAAAAGTTTTCAAATTAATAAGCTTGTCGTTGACGGAGACGACGCCTTTGTACTCTATCATGGCTGGACTTTGGATGGCAAGGAAATGGAGAACACGGAATATTTTAAATTGAAAGACGGTAAAATAAAGGAGTTTACCTGTTTTTTTGGCCCGGGTATAAGTTTCCCTAACAACACGAAAAAATGAGGACAACGGCCGTTCCGTGGGCGGCCCGGCCTCTTTAGGAAAAAAAGAGCATCTTCATTAAACACAACATTAGATAATATTTTGATATGAAAACTACGCTCAAAAAAAATGCGGTTAGGTGTTTATTTGCCATCACGGTGCTCTTGCTTACAAGCAGCTGTACCAACATGAGTGGCAGCCTGGCTAATAAGAAACTCATTAAAGATTATTACGCCGCTTATGAGAAAAAAGACTGGAATATGCTGAGTTCCCTTCTCGCTGTGGGTTTTACTTTCTCCAGCCCGAATGACGATCATATTAATGTAAACACCTATAAGGAACGGTGCTGGCCAAATGCTTACAACATCAAAAGGTTTGATTTGGATAAGGTTATGGTGGCCGGAGACGATGCCTTTGTAACTTATAATGGCTGGACGACTGGCGGCAAATTGTTCCGGAACACGGAGTATTTTAAATTTAAAGACGGTAAAATAAAGGAGAATGTCTGCTATTTTGGCCCCGGCATAAGCTACCCTAATAATACAAAAAAATAAGGAGATCGAATTATTCTCTACCCCCATTGTCATGGGTTTCCCTTGAAAAGACAACCCTCGCTTATTCAACCGTTCACATGAGCAGGCGAGGGTCAAGCGCGTGCAACACCGAGCTATTTCGACATCTTTGTCTCATGCGTCAAAATGCATTTCCACGTACCGTCTTTCCAGTACCAAACATCGGTTTGGCGTTCGGTAACGTCGAAGGGTTTGCCCCCAAACGTGCCTGACAATTCGACCTTCGTCGTCACCACCGCAGTATTTCCGTACAGGCGCACCCTGGGTTCCGAGATCGAAAATGTCTTTCGCGTCAGGTACCCTGACTTTATTCCATCCGGGAAGGTCGAAGGTCCCTCAGCTATACCGCCTGTGGTGGCAATCACGGCCCAACCTTTGTCAAGCATGCGTACAATTCCTGTCGTGTCGTTATCCTGCATCGCCCTTGCTAATTCCTCGTCTGCAGCCAGCGCATTTGCTGCTGTAGGTCCGATAGACGAGTTTTTCAGCGGCATTGGCTTGGCGTTAATATAAATAACAACAGCCGCCATAAGTACAATCGCCGCCAAAATCAGCAAGGGTCTTAGCAGTTTCGCTTTTCTTTCCCTAAAAGGGTAGGCAGGTTCATAGTGGCCGCCGTTTGCCAGCAAATGTTCCGGCTGTGCCTGAGCAAACTTGCCGTCGGCGTTCTGCGATTTAAAGGCCCGCCAGTTTTCGTAACCCAAAAACTGCGCCAGCGTGTCCAGCGTGTGCGTATTCGGCAGGCTGTCGTATTTAACTTTACCCCAAACCCGTTTAAGGGTTATATGACTCAGCGCCACCCCTGTCCGCTCCTGTATTTTTTCGCTCAAGGCCACAAAATCCTGGTTGGTCCAGTCGTCGCTGTCGCCCCAGCCTGTGTTCTCCTCAAACAAATGCTTCGTTTTCGCAATCAGTAATTCGTCCGTTTGCATAATGTGTTATTCGATTTATACCAGCTTTCTGTCCCCAATATTTCGCTGTCATATTTTTTCACCCTTTCTCCTCCGGTCCACCCAGAAACCATGAACTATGAACCATGAACAATCAAACCGCTACTGCTACTGCTACTCCTACTTTCCTCTCATATCTCACATCTCAAATCTCACATCTTAAAATAAGATTTATAAGCAACAAGCCTTTCCAGCAGTTCTTTATTTTCCTTAACAATTTTCGCCGTTTCTGCCTCACCCAAAGGAATAATTAAATAAGTGAACGGATTATTTTTCGCGCCCAGTACCGATGGAGCTGCGTTCCCTACAAAGGGGGACCCCGAATGTCCTCCGGCTATGGCGGAAACATCCTCCTCAGTTAAGTACGGCTCGTAAGGCATCATATGCGGCATGTTCATCGTCATTACGGAGTACTTATCAGGACCTCCCACATACCAACGCATGATCGGGGCCAGCATATACGAAATACCCGCCTTTGGAGCCTTATAAATCCCTTTCCTGATCCTTTCAATTACAATGTTCCTGATCTGTAAGGCTGTATATTTCCCCGAGGCCCTCATTGCTGCAACATCCCGGTAAACAGGGAAAATTACCCTGGCGCCTTCAGCATCATAGCTCATGGGAGCAATAACGTCCTGTCTGAATTCGCTCCATTCCCATTCTGTGCGGGCAACGAATGTGACAAACCCGTTCGTTCCCTTTTTAGCGATATAATAGCCTTTTGCGGGATCCAGTAAATAAACCGAAGCACCTTTACGCAGGTCAGGCGGCAATGCAGTTAAGGCATAATCGCGCTCCAGGTCCGCCGGCATTTTTTCAAGCTTCGGATCCGATGATTTTTGGCAGAAACCCTTTGTCGGCGTCAATGAAGCCGTGGAAGCTATCAAAAGGCCGATTACGAGCAAAAAGCATTTCTTGGTTTTTTTTGTTAAACTAGTTGAACTATTCATGATGGTGGGTTATGCTACGATGGCGACCTGAATGTCGCGAAATTATCCGAAACTACCATTGATGGATAGGTGAAAACTACCAATTTAAGGGGATTCGTTTACGGCAAAATCCGGAAATGTGGTTTTGACGCGTTTAAACACGCGGAACCGCATATCCACCATTCCACTTCCGGAAAATCTCTCAACCTATTGATACGCCCGAAATTCCAGCCGGGCCGAACCCAAGCCCTCAATGCCGTATTCAATCACATCGCCGGGCGTCATAAAGCGTGGCGGGTGGCCGCCGATACCGCTGCCTGACGGTGACCCCGTGGAAATAATGTCCCCCGGAAATAACCCAAAAAAGTCGCTTATATAAGCTGCAAGTACATCAACCGGGTAAATAAAGTTGCGGGTATTGCCGTTTTGCTTCAGTTCGCCGTTCAGCTTCAGCCATACATCCAGGTTGTTGGTGTCGGGTATTTCATCTTTGGTGACGAAATACGGACCCACCGGCGGAAAGGTGTTGCAGCATGGCAAATATTGATGAGGCGGGTTCAGTAGCTTGTGTTCCAGGTAGTCTGTCGCCTCGCCCATCTCCTGTATCGCATAATACCTGGACGTCTCCGTCATCCCCAGCCCCCGTACCTGCGGGAAGATATACCACATCCAGTGGCTGCGTTTCTTCCCGTTCCTGATCTCGCGCAGCGCGTTCTCATAATCGCGCGCCTGTGCTTCAACAAATCGTTCCAGTCCCATGATGGTATATTTGTTCAGTCCGGAGTCCTAAGTCTCGAGTCATCAATCCCAAAACGCCTTAATGTTTATTACCGTTTGATGCGGCACCTGGATACTTTTTACCTTTCGCCTTTCACCTTTCACCCCAGCTCCTGCCATGAACCATGAACTATGAACCATGAACAAAAACTGCTACTGCTACTTCCTCACATCTTCCCTTTTGTCGCGAAATCCATCGCCTGCTGAAATGTAGCCACCCATATTACCGTTTCGTTCTTCTTTAAGTAATCCAGCAACTCCTGGTGCGCTTCGGCGGATACCGTAATGTAATCTCCTCCTATACCGTGAAACATGATCACGCCCATACCCCCTTTTCGCTGCACCGCTTTCACAAAAGCGATCAACTGCGCACCCGTCTCCCCGCCATCCAGGCCATAGGAAGGCACTCTTAATAGGTCGAGGTGCTTAAAATCGGTGATCACGGCGGTGGTATCGCCGCCCACACGGGCATAGCTGGAGAGGCCGTATTTTCGCAGCGTATCCACATAATCCTTTCCGCCCGCCAGGGTTTCTGCGCAGGGATAGGCAAAGGGCCGCCGCATTTTGCCGTCGACCGCAAAAAGGAAATCGTTCATATAATCGATCTCGCGTATCATGCCATACGCGGTATAAGTAGCGGAAGATACCGGGTTATCTTCTGACGGCAGGCAGGGATGAAAGATGGTATGGTTGCCCAGCTCAAACCCTTCCTGGCTCAGCGCCCGCCAGCGCGGTATCGTGTTATAATTCAGGTCGGCTGTCAGGAAGAAAGTTGCTTTAAACCCGGCGCGCTTCAGCTGCGGTATGGCCACATCCAGTTGCGATTGCAAAGCATCGTCATACGTCAGCACGATAACGGCCTGTTTGTGTTCAGGCCATTCGATCTTTTGCGCACTTGCGGAAGCCGTAGCTGCCAGCAGGATAGCTAATAAAATTTGTCTCATCGAATAGATTTTAGTTTGATACAGGCAATAACCGATAATGTTTCATCCCGGCTGCCCGCGGCTAAGTTAGCTTAGTTGTAAGCCTTCACACGACTGCAAACCGCCAACTGCATTCACCACCGCCCAATGCCTACTGCCAACTGCCACTCGCTACTCCCCATTCGTGCTCCCAAGCGCCCAATAAACCAGCAGCGGCTGAAAGAACAAGCGCCCCAGCCGCTTGCCATCGGTATCCAGGCCGAATGCGCTGCGCTTTTGGGTGTACTGGGCAATATTGCCCGGGAAAACGGCCGTAAAAAAACCCGCGGCAACCTTTCCCACTGCCGCTTCATATTTTTTTGGCGCGAATACCAGCGCGCTGCCCAGGGCGATCTCCGCCAATCCCGAATACACCACCGTATCGTCCTTTTTTAACGGCACCCAATCCGGCACCTGCGCACGGAATGCCCTGCGCGCAAACGTGAGGTGACTGATACCCGCGAATACCAGGTTGGCGCCCAATAAAATACGCGCAGCCTTTTTTATAGTCTTAGTTTCCATAACTTACCCGGTACAAGAACTGTTCCCGTTTTACAAAGACAATTAACTTTCACTTATTTATGCCGAAGCCTCTCCCAATAGCTCTCCGGACGCACTTCCTGAACTTACCTGCTTCCGGACTTTTACACTTTCGGACTTTCGGACTTTCTTATCCTATTCCGGCCATGAACCATGAACAAAAACTGCTACTGCCACTGCTACTGGCACCACTGACAATTCAATTAACAGTAAACATCGCCGGAATTGTGGTAACACTCGAATAACCGGTAATAAAATTTCCATTGGTCACTTTGTAGGTGTTGCCTGCCGGGTCCTTGCCGCTGAAAGAAAATGTACCGGCCACTTCGGTAGTTGAATACGTGCTGATCACCACGGTACCCGATGTCGCAACCGAAGCATTGATCAGGCTGCCGGAGCCGCTGGTTGCAGCGGATGCGTACACAATCTCTGCCTGGCCGCTTGCAATATCGTAGGTACCTGCGCTCAAATTCTTAGTCACATATATCTCAAAGGTAGCTGTAGTGCCGTTGTTCGCATAAAGCTCAAATTCCCCGTTACTTGTGGCATACGTTCCAACGGGGTGCAGGAAACTAACCGACAAAGTACTGTCAAAAGTGAAGTACACATTTGTTAAAGCAGGGGGGCTGTTAGCTATTTTTTTACAGGCGCTTAACCCGATCGCTACCATAATCCCCAATAAGAAAAACGAAACTTTCAGGTGTTTCATGATGATCATTTTAACCAACGCGAATATAACAGTTTAGCGCCGTACCGGGATGCAAAATTATGGAAAACACGCCTGCAAAGTTTGACCGGCGACAGCTGAAACTGCCGTTTTTTGGGGAAAAAATGCATTTTGTGGCCTGATAGAAGGCTGTCAATTTGCGCAAATAGCTGTTTTTCAACTTATTAAATTTGTTTTTTAGCTGACAGGCCGTTGATTTCTATAGTGGTTTGCTTGTGATTGATAGTGGTTTGCTTGTGGTTGATGGTGGTTTGCTTGTGGTTGATGGTGGTTTGATGGTGATTTTTTGGCTGGGATTACACCGATTCTGTTGTGATTTCACCGATTATTCTTTGATTTTCAAGTCCTTTTGATTTTTATTTATTGCTTTCTTATTAATGGCATTTGACCTTGCTTTACTGTTTATAGTTGTGTTGAAGGGGTCTCGCAGGTTCAATGAATTTAAGATGTTTGCGCCGTTTCAGCAGTCTTCATGAGTCGCTGCGCTTAGTTTCACCGATTTACGGATGTACTCCAAGGATTACAGGCAGGCGCAAAGGCATGCGGCGATGCGGTCGATCTGATCACGTGTGCAGGAGGCCTTGCTGACTGCTAAAACACTATTCAATATGTCAAAGAACGCTATTGAAAACGGGACACCCGCTTTCTGATTATTTTTCACCCTCCCCGAAAGGCCAGGGCGGTTAAAACCTGTTTCGCTGCCGGGGCATCTATTGGCAGGCTAATGCTATTTACTGCTACTTTAATGATAGTTTTTTTGCCCGTTTGTAGCCGATTATTGATGGCTGATGCGAGGTTAATGCTGGTTTTTTTGCGTGTTTATTGTCGTTTTTTCGTATCTACATAGCAATTCAAATGGCAGTTTAAGTTTGTCGCCTGGCTATTTCATTATTCTTAAGTAGTTCATTTTAAATTAATTACTGAATAATATTAGCGGCAAGCCACCACAACGTAAACCGGAAATGCCGGATTTAAAGCCGAATTTTTAAAAATCCGCGGCCTATAGGGCATCTTTTAATTCGAAACAAAAAGAACGAGGTGCGATTTGTGATTAATTTTTGCTAACAAATTTAGCAATTTAAATTGGGCCGTCAAGAGGAAGTTTTCAACAATGGGGGGGCTATCGCCCGTTCAGGTGTCCGGCACTTAAATGGCTTGTTGGGAGCGGCTACGCTTCCTGTTGTGGCCAAATCTGTGTGCAGCCCTGCTTAATCGATAACCTGAGCGTGGACGCTCACAAATTTATGGATTCAAGTGTGGACACTTGAATCGGCGAGGGGTTTTATCAGCGCCTTCTACACTCATAATTGTGCACAGATTCATTGTCCGACCGCCCAATCAACACTATGGGTGTGGACGCTCCCGTGTATTTATTCAAGTGTGGACACTTGAACCGGGGAGGGGCCTTCACTCCCCATCGCGCTTGAGAAGATTATCGCTC
>Ga0302309_10002534_pt1 | contig 15059 bp, 12 predicted proteins | sample III_Palsa_N1_1_FD_200453 | JGI IMG/M metagenome (GOLD analysis project Ga0302309, IMG submission 200453) | Peat permafrost microbial communities from Stordalen Mire near Abisko, Sweden - III_Palsa_N1_1 | ecosystem: Environmental > Terrestrial > Soil > Palsa > Peat permafrost | place: Sweden... | reverse complement strand
CCGCCGGCTACCAGGTGGATGTTTCCCCATTCATGTCGGAAAAAATGCAGCAAATAGTTTACATGGAAGGCCATTTCCTGGATAAGGTTGGCGGGACTTTGGGCGGCTATATCTGTAGGGTTAAGGACCTTTTCAGGGTAAAAAAATACGATATTGTATATGTGTTTTTATGGGTAACGCCTTTTGGGCCGCCATTTTTTGAATATTTGCTCAGGAAACTGGCGTCCAAAATTGTGTATGATATAGATGACCTGATCTATATGAAACGTACCAGCCCTGTTAATAAATTCATTAAGATATTGAAATCTGCCAGCAAGGTGAATTTCCTGATGAAAAATGCCGACCACAACTTAGTGAGCACAGATAAGTTGATGGACTACGTGAGGCAGTTTAATAAAAATATCAGCCTGATACCGGCAACTGTCGACATTAAAAAATATCCTTACCCTGTTGGGCATAAAACATCTGAAACCGTGGTGATAGGATGGAGCGGGAGCCATACCACCAGCAAATATTTGCATTTGCTGGATAATGTATTAAAAAAAATAGCTGAAAAATACACAATCAGTATCCAGGTAATGGGCGACAAGAATTTTGCCATAGAAGGACTGCCGGTAGAACTGATAGAATGGACGGCGGCAACAGAAACACAAACCTTACAGCAATTTGATATAGGCCTGCATCCGCTGCCCGATGAAGAGTGGATATATGGTAAAAGTGGAGGGAAACTTGTTCAATATATGGCAGCTGGGTTGCCGATAGTAGCTTCGGCATTGGGTCCCAATTGTAAGGCTATAAAGGATGGCTATAACGGTTTCTTAGCGGATATGGACGAAGAATGGATTGAAAAATTATCCTTATTGATTGAAGGCAAAGCTTTAAGAAAACAAATGGGCGCAAATTCAAGGCAGTTTGCCGAAGAATATTACTCTGTTGAAGCTAATTCCGTTAAATATCTTTCCGTGTTTAATAATTTATAAAACTATTGGAGCATCAAGCCCGGTATCGGCAACAGGGGCATCTTCTTTCGCAGTTTCAGGGAGATCTTTAAAAAGCAAAAGCAGCAAAAATAAAGCATAAAATGGTGTGCAGGGTATTTTGTAGCGCGATAAAGAGCCAAAATTATAAGTTGATATACCTACCAAAAAGGCCAACATCAACGTAAATAACAAGCACATAACCATGTTAGGGTCCTGATAAATCATTTTAATGTTTTTAAAAATATTTCTTTTAAAAACAAGGTAAATGGTGAGTAATGTAAATGCCGTCGATTGCAGCGCATCAAAAAGCTGCATTATGTTGCTTACTTCCCACATATATGGCCTGAAAAGGGTTACGTTTACAGCAGGCCAAAATTTGCTAAGCATACTGCCAAAATTGGGGTCAAAATCTCCAAGGTCATAAGCGGAGCCCTGCGTGTCAATAGAAACCTGTAACAAATATTCTTTTTGCCGTTTTATAGTTTCCAGCATATTCGCTATTGTAGCTTCGGTAAAATAAATAGTAAGCCTGTTTGTCACAACTACCAAACAGCATATAACTAAAGCCAAGGTAAGGTAAAAAGCAACTCTTTTTTTTGGATACAAGTCGGCCTTCTTTTTATAAACCAGTATAATTTTAAAAAGTAATGCGGGAATAAAGGCAGCCAATATATAAGCTTTTATAATCGCTAACAGCGCAAGCGAAATAAGTGAAAGCAGCATGAGCCCTGGTTTGAATTTTCTCTTTTCAAGTAAAATATAAGAGGTATAAATAAGGCACCCTACGGCGAACATGCAAAAACTATCCTTAAACAAACCCGACCCCCAAACAATAGGCCCGGGCAAAAATAATATTGCTATTGCGACAAGTTTGATGGATTTAGGATATTGCCCGGCAAAAGTAATAAACATTAGCCACATCCCTATAAAAGTGATGGAAGCTATTATTGCGTTTATAACCAGGTAGCTGGTGAAGCAAAACATACCTATTATCGCGCCCAGGCAGCATACAGGGTAGGCAGATGAATCATCGTACCAATACATATTGGATATAGCAACCTGGTCGATAGAATTACTGTGATTGGCAGTATGGGTAATTAGTCTGAACCAGGTATCGGGAGCATCAAGAAATGTTGAATTAATGACCTGCGAATGGAAAAAAAAGTTAAAGGTATCGCCGCCGGCATAATAATAATTGTATACCAGTCCTATAAAAATGGCACCACAAATTTTAATGGTGAGGCCAGGAATGAAATAGACGCGGAATGGATGATTTTCGGGGTATAATTTATCACGGTAATAAATTGCTATCGTGTAAATAAGCCACAGGTAAAAAGGTAGTAAAATATAATCGGTTATGGTGATTTCACCCATAAGGCATTATTTAGGCTATTTATTTTTACGTAAAATAACGAAATATATTTAATGTAAGCCAATGTTTGGTTTGCCTATTATTTGCCGTAAAAATAACTTTGCATCGTAGCTAATTATTAATAATTAAGCGTAATATTGTTTTAAATGCCTAAAATCCTAAGATTACTTAACCGGCTGAATATTGGTGGCCCTACTTACAATATTGCGTATTTATCCAAATACATTAGTCCGGATTTTCAAACCAAAGTGCTGGCAGGTATTAAAGAACCGTATGAAGGAGATTCAGCCTATTTATTAAATGACCTGGATGTGCCTTTTGATTATGTACCTGGTATGTACAGGAGCATTAACCCACGCAAGGACTTAAAAGCGTACAACTACATCAGGCATGTTGTAAATGAATTTAAGCCAGATATTGTTCATACACACGCGGCAAAAGCAGGGCTGTTGGGCCGTTTGGCTGCTCATTACAGCGAGGTGCGTCCCAAAATTGTACATACTTATCATGGCAACGTTTTCGAAGGCCAGTTTTCATCTTTAAAAACGCGTTTAATTTTAAATGTAGAGCGACGTTTATGCCGCTTGAGCGATGCTATTATTGCCATTAGCGAGCAGCAAAAAATCGACATGGTTGAGAAGTATGCGCTTACTTCGCCGGATAAAATACATGTGATAAAATTAGGTTTCAACCTGAATAAATTTACGGAGGACGATAAAGATAAACGGGTCAAATTCAGGCAATTTTACGGTGTATCAGACAATGAAACAGTAATCACTATAACCGGGCGGCTAACGCAGATAAAAAATCATGCTTTATTGATTGAAGCATGCAAAATACTAAAAGCGCAAAACCCGGAATTGAAATTTAAATTATTTATTGTGGGCGACGGCGAGTTACTTGAACCCATAATAACTTTAATCAGACAATCAGGTTTAAGCTGTTGCCGGGCCGGCGAGCAACAGTATAACGCCGATATTATTTTTACTTCGTGGAGAAAAGATATTGATGTGATTAATGCCGGTTCGGACATTATAGCGCTTAGTTCGCTAAATGAAGGCACGCCGGTAAGCATTATCGAAGCAATGGCTGCTGGCAGGGTGGCAGTTTGCACCGATGTAGGCGGGGTAAAAGATGTTATAAAGGATGGGCATACCGGTTTACTATGCGAACAGGATGCCAATATGCTTGCAGAGAAATTAAAAGTACTTATAGAAAATAAGGAATTAAGGGCGACGCTGGCCGCTAATGGAAAAAAGAGCGCATTACAAAATTACTCGTATGAGCGGCTGGTAAAGGAGACAGAAAATTTATATAAATACTTACTATATTAAACACTTAATTATATATATTAGTGAAAGAAATAGAAAGCTAACCTAAACCGAATCAATTATAAGCAATGATTAAAGTATTAATAACAGGTGGCGCAGGCAATGTAGGCGGAGCTCTTGCTTTAAGGCTGCTTCAAAGTAATAAATACCATGTTGTAGTAACCGATAACCTGGTGACTGCTCCAAAATCTAATCTTCCAATAGGGTATGATCATTTCACTTTTATTAAGTGCGATGTAAACGATTATGATGACCTTGCTGCTGTAATGCTGGCTTTTAGATTTGAGTACGTATTCCACTATGCTGCATTAGTTGGTGTAAAGCGTACATTAAACAATCCAATTGCTGTTTTACGTGACATTGAGGGTATAAAGAACGTCTTAAAGCTTTCAAAAAATACCGGTGTTAAACGCATATTTTATTCATCTTCGTCCGAGGTGTATGGCGAGCCTGTTGAATTCCCTCAAAATGAGAGTACTACACCACTGAACTCAAGACTGCCTTACGCTATAGTAAAAAATGTTGGTGAAGCTTTTTTTAAATCTTATCAAAAAGAATACGACCTTAATTTCACCATTTTTAGGTTTTTTAATACTTATGGCCCTAATCAAAGTTTCGATTTTGTAATATCTAAATTTATTGATCTGGCTTTGAATAATCAAAACATCACCATTTACGGCGATGGTAATCAAACCCGCACATTTTGTTATATAGACGACAATATAGATACTACCATCAAAATTTTTGAAGAAGAATTGTTTGTAAATGAGGTGATTAATATCGGTAATTCAACCGAAATCCGAATAGTTGACCTGGCAGAAAAAATAATTCAAATTACAAACTCTTCATCATCTATAACACATCTCGCCCCCTTAAAAGAAGGCGATATGACACGCCGCCAACCGGATAATTCAAGGATGCTGAAAGTATTAAACCGTGAACTCCTCACTATTGATGAGGGTATCAGGAAGGTAATGGAGCTTAAATATGTTTCAGTCCATGGGTAACCTAATTGATATTGGGTTGGGATTTAAACCAATAATAGCTGGGGGGATAGCATTAATAACCTGCCTTGGTATTATGCCAATCATCATTAAGCTGGCACATTATAAAGGCTGGATTGTGCATCCCCGCAATGACAGATGGCACCAAAAACCAACTGCTTTAATGGGCGGCATTGGTATTTTCAGCGCTTTTTTGATTGCCGTGTTAGTTACTGATGCCCGGCAGGTATATACTTCTTCACTTTTCGGTTTAATAATGCTGATGTTTTTAACAGGGCTGGCTGATGATTTGTGGGAGTTGAAGCCTGTTGTAAAATTACTGGTACAAATAGTCTGCGCTTTCACGCTCATCTATCATGGTTACACTTTTGGCGGAGGCTTGTTAGGCTGGGCCGGTATACCATTAACATTTATCTGGGTTATCGGCATTACCAATGCCATCAATTTACTTGATAATATGGATGGCCTTGCAGCAGGTATTTCGGCCATCGTATCCTGTGTTTGCGGTGTTCTGGCTATTATTCACGGCGAAGATGGATTTGCTTTAATGGCTTTTGCAATAACCGGCACCACAATAGGTTTTCTGTTTTACAACTTTAAGCCGGCACGCATATTTATGGGCGATTCCGGCAGTCTTTTCCTGGGCTTTTCCTTATCATTTTTAAGTATCTCTGTTCAGGGTAAGTTAGGCTCATCATCTGCCATGCTGGTGTTGCTGGTGCCCATCAGTTTAATGGCTATCCCCATTATGGATACTACATTGGTAACTATAAAACGCCTTGCGGCAGGCAGAAGAATAGACCAGGGAGGAAGGGATCATACCTCACATCGTTTGGTAGCCCTGGGGTTAAGTGAAAAGCAGACGGTGCTTACTTTATATGGCATTTGCGCCATATGGGGGGCATTGTGTATTTTAATTTATAAAACACAGATCAATAACCTGTTGATGTGCACTGTTTTACTTGCTGGTCTTTCATTCGCTTTTTCTTTTTTACTTTCCAAAGTAAAAGTATATAACGAATCTGAAGAAAAGTTGTCTTACTTACGTCTGAGAGGGCAAAAGCTGGATAACAACCTGGCACTACGCTTTTTCCTGTTTCATAAAAAGCTCATCATCGGCGTATTTGCGGATATTCTGATTGTTTATTTTTCTTTTTTTATTGCAAAGGATGCTGTTCATATTAATCTGCCAAACGATTATGTAGTATTGGCTACTTTTATAACCGTTAAAATAGGGCTATTTTACGTATCGAGGTTTTATTACAGCATGTGGCGTTATATGGAAGTAGTGGAGGTAGTTGGCTATTTTGTTTTCATTTTTATTGCTACGCTTATACTCATGGTTGTTCTTTTTGTTAAGGGCAAAACCAATATTTATCAGCCATATTTTTTCCTGATAGATTTTCTGTTAACCTTTACCGGTATTGTTTTTTCGAGGCTTTTTTACCGTTGGGTGAGCGACCTGATTAGCCGAAACCGCACATCGGAAAAACGGGTACTTATTTATGGTGCAGGCGACAGTGGCTATTTGCTGATAAAAGAACTTTTGCAAAATCACAAGCATAATTTAAAGCCGGTAGGATGGATAGATGACGACCAGTCAAAACATAACATGTTTTTACATGGCTATAAAATTTATGGCGGAAAAGACCAGTTATCAACTATTTGTAAAAAGTTAAAGCCTGATATTATTTTAATTTCTACCAATGCTATTGATGAAGTTGTTACTAACGACATTAAACCTATACTTACCGACAGTAAAATTCAGTTGGGACGCTTTGGTTTGACGGTTTTCTATAACTGAACCGGGGCTGTTTAATGCTTACCGATAGTGGTTATTGCCACTCCTCACTTTCTTTTTCATCTGCGGGCGTGTAATTTATGTATTGAACAAACCTGGGCGACGTTGCGGTATTTGGGCTACTGCCATGCGGTAGAATATGATGCCATAAGATAAAGTCGCCGGCATTGGCAGCTATTGGTTTTACACCCAGATCATATAAATTTTCCTTACGTGGGTCATTACCCGGTGTCAGGGTATCCAGCCAGTGTTCAATCCGATTTTGAAAACCGGGAACAAGCGTAAATGCACCCTGATTTGCCAGGGTATCAGATAAATACAGAATACCTTGCGTTCCGAAAGGAATGGGTAACTTTATACTTATATCCCAATGAAGTTTTGGCCCCGGAAATTTATAAGATTCGGTTTCGGGTGGATTAAAACCAACCCTGTCTGCATTAAGCCAAAGATCTGTCCTGTTCCATAATTCTTCAAAAGCTTTCTTTATTTTAGGGGAGCTGCGGTTTTTTTCTAATAAAGGATGTTGAAATAGCTGTACCATTATGCCTTGCTTAGCCGGATGAACTTTATACCACGAGGCTGCGTCATATCTTTCTATCCCCAAAAAATCACAAATCACTTTAATTGTTTGGTCGCAATCATCCCTGCCTACGGCATTTCTGATGATAACATATCCATTTTGCTGCCAAAATTTCCAATCTTCTTCGGTAAGAAGTTCTCTTTTTGCAGCTTCTGTTTGGTTGTTTTTCTCAGTAGAAAATAACCGGTTAAATTCTTCAACCTTTTCATGATCAGGAGCGCCGGAAGTTTCTAATATCCACATTTCAAACTCTTCAAATGATGGTGAATTTTGATATAAGTATTGCATTGTTTGTTCAAGGCCGAGCCTTAAAACGCTTAGTAATGTAGTATCTGTTTTCCATTCATCATGAAAGGAACCCGCGGCAATTTCGCCATTTCGTTTTAAGATAGATTTATTCCAGTAACGTTTAAGGTGTCTTAGATTCAATTTACCGGTATCGGTTGAAGGAACTATTGCTGTTTTAGTCATGATTTATAATATTGATTGAAATAATCAGATTCGTGTGCACGATCTCTTTTCCTCAAGTTGATAATATAATTCCATAGCCTTGTTAAGGCATCCGGGTATATAAGGCGGCATTGTTTCTGAAAATACCTCGGCGGGTTTTTTAGAATGATAATAACTTCTTTCGGTCATAATAGCGGTATCCGTGTTGCTCAGTGGTATATTGGTAAAATCTACTATTTTTTTTATCATTGGCATAGGGCCTTCATTATAATTAAGTAATAAAAAGCAATTATCCTGTTCTATTATGGTAAGATATTGCCGCAAATATGCTTCAAGTACCATTGAGATATAGGTATCCGGATAAACAATTTCTTTTAACTGAAACCCAAATACAGCTGGCTCGATCAGGCCCTGAACAGATTGCAGGCCTGGTATCTTTTTTAATGAATTAAAAATTTCGGCCGGGTTACGATACATCAGGATAAAAGGTACAGTTGGGTAAAGTTTGCGTAACTGATGATAGAAAAATATATGCCAGCTATCTGTTTTAATATACAAACGCTGCTCACGCCCGGTTCTAACCTGGCCATAATACTTAATGGAAGCACTTAAAAGGTTTAATATTTCCTGTTCGGAGAAATTTTTATCCTGATAAGGTAAACGAAGCAGATTGTCAAAAAACGGAACTTCGGGAACTACGATATGCTTGTTAGATGTTGAAAGCAGTTGTGAAATGAGCGTTGAACCGCATCGCGATGTGTGAAATATGAATGTAGAAGGCGTAATAGCTGTGATACCGCCTGCCCATTCTTTCATCATTGCTAAATTGCTTGATGAGGTAAATGAGATAGCAGCATGCTCGCTTTTTAAATCTAAAATAGTTTCGTCAAAAAAAGGTTTGGTAAAGGGTTTTTCAAAAGAATTTAACCAATTGCATAACCACACTCCATCTTGATTTTTAAGTTCATAGGGAATCCAGTTTTTAATCGGAAAGTCTTCCATACTGTTGTTTTAAAGGTATTGTTTGGTTTGAGTGTGAGTTAAGGTTTAAACTTACCCGCAAGATACACAAAAACGAGGTAAAAGTACCTCTTAACCACCCGCTTGTCAGTGAAAAAACTATCGAAAATTATTGGATAGTGAATCCGTCTTTTAAATACTTTCGGTTGCCGCAACAGAGGGTTTAGTTGATTTTTTAGTATTATTGTAATTGTAATTTCCTGAATTAACCTTATTTCAAAATGTATTATTATTGGGGCTTCGGATTAAAAATAACATCTGAAATAAAATTTCCTGAACTATTACCCTTTGAATTTGTAAACCCTCCGGACGTTCATATAAGCATTGGCACTACCCCGGCAACGCTAAATGGAGAAGATGTGGTAAACATGGTACAGGTATCCATTAGTGCTACAGAATATTTGCTTAATCTTGGAAATATTGCAAAGTACTATGCAGCAAACGGCAACAGAATAATTGTAGAGCCATTAACCGGCGCTGATGAAAAGAGTATCAGACTTTTTTTGTTAAGTAACGCCATGGTTGCGCTATTGCACCAGCGGAATATGATTTGTTTACATGCATCGGCGATTGAATATGAAGACGGAGTAGTGTTATTTTGTGGACAAACAGGTTCGGGCAAGTCAACATTAGTTTCAATTCTACAGCAAAAAAAATATCAAATATTTTCAGATGATATTTGTGTGTTCAAGCCTGATGACAATGGAATAATGAAAGCCTTTTCCTCGTACCCGATGGTGAAATTGTGGAAGGATAGTTTTGTGAAACTTGGTATTGAAGTGCCCGGCGAGGATTACAGAATAAGACCGCAATTACCTAAATACGCCAGTTTTTATCATGAAAAATTTAATACGAACGCTAAGCCGGTGAAACAGATTTTTATATTGGATAAGATCGATCAGATAGCCGGATTGCAAATAAAAAAATTATCCCCATTGTCAGCCTTTAGCCAAGTGCAAAAAAATACTTATCGCAATGTACAAATGAACGCCATGCGAAAACGGGATGTATATTTTAAAATGATTACAATGTTAACAGCCGCAACACCGGTTTACCAAATTACCAGATCAGAACGCGGCAATTCTGTAGCCCAGGTAGCTTCTTTAATAGAATTAAACTTACCGTAATGGATAATAAAGTTTTAAAAGCTCAAAATAAAATTATCTGGCTTGCATCCTATCCAAAAAGCGGCAATACATGGTTTAGGTTATTTTTAACAGCTTTATTGAATGATGGCGACCTCGATATTAATGAAATTAAACTAAATGGCATATTTTCATCAAAACCGATAGTTGAAAACTTTACCGATCTGGATTCAGCTTACCTGTATGATAGTGAAGCAAAGGCGCTGCAAACGGAAGTTTTTACTTACCTGGAACAATTTTACCAGAAAAAGGATTTGTTTGTAAAAATTCATGATGCCTATACTTATAGAAATGACAGCCAGCCTTTAGTGCCTTCTATGTGTACGAGATGTGCAATATATTTCATACGTAATCCTTTAGATGTTGTCGGCTCATTCGCCAATCATATTGGCGGTACAATTGATGATGCCATTACATTGATGAATAAGCCAAATGGCACCTTAGCTGTACAGGCGGATAATTATAATGTAAACAAACAATTTAAGCAACTTATGCTTAGCTGGAGCGGACATGTAGAAAGCTGGACCGGTAATCTTCCATTTCCGGTAATGGTTTTAAGATATGAAGACATGATTGCCGACACTCAAGCTACCTTTAGCAAAGCGCTAACTTTTATGGGCATAGAAGTTGCAAAAGAACAAATAGAAGCAGCAATTGCCGCCAGCAGTTTTGAGCAATTGCAAAAAAAAGAGCGGGAAAAAGGTTTTCATGAAAAGGGTATCAGCAGCCCGGTATTTTTCAGGAAGGGACAAGCAGGTAATTGGAAAAGCGAATTAAATGCAATGCAGGTTGACAGTATTATATTAAATCATAAAGAAATCATGACATGCTATAACTATTTATAGATTGTCTTTTAGCGCCTCCGGGTTTTTCTGTAACCAGTATATAACATCTAAAGTGGGTATTGGTCTTTTAATCCAGCTTTCGTACGCACCGGTTTTTAACGGCGGGGATGCTATATTTTTTAATATGACCGCTTTATTCAGCAACTCATTTTCGGGTAGTTCTGTTAATAGCTGGTTAAGTAAATTTTGCCCTTTTGTTTTTGGCAGCTTTAAAAAAGGGGCGGTACTCCCCATTTTACCGGTGCGCTGCTGGATAAGCGGAGGCAGATATTTACCTACCGACTGCCTGAAAAGGTCCCGGCCTAATGGGCCGCCATATTTGAGATGGTTGGGTATAGACGAGAAAAACTGCGTGAGCCTGATATCGGCCATCGGGAAACGGGGTTCAATCCTGAAATATAGGCTATATCTGGTTTCACTCTCTAAGCGATGTGCGATTATTGGCTTTAAGAGAATATATTTTTGCCAATGCCTGAAACTTTTGAGCCTTTCTCTGAAAACAGGGTCGCGCCATAAATAATCTTCCAGTCTTTTTTTATACTTACCAGGGATGTGGTATATTTTAGAAGCAGCTTTAGTAACCTGGTTGTATAAACCTAATTGCTCTTTAATAAGTTTAACCCTATACTTAAACCAGTGCGGTATTAGTGGCGATAATATTGAAAAAGACCCCCCGGGTTTAGAAACCCCTTTAATGTAGTTAAGATATTTTTTTTGTTCCAGATGATCTAAAAACCAGGCTTTTGAAAGCGAGGTTACCATTTGATCGCCCGGGAACCCGGATAAAAGCGTGCGTACGTTCCGTTCCATTGCCGCTTTTCTGCCCGGTAATTGCCAGCCCGGGTACCATGTTTCCAGGCCATCATCAACATATAATGCAAAATCAAGTTCTTCCTGTTTGTTATCCCAAACACTTTCGGTTACGTATACAGGTTGCTCTATTTGGTTGAAGGCGATAACCTCGTCCATATATTTTCGCTCATCTATTTGCAACAGGTTCTCGTCGGTTACCCCATCGGGCAAGGTATTTGAAAATGTGAGCAAGTGCTGATTGTTTTGCTTCAGAAACTTTTGGGCTGCCCCGGTTATTGCAGATGAATCCAGCCCGCCGCTTAATTCAGCGCCGATCGGGAAGGCTGTTCTGGTGCGGCACCTCACGGCTTCATCGAAATGAATTAATAATTGCTCATAATATTCCTCAACACTATCCAGCTTAATTTGCTTTTCGGTATCTAATGTCCAATAGCGTTTTAAACTGTATTCGTTTTTAAGGAGGTTGAAGGTTAATGAATTGGCAGGCGGAAGCCTTTTGGTTTTTTTATAGAGCGTTAAATCAACCGGTTGATCATAAAATGGAATAAGCTTGTTGTAAAGAAATTGCCGGTCAATGGTTGTATCGATATCTGGCAGTGCCAGGATGCCCTTTTTTTCAGAAGCAAAAGCAAAGCAATCGGTGTCATTGTAAAAAAAAAAAGGTTTTACGCCCATTTGGTCGCGTGCACAAAATAATTGCTGCTTTTGTTCATCGTAAATAGCAAAAGCAAAATCGCCTATCAGGTACTGTACGCAATCTTCACCATATTTTTCATAGGCTTTTAAAATCAGCGTGCTATCGGTTACGTCATTTTGTTCAGTAAGCGGGATGTCTAATTTTTCAAATAACTCGTTCCTGTTGTCAATTCTTGCGTCGGCTGTAATGCTTGTTGCGTTGGAAGGATTATAGAATGGCAGTTGCTCATGAAGGGATTCGGGGGTATTATACAGCATTAAATGGCCTAAACCGATAGAATCATTAAGCCATGTGCCGGTACGGTCTGCATTCCAGTGATTAAGGCTGCTTTGCATCAGCAACAACTCGTTATGGATATTTTTAACATCGTGCTGCCGGTGCAGATAGCATTTTCCGTAAATAATGCTCATACTACAAATTACCTAAAATAACGCAGATATGCTTCAAATGAATTTTTAAAAATTCGAATTAAAATAGGAATAGAAATTTTTATTTAAAAGGCTTTGTTATTAAACTAATTAATATCAGGAACCAATACCGTCACCAAAAATAGTAGAAGAAGAAGATCCGCCAATTACGTGTCTGCCTTCGAGGGGATAAGATGTGGGGCCGCTTTCAATTGTGTTTCTGCCTATTAATTCAACGGTCGGAGATATCCATGTTCTTTTCTCGCCTTGACCCAGGCCTATAGTAATCGGAAGTTTAGGTTTATTTTCCATTGCTTTTTTATTGGTATGTAAATCTATTTATTTTATTTTGATTTTTAAACACTAATATACAGATTTTTAATATTATAGCTTATTTGGGATAGTTATTATAGCTGATTTATTTAGTTCAGGCTGTTGAATTTGTTTTTCCATTTTCTCAGCCATCGCCAACGCTGTTTCGGTTCCCATTGTTCTCAGGCACTCAATCATTTGTTTTCTTGTTTTCGGGTCGTCATCTTGTTGCAATTCATACTTCGTTTCGGCTTTTTCAAATATAGCTTCAAGCCAATGGTTTACTTTACAATCTATTACCAGGTGTATTCGGTCAGCATCCCCATTGTTAGCTACCCGGTGCTTCAAATTGGCGTTGATATACCAGCAATCACCTTCCCGCATCGTAACAAGTTCATCATTTACGTAAAAAGCTACGCCTGTATTGGTAAATACAGGAAAATGAAGTCTGGCTTCGCCCTTTTCAAATGCAAGTTCTACGTCTCTGTGTTCCTTAATAAACGCCCCCTTTTTTAAATTCAACAGCCTTGCAGATAACACTTCACAATACATACTATTCAGCAGTTTTTTTATAGAAGGGCATTCTGCCATCAACGCGGTATCTACATAGTCGTCGTGGCTCATCAGGTCGGGGATAATGTTATTCATCACACCGCCCGGAGAGCGCAATGCCAGCACTGTCCATTCTCCCTGGTAATTTACGGTGTTAAAATGACGCACCCAATTGTCAGCTTTTAAGCGGTTTATTTCAGACTGAGCTGCAACAGCATTGAAGGGTAAATTTATTTTAGCGTAACTGATCATATATATACAATAGGAGATATGTTGTCTTTGATTTAATTATCTATCCCAACTGCTTCCCTTTTAATAATCCCCAAAGTTTTCCCTGGTAAGCAGGCGTAAAACAATTATTGTAAAAAAGCATATTGATACTTATCGAATGACCGTCGGCGCAATAAACATGCAGTTTTTCTTCATCTGCAGTGATCGTACCCGGTGATACCGGTTCGTCATTTAAATTACCGGATTGGTTTAAGATCATCGCGTCCATTATTTTTAATTCCTGCCCATTAAAAAAAGTTAAAGCCCCCTTGTTCCAGGGGTTGCCTGCCCGTATAAGATCGCAAATTTCAACTGCTTTCATTTTCTGCCAGTCAATCATTACATCTTTTAATTCCGGGCGTTTATGGTAGCCTGGTTTAATGTGTTTACGATTTATTACCGGCAGTGGCAGGTTATTCATTAAAAAACGAAGTATATAAATTACCCCCTCAACACACAGTTGGCCAAGTAACTGGTTTACTGTTTCGTAATTATAGTATGGCAGGTTTTCAGTTTCTTTCAGCCATATGATGGGGCCTGCATCAAATTTTTCGGTTACCTCATGAATGGTTACGCCAATTTTTTCCATACCCTGCTTTAATTGCCAGAATACCGGTACTGGCCCGCGAAATGAGGGCAGCGTACCGAAATGGATATTGTAGAATTTAGACGGGCGCGGTTTTAGCTTTTGAAGATCAATCAAGGTGCTATACCCAAGCATAAAGCAAACATCAAAATTACCGCCCGAAAGCCATTTATACAATTCGTGAGGTGCATTTTTTTCCTGTGTTATGCTGATGTTTAGTTGCTGGGCAAAGGCTGCTACTTTTTGATTTACAAAACCATCAGGCGAGGGTGAAAAAAAAAGATGCACTTGCAATTGCGGGCCTGCAGTTGCAAGTGCATAAGCAAAAGGGATAAAAGTATCTGTATTAGATATAATAGCTATACGCACAACTTACCCTTATGATAAAAACATATTTCTGTACACCATAATGGCATAGTTAATTAAATGAAGGAAATATACCCTGCAACGCAATAATATAACTGATTGTAACAATAGGCATCCTGTTTTCATGGGGCAGGCTTCCTCCTGAATTCCCCACTGTTGTAGGATCAAGCGCTAAAACCGTCTTGGTCGAATTCGTGGCTGGTAAATACAACAGCATGTTATCAGCCGTTGTTGTTGCGTTAACCGGATTTGCAATCAGATTATTGGTAGGTATGCTTTGATTGCCTGCAGTGCCGGCCACGTTAACGGTATGGTTATGCGTAGGTATTTGCGGTGTGGTCAGTGTTACGGTCTCCGTACCGGATACTTGACCTAACAGCCGACTGCTAAGACCGGGCCCTTGTCCTTGGCTCAGCAACACTCTGCCGCGCAGGTCTGGCAAGGCAAAAGTGGATACGCCATCTCCGCCATAAGTAGTTCCTATCAATGCAAATAATGCATTATTTGCACTTATTTGCAGTAGCTGGC
>Ga0302309_10002533_pt1 | contig 15063 bp, 11 predicted proteins | sample III_Palsa_N1_1_FD_200453 | JGI IMG/M metagenome (GOLD analysis project Ga0302309, IMG submission 200453) | Peat permafrost microbial communities from Stordalen Mire near Abisko, Sweden - III_Palsa_N1_1 | ecosystem: Environmental > Terrestrial > Soil > Palsa > Peat permafrost | place: Sweden... | reverse complement strand
AGTTTCGTTATAGTGGAGGTAAAACTAATTTTTATAATTCTTATTAAAAATTGTGCTACAATTAATTAACAAAAATTAACAGTCGTTAATGACCAGATTTGTCGATGCTATGCTAATGGTAAGGTAAAGTAGAATGTGGAGCCTTTACCCGGTTCACTTTCGGCCCATATTTTGCCGCCATGGCGGTTCACAATCTCGTTTGTGATAAAAAGACCTAAGCCTAACCCCTGGAATTTGTAAAAATTCTTTGAAGTGCGGAAAAACTTATTAAACAGCATAGCTATATCTTTTTCTTCTATGCCAACGCCAAAATCCTTAACCGAAACAACAAGTTCATTGTTTTTTTTAGCCGTATTGATCACAACGCTTTCGGCATCGGGGGAGTATTTTACAGCATTATTTAGCAGGTTGTTTAATATCTGTTCAATTCGCGAACGATCACCGCTGATAATTGCCGGCGTTGAATTTTCAACTGTTATCCGGTGTTTTTCTGATATATCCCTGAAATGGCCGACCGTTTCATTCAGCACATCCTCAAACTGAAATTCAGCAATATCATAAACCATTTGGCCTGAGTTTATACGCGAAACATCCAGCAGATCTTTTACCAGCTTTTCAAGCCTGTCAATATGCCCCAGCGTTTTATTTATTAACGGGTATGCTTTATCTTCTGCATCAATTGTTTTTATCGACAATTGCGTATAGGCCTTAATACTCGTTAGCGGCGTTTTTAACTCATGGCTTGCTACGGTCAAAAACTCATCTTTTTTATCCATCAGCTCCATTAACGCCTGCTGGGCAGCAACCTGGTCGTTGATATTTGTAATGCTGCCAATATAGCCTTCAAACAATCCATTGGTATAAATTGGATCGGCATGTATTAATGTCCAGTAGTATTCACCATCAATATTCTTAAACCTGGCTTTCGAACGGAATTGCAGCCTATCGACATAAGCTGCCGCAAACTTGCCTTGCTTTTTATCGTCAGGATGCAATGCATTTGCCCAGCCTGTTCCAAGGCTTTCTTCAAAAGTTAACCCCGTAAAATCTATCCATTGTTTATTTACATAAACAGCTTTGCCTTCGCTGTTTACCTGCCATATCATTAGCGGGGTTTGGTCGGCAATAAGCCTGAAATGGTTTTCACTTTCCTTTACCGCAGCCAATAAATGTTCCAGCTCGGCAGCATACTTTATTTTTTCGCGGCTGTTCCGGTGCAGCTCATTCTTCATTTGCAGCAGTGCGTTCCCTAAAATATCCGATGGCGCCCTGGGGATAACAGCTACATCAAAATTCCCTTTTCGTATCTCATCGGCCGCACCGGTTAGCATTTTGTTATTTTCATCTATAAGCGACATGGATCTGTACAGCTTTCCTATAACGTCGTCTGGGCCGGTATCGAGCGTTAGACCAGGTTCACCAATCGCGATTTTTTCGGCGGCTAAATTTAAATTGATGAGCGATTTATTTATAGAAAGGATGGCGAACGTGATTGCCACAGCACTTAGAAAAAGCGCGAACAACAACATTAATAATAAATCTGTCACCTTAGCTTGCTCGGAATGCTTTATATTTTTTAATTGCACGCTGATATCATTCCATAACCTGGATTGCACCCCGCGTAACTGATCTACAGCACCTCCCGATAAATGCCACCATTGTACATCGTTATAAGTGGTGCTATCAAACTTTACTGTTTTAAAGCTTTTGGTTAAATAATCGGCCACAGGTTTAAAAGGCGTATGCTGCGTAACGTATTTATAGTCTTTTAAGGATTGAGGCGATGTTTTTGCCTCAAATTCCGTCTGATAAGAAGCGAAAACCTGGTAAACACCGTACAAGCCGATCAGTGTGCCATTACCATACTGGTATTGGCGCGTGTACATTACGTTATAAATATTTGCCCGGAGGATGCCCAGGTAGGTAATGATCTGCGATATAGCCCTTGCACCATGTAAATCCATATTCAAGCTGCTAGCGTTAGCTATTTGAAGCTGCGGGGTTACTTCCAACATACTTATCCTGAAAATTGCTGTGGTATAATAGCTCATTACAGCTAATGGCGAAAGTTTCTGTTGATCATTCTGTGTCCGCATTTGCGCAAGGTCGCCTAACATGGTATATTTTTCAAAGCCATTCAAGTCCGGGTCGGCATTCATTATATTCAATAACGAATCAGTGTGCAAGCGTTGCACGAGTAATTGCGGATGACTTTCCTTTTTGAGGGCGTATTCATAAGCCAGACGCCTTTCTTCCTGTAGTTCGTCCAGTAATTGTGCAACCATAGTTGAGCGGTTTACCACTTTTGCATCGTCATTGAGCAGCTCGAGGCTTTGTTTTTTCGCCAAATAATAGTCTATCGAAACGACAGCTAAAAACAACAAAGGGATAATACCGATAAGTATCAGTTTATTTGAAAGTGATAGTTTTTTGAATAGGCCGATCATTTTTTAAAAACCGGGGGTTGTAAAGTTAATGCTCAAGGTAGCTAATTTTAAGGTGTAAATAGTTAATTGTTACAGAAACAGTAAAAGCCTACTTTTGTGTGATGCACCTGTACGAAAAATATATGCGCCGTTGCCTTGAGCTTGCCGAACTGGGTATGGGCAGCGTTAGCACGAACCCGATGGTAGGCGCGGTTATTGTACATGATGGTAAAATAATAGGAGAGGGCTACCACCAAAAATACGGCGAAGCCCATGCAGAAGTGAACGCGGTAAACCAGGTGATAGCCAAATTCGGCAATTATGCCGAATTGTTAAGCGGGTCAATCATTTATGTTTCGCTGGAGCCCTGCGCACATTACGGCAAAACCCCGCCATGCGCCGATCTGATCATTAAACATCAAATACCAAAAGTAGTTATCGGCTGTCGTGACCCTTTTGAACAGGTTAACGGCCGAGGAATTGAAAAGCTGCAGGCTGCAGGTATTGAAGTAACGACCGGCATATTAGAAGGCGACTGTAAATGGCTTAACCGCCGTTTTTTTACACGTGTACAAAAGCACAGGCCTTATGTTATTCTGAAGTGGGCACAAACTGCCGATGGTTTTTTTGCTCCCGCAGATGGCAGCCAGTTTTGGATAACGGGCGAAGAATCGCGCAAGCTGGTACACAAGTGGCGTGGTGAGGAAGATGCTATCCTTGTGGGCACGAATACAGTTATGGCCGACAACCCACAACTGAATGTGCGTTATGGCAATGGCAAACATCCCAAAAGAATTGTTATCGACCGTAAGCTGAAACTCACCAGCAATTTGAATGTTTTCGATCAGTCTGTTGAAACGCTGGTATTTAATGAGGTGAAAATGGATATCAGCGGCAAAAACAAGTATATTGCACTTGAAGATTTTGACAATTATGTGCCACAATATATTCTGTACCAATTGTATTTGCAGGATATACAGTCGGTAATTATCGAGGGCGGCGCTTATACGCTGAATAGTTTTATTGAAGCCGGTTTGTGGGATGAGGCGCGTATATTTACCGGCGATATAGAATTGAAAAATGGCATCCTTGCGCCTGAAATTACAGGAAAAGTTACTGATGAGGTTTTTTCGGGTAAGGAGGTATTGAAGATATTGATAAATGTTTAGTAACAACCGTATTCCAACAGCGATGGGTTTGAAACCAATCGCTATAAATTAGGCGAAATTCCCCAATCTTTTTAGCGCATGATCTATCTGTTCTTAAGTATTTGTTTCAGCGTGGTCGTTTCCATCATGCTGAAACTGGCCCGGCGCTACCAGATAGACGTTTACCAGGCCATCACATGGAATTATTCCATGGCTATCCTGCTTACCTTAATATTCCTGAAACCACATTTGCATAACCTGCAATCGGCGCCTTTTTATATTTATTCGCTATTGGGTTTATTGCTGCCATCCCTGTTTGTAGTAATTGCCGTGTCTGTAAGGTTTACCGGCATTGTACGCACCGAAGTAGCCCAGCGGTTATCCTTGTTCATCCCCATAATAGCCGCATTTTTATTATTCGGCGAGGTGATGACTACGCTCAAGTTTATCGGCATAATACTCGGTTTTGCGGCCATCATCTGCTCCATACCATGGAAAAAAGAAACCTCTAAAAAACAGAAGATTCCGAATAACGCCTGGCTTTACCTGGTAATTGTTTTTATCGGCATGGGTATTATCGATATCCTGTTCAAACAAATGGCTTTGTCAAAAGCAGTATCCTATCCGGCATCACTTCTCATGGTGTATATAATATCGTTTGTGCTGTCATTGCTTGGCCTGTTATATCTCATCCTCACCAAAAAAACAAAATTCTCGTGGCCTCATATATTTTTTGGGTGGATATTGGGCGTTGCCAATTTCGGTAATATTCTTTGTTACCTCAAAGCGCACCAGGCGTTGGCCAAAGCGCCGTCGACCGTGTTCTCAGGCATGAATATAGGCGTTATTGTTTTGGGTTCGGCAGTAGGTTTGCTGGTATTTAAGGAAAAGCTGAGCCTTTTAAATAAAGCAGGGCTGATATTGGCAATTATTGCGATAATTGTGGTCTCATACGCCAATATTTATTAATGCTGTTTGACGATACTTACTTAACCATTCGAAAACCCGCAGAAGGCCTATTCCGTGATCGCGGCAGCAAGTTCCTGGCTTTTGCTTACCCTATTAGCAGCGAAAGCGATATAAAACTCATACTCGCTCAGCTAAAATCGGAGCATCCAAAGGCTAACCACCATTGCTGGGCGATGCGACTGGGTATCGACCGTTTTGTTTTCCGTGTCAATGACGATGGAGAGCCATCGGGCACCGCTGGCAGGCCAATATTGAACACCTTACTCTCGCGAAACCTGACGAATATTTTAGTGGTGGTTGTACGCTATTTCGGCGGAACGTTACTTGGTGTTCCGGGATTGATAAATGCCTATAAAACAGCTGCCGAAGAAGCGCTAAATGCAGCGCCTGTTATAGAAAAGACATTGAATGATATTTATATCATCCGCTTTGAATACCCGCAAATGAATGAGGTGATGCGCATAATTAAAGAAGATGGATTAGAAGTTTTGGAGCAGCAGTTTGATAATACCTGTATAATAAAAGCGGGGATACGAAAAATGCAGGTGAACAGAAGCGTGGAAAGGCTTGAAAAAGTTGTAGGAATTTTTTTGAAGCCGGAACTATAAAGTATACCAGGAATGAAGATACGTAAACAGATATTATCTTCAAAGATAGGATAGTAGCATTAAGCAAGTGCGATAATTATAACATTAGCTTTTAGCTTTAGTCTTTCTGCTTTTAGCTTTTTTATATTTAATATTTATTCCTGTTTTAAGGCATTAATACCTAATTTAGCCGTGTATGCAGTCTTTCGAAATAGATAAAACCGATTTACAGCGCATTAAAACCGCGCTGGAAGGCAACGATGCTGAATTACAGGAGGTTTTGAATGATTACCATCCTTCCGAGATCGCGATGCTGTTTGAAAAGCTGCCGCAGGAAGCACGGGAGCGGATCATAAATGTACTGCCGACTATAGAAGCATCGGAAGTTATTTCCGAAATGGACGAGGAGCATGAGCCCGGCGAACTCCTCATTAACCTGCATCCCGAAAAACGGTCCGAAATTGTTGAGGAACTCGACTATGATGATGCTGCCGACATTATATCACAGCTTGACGAAGAAGACCAGAAGGAAATTTTAGAGGATATTGACGCGGAAGACGCCAGCAGCATCCGCGCGCTGATGAACTACCCGGAAGACACCGCTGGGGGGATCATGAACCCGCAGGTAATCTGCGTAAATATTCATCGTGATAAAAAAGATGCACTGGACGATGTGATCCATCAATCGGAGGAAATGGAGGAGTTTTACACCATTTACGTGGTGGACGACGACAAGATACTTAGAGGCATATTATCTATAAAAGACCTGGTAAAAGCCCGCACAAACGCAAAAGTCGGCGAACTGGTAAACGAAGATTTTGTGTACGTAAAAGCTGACCTCGACCAGGAAGAAGTTGCCAAACTGATCTCCCAATATAACCTCACCAGCATCCCGGTAGTTGACGACAATATGCGATTGCTGGGCCGGATTACTGTTGATGACATTATCGACGTAATGGAGCAGGAAAGTACCGAGGATATATTAAAAATATCCGGTGTATCAGAAGATGAGGAACTGAGTGGTGGCTGGCTGGCTGCGGTTAAAAGCCGTTTACCCTGGCTGGTAATAAATTTAGGCACTGCCTACCTGGCGGCTTCGGTAATTAATCATTTTTCTGATACCGTTTCCAAACTGCCCGAAATTGCAGCGTATATGACGGTTATTGCAGGTATGGGTGGTAATGCTGCCACACAATCGCTGGCGGTTACGGTAAGGCGTATTTCACTTACCGACCTGACCGACAATCAGGCCTATGCCACTGTTTTTAAAGAGTTCTTAGTGGGTATGCTAAACGGCGCGGCCAACGGCCTGATTGTGTTTTTTGTGGCGCTGTTTTATGATGCTGACCCAAGAATCGGACTGGTTTTGTTTTTGGCAATGACCGGGAACCTGATCGTAGCCGGTTTAACGGGCGCTTCCATACCATTGATATTAAAACGGGTAGGGATAGACCCGGCAGTGGCATCATCAATAATTATTACAACTTTTACCGATTGCGTTGGATTTTTATTGCCGCTGTGGCTGGCAACCAAGATTATACTGCCTTACCAGCATATTCCGCTGCACCATTAATTGAATCGAATAAATAATTTTATACATGACCGAAGTAAGATACAATTGGACGAAAGAAGAAATATCGGAAATATACCACAGGCCTTTATTGGACCTTATTTATGAAGCTGCCACGGTACACCGTGAGAACAAGGATTACAGCGAGGTGCAGATCAGCTCACTCATATCTATAAAAACAGGTGGATGTCCTGAGGACTGTGCATATTGTCCGCAGGCAGCGCGTTATAATACAGGCGTGAACGTACATGCTATTATGCCGAAGGAAGAAGTGGTGGCAGTTGCCGAAAAGGCAAAAGCCGGTGGTGCATCAAGGCTCTGTATGGGTGCTGCCTGGCGCGAGGTACGCGACAACCGCGACTTTGACAAGGTAATAGAAATGGTACAAGCTGTTAACGCACTAGATATGGAAGTTTGCTGTACTTTGGGTATGCTCACCGAAAGCCAGGCGCAGCGTTTGGCCGATGCCGGTTTATATGCTTACAACCATAACCTCGATACATCCGAAGAAGACTATAAACGCATTATCACCACCCGCACGTACGACGAGCGCCTGAAAACCCTGGAACATGTGCGCAAAGCCAAAATAACCGTATGCAGCGGTGGTATTATCGGCTTGGGCGAAACGGTGGAAGACCGTATTTCGATGCTCAAAACATTATCAAACCTGCCAAAGCACCCCGAATCAGTACCAATCAATGCATTGGTTCCTGTTAAAGGTACCCCGCTGGCCGACCAGCCGCGTGTATCGGTTTGGGATATGGTGAGGATGATAGCTACTACTCGTATTATTATGCCGAGAACGGTTGTACGTTTATCGGCCGGTCGTACCGAAATGAGTACGGTTGAGCAGGCGCTGTGTTTTATGGCAGGCGCGAACTCGTTATTTGCCGGCGAAAAGTTGTTAACCACGCCAAATCCATCATTTGATGAGGACATGGCCATGTTTGAATTGCTGGGACTTAAACCACGCAAGGCATTCAAAAACGGGCGGCCGAATGAGAGTAAAGAGATAAGGGAAATGAGTATTAATGAGGTGATTGGATGATATTGAAGCCGATTGATATTAGTTGATGAAACGCATAAAAGTTAATACCACCTGGGAAGAAGATGAAGAAGAAAAGCGGCATTTTTTTGCCAATTTATCTTATTCAGAACGATTGAGGTATTATTTCAAATTGCGTGATACTTTTAATTTTCAAAAAGAGCCATTACAAAAAGGAAGAATATTCAAAGTATATCGTTCGCATAATGCCGGTTGATGTTGGAGACCCGTTTTTTTTAGCATTTCTTACTGCGATGCAAAAGCACGGAGTAAGGTATATGCTTATTGGAGGTGTCGCTGTAAATTTTCATGGCTATATGCGAAATACCTTCGATATGGATATTTGGTTAGCACCAACAAATAACAACCGGGATTTATTTTATAAGGCATTACTCGAATTAGAATATACAGAAGAAGAGCTTTCCTTTTATAAAAATGAAGATTTTACAACTTATTTTAAATGTACAATAGGAGAAATGCCATTTACAATAGATTGCTTAACTATTGTACACCATAATATAAATTTTGATGATGCTGAAAAAGTAATGATAAGACATGACATAGGCAACGGGGTAAATATCAACGTAGTTGATTTTGAATACCTGAGAAAAATGAAGGTGCTGGCCTATCGTCAAAAGGATTGGCTGGATGTGTCAGAACTTGATAAAATTAAAAAGACTAATTGAGCTAACTAATCACCATGAAAAAACTCATCCCTTTAATCCTATTCGCCATTTGCGTTCAATTTTCCACCGCGCAAAACAAAATCATCGTTTACCAGACGGATTTCGGTTTGAAAGATGGTGCCGTTTCAGAAATGAAAGGCGTAGCTATGAGTGTTTCGCCCGATTTGAAATTATTCGACCTTACGCACGAAATACCGGCCTACAATACCTGGGAAGCTGCTTACCGCCTGTATCAAACTATACCTTACTGGCCGGCAGGCACAGTGTTTGTATCGGTAGTCGATCCGGGTGTGGGCACCAGCCGCAAATCCGTGGTACTGAAAACTAAAACCGGGCAATTTATCGTTACGCCGGATAATGGAACCCTGACATTAGTCGCCGAAAATTTTGGTATAGCGGAGATACGCGAGATCGATGAAAAAGTTAACCGCCGTCCCGGATCGGAAAGCTCAAATACCTTTCATGGCCGTGATGTATATTCTTATACTGCGGCGAGGCTGGCATCAGGTGTAATTACTTTTGAGCAGGTCGGCCCTGAACTACCAAAACAGGTGGTAACCATTCCATATCAAAAAGCAATAGCGCAAGGCGATAAGCTAAAGGGCGATATCCCGGTACTGGATATCCAATACGGCAATATCTGGACAAATATCGGTACCGATATTTTTGAAAAGTTGAATGTTCATTTAGGTGATAAGGTGCATGTGGTGATCTTCAAAAATCACCTAAAAGTTTACGAGGGTGATATGCCTTACGAGCGTACTTTCGGATCGGTAAAAACAGGTCAGCCGCTGGCTTATATCAATAGCCTGATGCAATTATCGTTCGCAATAAACCAGGGTGATTTTGCCAAACAGCACCAGGTAAGCAGCGGCAGCGAATGGAGCGTGGAAGTCACCAGAACGGCTAAATAAGATTAAAATTTAACGCCTAACAGCCAGCGCCAGGCCCAGCGGGTCGCACGGTTGAAGCCTTTCCATTCGTGGATAAATTCGATAAGATCATTTAGACAACGCCCTGCGAATTTTTGTTTGAAATTATTGTAGGCCAGTTTGTAAACCTTATCGGCATCATGTACGCCAATGCGGTTAAATATATCCTTCTTTACATACATCGTCCGCAGGAAATAAATGTTCAGTAAAATGGTTAAGCTATACAGCGTTCGTTTAATATATCCCGCTTTTGCCGAATAATCCCGGAGCAGCGCTTTGGTGAAAAGGATATGCCGACCTTCTTCGATAGTATGCAGATCGAACATTTTGCGCAGTACCGGGTAAACCTGTTTGTTTTTGCGGGCATAATTGCCGTAAACATCTGTCACCATTTCAATGGAAACGCTGCCCATGAACAAAAAATCGGCCGGCAAATATTTATTGCTGAAATTGCCGATAAACTTATGCATACGTGTTTGCGGTAATGGTTTACCGCCTATTTTGGCAATAGCCTGCGTAAACATTTCCTGGTGGCGGAGCTCTTCTATCAGTTCGCGTATTAAAAATTTATGCTCCACACTATCCGGCGGTATAACCAGCATGTGCCGTGTCATGAACAGGCAAAACAAGTTTTCGCCCCAGCCGTAAGAATAGATCACCTGTACCAGCTCATGCCGGCCAAGCTCCAGTTTTTGTGTAGGGGTGAGGGTTTCATAAATCTCAAGGCCTTGTAACGAGGTTAAAACCTCGGGCAGGAATATTTCCCCCTGCTGCGGCTTTTCCTGCCAGGGGATGTAGGTTTCCGGCATCAGCGGGTGTTCTTTGCTGATGCGAATGAGGCGCTCTATTTCCTGTTCGTTCATAATGTTGTTTGCAGTAGTTGTATTATAAGGAAAATAAAAATAGATGTCGCCAAATTGTATTTTGCGTTATAAAAACTCTGTGCATCTCTGTGCGTTCTTTGTGATCTCTGTGGTTAAAACTTAACCACAAAGAACACTGAGATAAAAGCACAAAGAGCACAGAGGTAAATATTATTTGGTGCGCTTTTAACAAAATTGACTTTTGAGACAACCTCTACATATGGTAACGTTAACTATACGCTAAAGGTTGGTTAATTATTTCATATTTACTCCACTCAATTTTTCAAATAGCTATATTGCGGCTATAAAAATTACGTTTACAATTCATGGGTTTTAACAGGTCCGGCAAACATATTTACATACTGCTTTCATTACTTGCTTTATTCGTTCTTTCATGCCACCGGCATATTCCTCAGCCGCCACCTCCGCCAAAGCCTCACCCTATATCGCTAAAACCCATCCTTAATATACCTTTTATCGAGGTTCGCCGCAGACTTAAATCGGGCTTGTCATTCGACGATCAGGGCTTTATGGCTGAACCATTCTACCGAATCACCTTTTTGAGCACCGATTCGGCAAGGGTATTGAACCCGATGGATGGCAAGTATTACAATTTTTTCATTTTTCCGGAGACGGACTCGATAATCAATGTGGCGCGCTCGTATTTTAAAATGATAAAAATGAGCCGCGACAGTATGAAACTACAGGTAATGCAGGTGGAAAGCGATACACTGCATTTGCAGCGCTCACTGGTTTATATGACTTTTTATTCGCAAAACTACCTGCAAAATGTACTGCATACAACCCCCGAAGTATTAGGCCGGCCCGATCATAATGATACTGCATTCATTCGCAAAAAATCAGCAATGGCCAATAAAATATTGGACAGCGCCTTTGCCGCGCGGCAGCCCGTGGCCATTGTAAGTAAAAGCCCGCTGGTTAAAGTGGAAAAGAACGATGTGAAAGCTGATATGATGGACAACTACGATGCTTCAGATGCGTATATGGACCCGGAATACGATATTACCATTCATAAAGCCTATGAAGACTTTAGTTACTCATTCTCGGTTTTTGTGGATGATAAGGGAAAAATGTCCTTTGACAGATCACTGATAGATATACAGCCCGAGTTCCGCAAATCCACCATAAATGTGCTGAAGGGTATAATTGATGGCTATTTGAGCTTTTATTTAAAAGTTACGCCCGGCAGCACATTAGGCATAAAACACACCAGCCGGGTTATTTTGAATGTAGTGGGGCGGAAGGGATGAGATCATCTGATTCAGTTGTTAAGAAAGATCAGTTTGTATTAATTGAGGCGTTTTTAAAATTATTATAATAATTGTTGCAATGCTTAATATAAAAAACGGGCTTAGATAAAGCAAATTTCCAATAGCATTCTCATCTAAAAACATTGTACTTGCCCAGCACCAGATCGAAATTCCTATAAAACTCAGTATAGGGTAAAACCAATTTCTTTTTGTGCTTTTTGACCACAAATTAAAACTTGATAATTGAAAAATACTTGCGATAAATAAAATTGGAATAAGTTCAATAATTGCTATGCCGCCATTACAAGGTCCGCCAACTTCTCCCATTTTAAATATTCCGAATATGGAGTAGATAACGGTCAATACAAAACTTATGTAATAAATGTTTTTAAAGCTCAAGCCCATATTATTGTGACTAGGATATCAAAAATACAGATTATGTTACATTAAATTATTTTTCAAATAATTTTCTCCCGCGCACGGTCAAGTGTTCACACTTTACCAGATAAAGTTATCAGGACACACTCGCAGTGTATCATAACCGTACACAGACTGTACGCAGACGAACAAGGTTTTATTTTTAGTTAGATGCAATAAATTGATTATCAATTTATTGCTTTTTGGTATGTGTTTAGATTGACTAAAATAAACTATACCGGTCATGATTAAAAACTACTTTAAAATAGCCTGGCGCAACATCTGGAAGAACAGGATATTCTCCGCCATTAACATTATCGGGCTTGCTGTGGGCATGGCCGCCTTCATTATCATTATGCTGTTCGTTTCGTACGAAAAGAGTTTTGATAACTTCCACACCAAAAATATTTACCGCCTTAACGAAGTGCAAACCATCGGCAGCCAGGGGTCTACCCAAAAGGTGGCACTGTCAATGTTCCCTATGGGGCCGGCGTTAAAACAGGAATTTCCTGAAGTAAAGAATTTTACCCGCGTTCACTGGGCAAACAAATACCAGTTGACTTCTAACGACAAAAAGATTTTCCTGCCGCAGGTATTTTTTGTCGATTCTACATTCTTCAAAACATTCGATTTTAAAATGGTTAGGGGCGATATGCAAACCGCCCTTTTAAAACCGCATACCGCCGTAATTACCGAAGAAACAGCAAAAAAGCTTTTCGGCGATGCCGACCCGATAGGGAAAATGATAACCCATTATGGCGATGATACCACATCATTTGCCGTAACCGGCGTAATGGCTGATGTGCCCAAAAACTCCCAACTCCAGTTTGATGGCCTGTTTTCATTCAGCAGCGTCTATAAGCCCTGGATGTTTACCAATTGGGGCGGCAACTGGCTCAATACCTATTTGGAACTCGCGCCCGGTACAAACATAGCAACTTTAAATAAAAAATTCCCTGCCTTTATGAAACGCCACATGCAGGGCGATGGCTATAAATACGTGCAGCTTTTTGTGCTGCCGTTAAAGGACGTGCATGCTAACTCGGCGGATATTGGTCTCGATTACATCAATTTTCAAAAATTCGATAAAAAATACACCGGCATGTTTGCGCTTATTGCGCTGGTTGTGCTCATTATAGCCTGTGTGAATTTTATCAACCTGTCAACCGCGCGGTCGGCTGAGCGGGCAAGGGAAGTGGGTATACGCAAATCTATCGGCGCGCACCGGTTTCAATTAGCTGCGCAGTTTTTGGGCGAAACGGTGATCATTTCATTTATATCGCTGGTGTTGTCATTGATATTGGTTGAACTGGCATTGCCTTATATCAATAACCTGAGCGAAAGGGATATTTCGTTGCCCATATTCAGCAGTATAGGTTTTATTGCATCCATTTTTGGCGGGACTATATTGGTTGGGCTGATATCGGGTATTTACCCGGCTATTTACCTGTCATCATTCCAGGCGGTGAAAGTTTTAAAAGGTTCCGTTCAAGTTGGCAAAAATAAAGGGATGCTCCGCAATGTATTGGTGGTAACGCAGTTTGCCAGCGCTGTATTTTTGATGATCGCGACCATTTTTGTGCTGAAGCAACTTAACTACATGCAAAAGCAGGATCCCGGATACAGCCGCGACCAAGTTTTGAACATCCCGCTGGATGGCGTAACCACTAAAAAGTATGATCTGCTTAAAAGCGAACTCTCCGGCAATACGCTGATCTCAAATGTCACTGCTTCGCAGGATATTATGGGCAGCCATTTAGACCAGGGCGGCGTAATGTTTAAACCTGCCAATGGGCCTAAGCAACAACTCGGTACTACCATAATGGTAGTTGATAATAATTACCTCAACCTGTACAAAATGAAGCTGGTGGCCGGCAGTAATTTTACTTCCGATAAGGCCCGTAATGGGAAAGAGTTTATCGTAAATGAAGCATTGGCCCATGAACTACTGAAAGATCATCCAAATGCGCCACTATCGTCGTTAATAGGCGACCAGTTCGGGTTGGATTCGTCAACTACAATAGTTGGCGTGGCTAAAAATTTCAATTTCAACTCGCTACACTATAAAATTGAACCCATGTGTTTGTATAGTCAGACAGATTGGGGTTTTAGGGATGTATCGGTAAAAATCAACGGTGGCCAAACTGCGGCGGCCATCACTTTTATAAAATCGAAATGGAGCAGTATTTATCCCGATTATCCGCTCGAATATCAATTTCTCGATGATCATTTCAATGAAGTTTATAAGGCTGATAACCAGGTGAGCCAGATAGTGGCTATAATGGCTGGGTTAACTATATTTATTTCGTGTTTAGGTTTATTTGGGCTTGCATCTTATTCGGCAGAAAAAAGGGTAAAAGAGATAGGCGTGCGAAAAGTATTGGGGGCGTCGGTACAAAACCTGGTAATGATGATGGCTGGCAACTTCCTAAAACTGGTGCTTATTGCTATTCCTATTGCATGGCTACTGGCTTATTGGGGCGTACATGTGTGGCTACAGGATTATGCTTACCGCATTGAGGTAAAATGGTGGGTGTTTGCATTAGCAGGCGGCGCCGCAATAATGATTGCTTTTATTACCGTAAGTTTTCAATCGATAAAAGCAGCCGCAGCTAACCCGGTGAAGAGCCTTCGCTCAGAATGAGCTATGGCTCTCGAAGAGAGCTTGAAGTACGGATAAATAAATCATTAGGTCATTGTTCATTGGGTCATTTAAGAGTGATTACGTCCAATGACCTAATGACAGCAAAGCGAATGATCAATGATTAAAAGATGATAAAAAACTATTTCAAAATCGCCTGGCGCAGTTTGTGGAAACACAAAGCTTATTCAACCATAAATATTGTTGGTTTAAGCATAGGCTTAACTGCTTGTTTAATTGTAGCCACCGTTGTTTTTGATGAGCTATCTTATGACCATCAATGGAAAAAAGCAGATGATATTTACCGTGTACTTACTGTTAACAATGATGTTAAAGGCGATGAACCACAACCGGTTGCATTTGCGGGTTTTGGCCCTTCCATAAAAAAAGACCTGCCCGAGGTACAGGATTATTGCCGCATGTCTGTAAATAAGGAACGGATGCAGTTTAATGGTAATCATGAAGGGATAGCTTTTCAGAATCTTTCTGCCGAGCCTACCATATGGAA
>Ga0302309_10002526_pt1 | contig 15090 bp, 10 predicted proteins | sample III_Palsa_N1_1_FD_200453 | JGI IMG/M metagenome (GOLD analysis project Ga0302309, IMG submission 200453) | Peat permafrost microbial communities from Stordalen Mire near Abisko, Sweden - III_Palsa_N1_1 | ecosystem: Environmental > Terrestrial > Soil > Palsa > Peat permafrost | place: Sweden... | reverse complement strand
TGGATTGGTTGGGTGCGGTGCTGGCGACGGTGGGGCTTGGGGCGGCGACGTTTGCGCTGATCGAGATGCCGAACGGGTTCCCTTATGACGGACTGATCGGTGGGTTTGGGGTCGTTCTACTGGCGGAGTTTGTGGTGGTGGAGTGGCGGGCGAAGAATCCAATGCTGCCGCTCGATCTGTTTCGCTCCGCGAACTTCAGCGGGGCGAATCTGCTGACGTTTTTTCTGTACGGCGGGCTGACTGCGGTCATCTACTACCTTCCGCAAAAGCTGATCCAGATTGAGCACTATACCCCGACAAAAGCCGGCGCCATCCTGCTGCCGGTAACTTTGCTGATTGCCCTGCTTTCGCGATGGGCGGGTGGCTTGTCGACGCGGTATGGACCGCGGCTTCCACTGATTGCCGGACCGGTGACGATCGCGGCTGCTTATCTGCTGGTGCTCCGCGACAGCCGCGGCGGGGGTTATTGGACTGCTTTGTTTCCGGGAGTCATCGTGCTGGGGCTGGGGCTTGCGGTGACGGTGGCACCGCTGACGGCGCTGGCGATGAACTCGGCTTCGGGCGAGCGGGCTGGGTCGGCTTCTGGGGTGAACAATGCGGTTTCGAGGGGTGCAGGTGTGGTGGCGCTGGCGGTGATTGGGGTTTTGTTCAGTGCATCGTTTGGACGTTCGTTGGGGGACGGGCTGAGACGCTCGGGGCTGACGCAGGCGGCGCAGAGCGAGATTTATGCCCAGCGGTCGCAGTTGGGGGACGTAAGGACAACGAGCGCGGCGGGGCAGGCGGCGGTGAGCGAGGCGTTTGAGGGGTCGTTCCGGCTGGTGCTGGAGATCGCTGCGGGATTGTCGCTTTTGTCGGCTGCGGCGGCGGGGTGGTTGGTTCGTCCGCTACCGGAGGCGGGAGCTGCGGCGACTGATAAACTTTGAGGATTCAGGAACGCGAGGGAAGCAAAGTGATTGAGTTGGCGTTTTCGATTTTAGCGGCGGATTTTGCGCACCTGGCGGATGAGATTGCCGTGGCCGAAAAGGGCGGCGGAACGATCGTGCATGTCGACGTGATGGATGGGCACTTTGTGCCTAATATTACGTTTGGGCCGCCGGTGGTGAAGGCGATTCGTCCGGTGACGAAGCTGCCGCTGGATTGCCACCTGATGATCGAGAATCCCGACGAGTTCATACCGGCGTTTGCCGAGGCGGGCGCGGATATGGTCAGCGTGCAAGTGGAGGCTTGCCGGCATTTGAACCGGACGCTACAGCTAATTGCCGACCACGGAATGAAGCCCGGGGTGGTGCTGAACCCCGCGACTCCGGTGGAGATGCTGGTGGAAGTCCTTCCAATGGTTCATCATGTGCTGGTGATGAGCGTGAATCCGGGGTTTGGCGGACAGAAGTTTCTGCCGCGGTCGGTGGAGCGGATTGCGCGATTTCGGGAGCTCCGGGAGGAGATGGGGCTGAATTTTCGCATCGAGGTGGACGGCGGGGTTGCTCACGATACGGTGGCGAGCGTCGTCGAAGCTGGAGCGGACATGTTGGTGGCAGGGTCGGCGATCTTTGAGCCGGGGAAGACGGAAGAGAACGCGCGGGAGTTTTTGCGGGTAGCGCGGGCGGCCGGTAAAGGTCTTTAAGGCCTGAAGCTGCCGTTTTTGGACTGAGACGACTAGAATAGAAGGCAGACACGCGGTCTTTCGGCTGCGCGAGATGGAGTAGGAATGCTTACAGGTTTTGGAAGCTTTTTCACGAGCCGGCGATCGAGCTGGATGGCTGGCGTAGCAGTTGCAGCGCTGATGGCAGGATCGCTGGGTATGCAGGCGCAGGTGACGGGCAGCTCGCAGACGACGACCGATGCGCAGGGACAGCCGCAGGAGTCTGCGACGATTTCCGCGAACGTGGGCAAGAAGAAGAAGGTCGCCAAGGAAGACCAGGTAAAGCAGACCAAGGACACCAAGCGCGAGATTCGCAAAGAAGACAAGGCTATCCCGATCATCGCCAAGGACTCCCAGTTGCCCGACAAGGCGCTGTATGACAAGGCGCTGGCGCAGCAGAAGAGTGGTCACTTCGACGTGGCGCGGCTCGACCTGCAGACGCTGCTGAATACCTATCCGGATTCGCAGTACCTGATGCGCGCCAAGCTGGCGGTAGCCGATTGCTGGTACCACGAGGGCGGAAGCGCGGCGTTGGCACAGGCTGAGCAGGAGTACACCGACTTTATTACGTTCTTTCCGAACGCCCCTGAAGCCGCCGAAGCGCAGATGCGCGTGGGCGATATCTACTTCAAGCAGATTGACGTTCCTGACCGCGACTACACCAAGGCGACCAAGGCGGAGGATGCTTACCGGACGATGTTGAAGCAGTATCCGGATGCCCCGCCCGCACTGCTGAAGGAAGGCCAGCAGAAGCTGCGTGAAGTGCAGGAGGTGATGGCGACGCGCGAGATGGGCGTTGGCGCGCTCTATGCTTCGCACAATAACTGGCCGGCTGCGATTGGGCGCTATGAGACGGTGGCGACTACCTATCCGCAATATAGCCACATGGACGATGCTCTGATTGCCGTGGGCGATGCGTATGAGGCTGAGTCGAAGATCGTTCGTGGGCAGAATCTGGCTGAAGGGCCGAAGTCTTCCCTGTTGCAGGTGTATGAAGGTAAGGCTGCCGATGCGTACCGGAAGGTAGTGCTGGAGCACTCTGCGGCGCCGCATGTGGAGGACGCCAAGGAGCGGCTGGCGGAGATGAATCTTCCGATTCCAACGCCGACACCCGAGCAGGCTGCGGCCAGCGACGCGCTGGAAGGCAGCCGCGCACAGTACACGCTGACCAAACGGCTGGAAGTGCTGTTGCTGCGCAAGCCGGATACGGTCGTCGCCGCTACGGAAGGCGCACCACCGCTGGATGATCCACCTGTGACGACGGCGCCGGCCATTATCAGCGAGATCCGTCAGGACTACGCGGACGCCTTCGATCCGAAGGGTGCGGCCGCGAGAGCGACTGCAAGGGCCAAGATGCAGTCATCGAATGCCTCGGCAGACGATGGAACCCCGCAATCTTCGCTGCCTACGGGAGCTGCGCCGCTGGCCTTCCAGGAGGTTCCGACGGCTGGCAGTTCCACGGGCGACGGCAACGCTACGACCATGCAGGAGGCTGCGCCGAGTTCTGGCGGCGGAACCGGCGTGGGCGTCGAGGTTCTGACGCCTGGTGCGACTACTGGCGGAACTCCTTCGGGCGTTACGACTCCGGCGAGCACCTTGCCCGCGGCGAGCGGTCAACAGGACCCGAACAACGGCCTGACCTCGGTTGGACCGAAGGATGCTACGCCGCTTCCGGCAGCAGAGGCCGTGGCGCCGGCGCCAGACCAGGTGAACGCAGTGGACGGGCAGCAGCAGCCGGCAGTTGCTCCGGGCACGAAGTCCACCTACGACAAGCAGGATGAGAGCTCCAGCAAACACCAGCCGAAGACGGGCGTGGATAAGCTGAACCCGTTCTAAACGGCAGTGAATAAGGGGTAGTGAAACGTGAATAAAGACGGGGGACCAGCTGAGGCTGGTCCCTTCTGCTATTCCGGCGCGCCTTATTCACGTTTCACTTCTCACTATTCACTGCCCTTCCCCTGCTACCCTTAAGACTTATGAGTCAGGAATTGTCTAAGGCATACGATCCGTCGTCTATTGAAGAGAAGTGGGCGAAGTACTGGGTAGAGGAAAAGTTGTTCGATGTGGCGACACCGGTGGGTGAAGCGGCCACGAAGCAGGCGTTTGTGCAGTTGCTGCCGCCGCCAAATGTGACCGGCCGGCTGCATATGGGGCACATGCTGAACCAGACGGAGATGGACATCCTGACGCGCTGGCACCGCATGCGTGGCGAGACCGCGGTGTGGGTTCCAGGGACGGACCATGCGGGCATTGCGACGCAGATGATGGTGGAGCGGCAGCTTGCCGCTGAAGGCAAGACCACGCGGCAGGAGATGGGACGCGAGGCCTTTACCGAGCGCGTGTGGCAGTGGAAGGAACAGTATGGCGGCGCCATCACCGAGCAGATGCGGCGGCTTGGGGCTTCAGTAGATTGGTCGCGTGAGTACTTCACGATGGATGAGCGGCTGAGCCGCGCCGTGAAGGAGAGCTTCGTACGGCTTTATGAGCAGGGGCTGATCTATCGCGGGGCGTACATCGTGAACTGGGACCCGCAGATTCAAACGGCTGTTTCGGATCTTGAGGTCGAGAGCGAGGAGCGGCTGGGGTCGCTCTATCACGTGCGGTATGAGCTGGCGGATGGGTCGGGATCGATTGTGATTGCGACGACGCGGCCGGAGACGATGCTGGGTGATACGGCTGTCGCGGTGAATCCAGCGGATGAGCGGTATAAGGATTTTGTGGGGAAGATGCTGGTGCTGCCGCTTAGCGCCGCGGCTGGAAAACCCGATAGAGAGATTCCTGTGATCGCCGATGAATGGGCGAATCCTGAGTTTGGAACCGGTGCGGTGAAGGTGACGCCGGCGCATGATCCGAATGACTTCGCGATTGGGCAGCGGCACAATCTGCCTTCGCCTTCGATCATGGATGTGACGGCGAAGATTGCGCTGGCGGGTTCGCCGTATGACGGGCTTGATCGGTTTGAGGCGCGGAAGCGGATTGTGGCGGACCTCGAAGCATCGGGGCAGTTGGTGGCGATCAAGGAGCATACGCTGACGCTGCCTGTCTCGCAGCGCACGGGTGCGGTGATTGAGCCGCGGCTTTCGATGCAGTGGTTCCTGAAGATTCAACCGCTGGCGGATAAGGCGATTGAGGCGGTCGATAAAGGCTACATCAAGTTCACGCCGGAGAACTATCGCAAGACCTACGACGAGTGGATGAAGAATATCCATGACTGGTGCATCTCGCGGCAGCTCTGGTGGGGGCATCGGATTCCGGCGTGGCATTGCGGTAAGTGCGGCGCGATCAATGTGTCGCGCGATGTGGTTGTCGTATGTGAGAAGTGCGAAGGCGCAGACTTGGTGCAGGAGACCGATGTGCTCGACACATGGTTCTCGTCCGGGCTGCTTCCCTTCACCGTGTTTGGATGGCCGGGCGAAGGCGCTGAAGGCTTGACGCCCGATCTCGCGGCGTTCTATCCGACTCAGTTGCTGGTGACGGGCTTCGACATCCTGTTCTTCTGGGTGGCAAGGATGATTATGCTCGGCTGCCACTTCATGCTCGATGTGCCGATGCCGGATGGCTCGCAGCGAACGCTGGCTGATGCGGTTCCCTTTCGTGAGGTTTACATCCATGCGTTAGTACGGGATGCGGACCGGCAGAAGATGTCGAAGACCAAGGGCAATGTGATCGACCCGATTGAGGTGGTGCAGAAGTATGGCACCGATGCGGTGCGGTTTACGCTGGCGTCGCAGGCTTCGCCGGGGACAGATATTGCGTTCAGTGAGGCTCGGACGGAAGGCTATCGCGCATTTGCCAACAAGATATGGAACGCCGCGCGGTTTCTACAGATGCAGATAACGAATGGGCAGGCGGCTGGATACAAGGTCTCGCTGGGCTCGCACGACTCCGTGTCGTTGGAGTTGCCGGAGAATACGCCGCTGGAGACGCGATGGATATTTGCACGCCTGAGTACTGTTTGTGCAGAGGTAGAGCGCGCGCTGGCGGACTATCGCTTTGATGAAGCTGCGAATGCGGTCTATCAGTTCTTCTGGGGCGAGTTCTGCGACTGGTACCTCGAACTCGTAAAGCTGCGGATGGACTTCTTCCCCGACGAAGCGGGTGCGTATAAGCCACATAGCGACGTGGCAGCAGTGACGCTGGGTGCGCTGGTGAGCGTGTTTGAAGCGGCGCTGCGGTTGCTCTCGCCGTTTATGCCGTTCCTTACGGAAGAGCTATGGCATGCGTTGTATGCCTCGGTTGGAAGCGAGTCGCCTGCGAAGTCGATTGCGTTAACGCGGTATCCGCAGGCGGAAGACTATGCAGCAGACGCGGCCAGCGTGGATGCGATGAACGTGTTGCAGGAGCTGATTGTCACCGTGCGTGGATTGCGCAAGGAACTGGGTGTTCCAGAAAAGGAAGCTACGCCGGTGCAGGTGCATGCGTCCAATCGCATTGCCGCACTTGCCGATGCCAACGCCGATATGCTGGCGAAGCTGTCTCGCGTTAGCTCTGTGGAGCTTGTGCATGAGGCGCCGACGGGCAACAACGCTCGTGCGACGGCGAACTTCGATGTCGCAGTTGTTTATGAGCGGCAGATCGATGTTGCAGCGGAACGCGAGCGGCTACAGAAGGACCTTGCGAAGTTCGACAAGGGCTTGCAGGCGGCGGAGCGGCAGCTTGGCAATGAGGGCTTTGTGGCGAAGGCCCCGGCGCACATCGTCGAAGGCCTGAAGAAGCAGGCGGCGGAGACGCGAGCGCTGAAGGAGAAGGCTGAAGCAGCGCTGGCGGCTTTGCCGGCGGAGTGACTACTTCGGTCGTGCATCCGGCGGTAACTCTTTTTGCTCGACGGCGATGCTGACGTTCTCGTGCTTGATCTCAAGGCGCAGGCGGTTGAAGACGCTCATATACACATTGGCTATCCACACCAGTGCAAACCAGGCGATGATGTAGCCGCGCCATCCTGCATAGACAAGCTGGAAGCGCAGGAACAGCAGTGCGAAGGCCGCGACGTAGTGCGAAAAACAATACTCGCAAGTGAAGAGATAGAAGAACTTTTTCTTTGGCAGTGAGCCGCAGGTCTCGCTCTTCTTCTTGCAGTATTCGCGAGGCTCACGGAAGACCTCTTCGTGCGTGACGGTCCAGGAGGCGCAGGCAATGGGCAGCGCAAGGAAGAGCAGGATACCGAGCTGGTGCGAGAGCGAGATGTCGAGTTGAGTTGGCATTCAGAGGTATCTCGTTCTTTGGATGCGCTTTTGAGTGGCGGCGTCCTTTAAGATAGAAGAATGACCCTGCCCGAGCCGATCGATCTGCCGAAAGTGCGCGCCGCACTGGTAGGAACGCGCTTTGCTCGCGGGGTGCAGCACTTTGCTTCGGTGGGATCAACCAACGCGCTGCTGCTTGAAGCTGCGGCCAGCGGCGCTCCAGAAGGGACTGTCTATATTGCGGATGAGCAGACCGCAGGGCGTGGTCGCGGTGGCCATACGTGGCACTCCTCTCCTGGTGATGGCCTCTACGTTAGCGCGCTGGTGAAGCCCACGTTGAAGCTGAATCGTGCGCTGCTGCTTTCGCTGGCGACGGGCGTTGCCGCGTGGCAGGCGGTAAACGAGGTCGCGGGGCTGGATGTGGACCTCCGCTGGCCCAATGATCTGCTGATGACAGGCAGTGGCGGACGTGTACGAAAGTGCGGCGGCATCCTGGTGGAGTCCGCGGTCGAGCCCGGCAGCGACCCCGATCTGCGCTATGCCGTAATCGGCGTGGGCATTAATGTATCGCACCAGAGGTTCCCGGTGGAGTTGGCTGACCTGGCAACTTCGCTCGCGATGGAAAAGAATGTTCCGGTGTCCCGGATGGCGCTGCTGGTGTCACTGCTGCGTGCGCTGGACATGGAGTTGACGGAGTTGGAAGACGGCGAAGAGAATGCCCCTTCGCTGCTTCGGCGATTTGCAGCACGCTCAAGCTGGGTGCAGGGAAAACGCGTGGATGTACCCGAGCAGGGCGGCTATACTGGCGTAACAGCCGGTCTGGACGCACGCGGATATCTGCGTGTGGCGTGTGACGATGGCGTGTTGCGAACGGTGCTTACGGGCGGCGTTCGCGAAGCAGAGAAGGGTTAATCCCGAGGCGGGAAGGCGAAGATGCTACTGGCACTCGATGTAGGAAATTCAAACACAGTGATCGGATTATTTCGTCCGGCGATGGATGGCGCACCGGCTACGCTGGCCGCAGACTGGCGCATTACGACGCCCTATAAGCAGACTCCGGATGAATTTGGCGTGCTGTTGCAGACGCTGTTTGCGATGCGCGGTATGCAGACCGAGAGCGTAACCGGAGTGGCGATCTCGTCTGTTGTGCCGCCGCTCGATGCGACGCTGCGCCGCGTGTGCGAGATGTTCTTCAAGACGAAGCCGCTATTCATCGAGCCCGGCGTGAAGACCGGCTTGCCGGTACTTACCGATAATCCCAGCGAAGTTGGCGCGGACCGCGTAGTGAACTGCGTGGCTGCGTTTGAGATGCTGGGCGGCCCGTGCATCGTGGTGGATATGGGTACGGCGACGACCTTCGATGTGGTATCGAAGAAGGGCGAGTTTCTGGGCGGAGCGATAGCGCCGGGGCTTGGCATCTCTGCCGAGGCGTTATTTGCTCGCGCGGCGCGGCTGACGCGGGTGGAGATCAAGAAGCCGGCGAAGATTATTGGGACGAGCACAACCGACAACATCCAGATTGGGCTCTATTACGGATACATCGGATTGGTCGATGGAATCCTCGAACGCTTCATCGCGGAGCTCGGGCCGGAGACAAAGACCATCGCTACGGGCGGCCTGGCGAAGTTGATTGCAGGCGGTTCCAAGTACATCCATTCCGTAGATGAGATGCTGACGCTGAACGGGCTGCGGTTGATCTGGGAGCGCAATCAGGAGCGCCAGAAGAGGCGTTGAATTACTTTGAATATTTCTCGGAGATTGAAGAGCGCTTTAGCCGGCGGCGCGGCTCTCTGCTGCTGCTCTCAACGCTCGATTGGGCACTGATTGAGACATGGCGCGAGGCTGGCATTCCGCTTGAAGCAGTGCTGCGCGGGATCGATGAAGCCTTCGACAAGCATGATGCAAAGCTGGCGCGCGCGAAAGGCCGCACACGTAAAGTGAATGGTCTGGCGTGGTGTGCGCAGGCTGTTATGCAGGCTGCAGAAGACATAGTCGAGGCTGCGACCGGAGCTGCGAAGGATGTTACGCAGGATGCTCCCGCGAGTGGGTTCGAGACGGAACGCGTGGCGCGATTTCTGGAGGAGAGCGCGAAGGCGGTTGAGGCTTCGGAGATCGAACAGCCTGCAGCCGATGCCGTTCGCGTGGAGACACTGCGCCGATTGCGCGAGCTCGCAACAGAGATGCGCGGAGCCGCGCCGATGCCGCTTGATGAACTTGACCGAACTTTGACGGTGCTTGAGGAAAGGTTGTTCGCCGCCTTGTTCAGCGCGGCGCCGGAAGAAGAGATCGTTGGATTGCGCGCACAGGCCGATCGTGAGCTTGCACCCTATCGTGGCAGAATGAGCGCGGTGCAGATTAAGCAGGTGCAATCGCAGTTCCTGCAGAAACGTCTACTGGAAGCTCGTCGCCTGCCGCGCCTGAGCCTGTTTTATATGGGGCACGAATGAGCGAGAACAGAGTTTTAGAGATCCTGCAACCGCTCTACGGTGGCTCGTCGAAGACGAGCGATGCGAATGTGACTCTGCCGTTTGTGTTGCAAAAAGAGACGGTGGAAGTCTCTGCGGGCGGGAAAAGCGCTCGCTTGCTAGAACCCGCAATCGAACGCGTGATGCCGCAGTGTCCGCACTTTCAAACCTGCGGCGGATGCCAGTATCAGATGGCGAACGCGCGCGACCAACTCGATATCAAACGAAGCATTCTGGTCGATCAACTTCAATCTGCCGGGGTCTCCTTCCCTGCTGACATCTCTACACACGGCGGAGAAGGCTACGGATATCGCAATCGTATTCGCCTGCGATTGGAGCGGGTGGATGAAGAGCTTCGCCTTGGTTATAACGTTCGCACGACAACCGAATTTCTACCGATCACAACGTGTCCCATTGCTGCGCCGATCTTATGGACCACCGCGGAGGCCTTGCTGGCCGCAGCAAAGCAGGATGAGGATGTTGCTTTCTGGCTCTCTGCCGCGAGCGAAATAGAATTGTTCTGCAATGATGATCTGACGCGGATTCAGGTGACGCTGCTGTGCGCGCCAAGGACAAAGGTGAGACAAGGTAGCATCGAACGATGCTTAACAGCCGCGCAAAGGATCGCACCGCAGGTCGTAGGGCTGGCCGCTATCGCCAGCGATCTTCGTACGGGCCCTACGGGGCGCATGCTGACCACTATAGGCGCGGCTGGCCTGAACTATCGCGTTCTGGACGAGACCTATTGGATAAGCCGCGGCGGCTTCTTCCAGGTGAACCGCTTTCTGCTGGCGACGCTGGTAAAGCTCGTCTGCGAGGATGATGGCAGACCTCGCAGCGGAGCGGTCGCGTGGGATCTTTTCGCTGGCGTTGGATTGTTCTCTCGCGTACTGGCTCGAAGCTTCGTGCGGGTCGTCGCCGTAGAAGCCAATTCGACGGCTGCGGCGGACAATCGTACGGCGCTGAGCAAGCTGGGAGCCGAGCACCAGGTTGTGGGCTCAACGACGCTCGAGTTTTTGGCGAAGGCCGTTGTGCAGCGCGAACGCCCCGAATTGATCGTGCTTGACCCTCCGCGAGCCGGCGCCGGAGTAGAAGCCTGCGAGCTGCTGTTGCGTCTAAAGGCGGACCGCATCGTCTACGTCTCCTGCGATCCAACGACGCTCGCGCGCGACCTCGCCGTGTTGCAGCACGGGTATCGTGTGGCGTCCCTGAACGTCGTGGATCTCTTTCCGCAGACGTTCCACCTGGAAACAGTGGTGGTGCTAGAACGCAATAGATGACAGACTAAGCAGAATCACATTTTTCGAGTGGCGCTTCTCATGCCGGCTGTTGGTGCTGCGAATTTCTGGATGGACGACGTTCCTGTCGTCGAGGCTCTGCGCCTTCGCAGAGTGCCGATGATGGCCGCTGCTTTGTGCTTTGCCGCGGGTGACATACTCGCACGGCGATGGCAGGAGACATTCTTTCTCGCCGCCGCGAGCCTGCTGGTGCTGGCGCTCGCAATAGGAAGCGTAAAGACTGCGCAGCGCATTGCAGTGGTCCCGGTGCTTGCGTTGTGGATCGTCGTAGGCTGCTGGTGCGCGCAGATACAGCCACCCATCCTTCCGCAACATCAGCTTGCGCAATACGCCGATGGGCTAAGTCGAACCGTGCGGGGGCGCGTAGTACGCATGAGAAAGCTACGGTCTCTTATGCAGACTGGCGATGATGCGGAAGGCTCGCCGCAACCATGGCAGGCGGAGCCCGGCGCGTGGGAGACCGAGCCTGACCCGGCGATGGAGTCGGTCGATCTCGATGTGCAAGCAGGGGAAGAAGTGACGCCGGATATCTCGACGATGCGCGCAGTGCAAGGTGGCGTGCGAATGGCGGTCAGCGACGGCATGCTACCGCTGGCCTGCGGCGATGTGGTGGAGATGCCACTCCGTCTCCGCATGCCGGACACGTATCGTGATTCAGGAGCATGGTCACATGCTGATGAGCTGCTGACCGAAGGCATTGTCGTACAAGCCAAGGTAAAGGCTGCCAAAGTGCAGGTAGTTGGGCAGTCAGAACACAGTTGGCGCTGCCGGCTATATGCCGCGCAGGCATGGGCAGCGGGACGCATGGAAGCCTTCGCCAACTCAAAAGCTAACCACCTCTTGCCCCAGAGAGCACAGATCAGCGCGCAGGATGCTGCGATGCTGAACGCCATGCTCTTCGGCGATCGCGAAGGATTGACGCAGACGCTGCGCGTTGGCTTCGAGCGCACGGGCACATTCCACCTCTTCGTCGTCTCGGGTTTACACATCGCGCTGCTCGCCGCGGCGGTGTTCTGGATACTCCGCAAGATGCGCGCACCGGAAGGCTTTGCAGTGATAAGCACCATCGCGCTGGCTACGGGCTACGCTCTGCTGACGGGCTTTGGCGTGCCGGTACAACGGGCGCTCTGTATGACGGCTGCGTATCTGCTCGCGCGATGGCTGGCGCGCGAGACCGGACCTCTGAATGCACTCGGCACAGCGGCGCTGGCGGTTCTGGTGCTCGACCCGCGCGCGCTCTTCGAGGCTGGCTTCCAGATGACCTTCCTGGTGATCGTTGCGATCGCCGGAATTGCTCTGCCCATCGCGCGTCGCTTGCTGACTACCTGCAATCGCGCGATCTATCTGCTCTGGATTGTGCGGCTAGATGCGGCAGTGCCTCCGCGTGCGGCGCAGTTGCGCGTGCGGCTGCGGATGTTCGGTGTGCTGCTTGAAGCATTGCTGGGCAAACATGCGAGAGACGTTCCGCGGTGGCTGCTGCATGCGTTCGTTTGGGTGGTCGATGGGCTGATACTGGGTATCGTCACAGAGATCTGCATGGTGCTGCCGATGGCCGTCTACTTTCATCGTGCAACGCTGCTCGCACTACCGATGAACCTCGTCGCCGTGCCGCTGGTCGCGGGCCTGATGTGTATGGCTGTGCCGATGTTCTGCTTATCACTGGTGAGTAACTGGCTGGCAATGATTCCCGGTGCGATTGCAGCGCTGCTCCTGCATGCTGTAAGTGCATTAGTGAAGCATCTTGGTCACGCGGCGATTGCAGACCTGCGTGTGCCTGCGCCTTCCGCGGCTGCAATCGTTGTTGCATGCGCGATAATGGCTTTTTGTTGTTGGGCGCTGCGGTGGAGAAAGCAGTGGGGATGGGGATTGGCGGCTGCGGTGCTTATTCCGCTGGTGTTGCTATGGCCAGAGACGCCGCTGGTGCGGCATGGAGTGTTGGAGGTTACGGCGCTGGATGTGGGGCAGGGGGACTCGCTGCTGGTGGTGGCGCCGGATGGGGAGACCTTGTTGGTGGATGCGGGTGGGCCGGTGGGACAGGCGCCGTCGGTGGAGCGGTGGGATGTGGGTGAGGAGGTGGTTGCGCCGTACCTGTGGTCGCGGCGGATACGGCGGTTGGATGCGGTGTTGCTGACCCATGCGCATAGCGACCACATGGGCGGAATGCCGGCCGTGCTGCGGGATATGCGGCCCAGGGAGCTGTGGCTGAGCGTGAAGCCGGGCGACTCGCCGGACCTGCATGCGCTGCTGGCGGAGGCGGAGCAGTTGGGCGTCCGAGTGCGGTGGTTTCGGGCAGGTGAGACGTTCGCGTGGGCAGGGTTGCAGGCCAGCGTGCTCTCGCCGGAGGTGGGTTATAGCAATGCCGGGACGGCGGTGAACGATGACTCGCTGGTGATGCGGCTGGGATTCGGCAAGGCTGGCGTGCTGCTGGAGGGTGATGCGGAGAAGCCCAGCGAGGCTGCGATGGTCGCGCACGGACGCGTGACGCAGACGACGCTGCTGAAGGTCGGTCATCATGGCAGCATGACCTCGACTTCGCCGGCGTTCCTGGCCGCGGTTGCGCCGCAAGATGCGGTGATCAGCGTTGGGAGGCACAATACGTTCGGACACCCACGGTTCGAGGTGCTACAAAGGTTGGAAGCGGCGAAGGTGAAGACGTTCCGGACGGATCGCTTCGGCGCGGAGACGTTCCTGCTCTCCAGCGACGGCGGAATCTCGGCGAGCTCGGCTGCGTCTAATTAGGAGCAGGAAGTAGTCGAGGACTGAAGGAGGCGCTATGGAGAAGGTGCTTGATTCTGTGCAGGAAGCTGCCGGTGAGGCGAAGGCTGTTGCGGCTAGTGATGCGGAAGAGACGAAGCTGATTCGGCGGATGCAGCTAATGATGAGCCTGGTGATGCAGACTGTTGCGCAGGATAGTTCGCTAACGATCGATGAGGCTTCGCAGATGATTGCGGATGCTCGTGGTGCAGCGTTGGCGATGTTTCCCGGGAAAGAACTGGCCTACGACTTGATCTGGAAGCCGAGGTTTCAGAGGCTGATGCAGGAGCGGTTTCGGATTAATTAGCTGCTACCCCACCACCCTCCCCTCCCTGACTTTTGGCTCAAAGTCTTCAAGGATAAGGGCTTGATCTCAGACTTGTGGAAGTATGAGAAGCCGTCCGATGTGAAAACGAGGGCGATTTGGTGACGTTGTTTGTCAAGTGGTCGCAGATAAAACGGGGCTTCGCCCCTTCGCTGGTCTGGTATGGATCGCGTCTTTGGCGCTCATAAAGCAGCGATGCCGCCCCGGAGGGCGGCATCGCTGGTTTGGTTTGGGTTTTGGGTTGACGGTTAGAACTCGATGCGGCCCGAGAGTTGAACTGCTTTACGGGTTGCGTTGGCGTTGGGGCCGACTGTACCGAAGCTGCCGTTGCCAAGCTGCGGGCTGTTCACGGCAAACCAAGTGTGGTTGGTTACGTTGTACATTTCCGCGCGCAGGCTCAATCTGGACGTTTGCGTGATATGCAGCGCGAAGTTGCGCATCACGGCGATATCCAAATCGTAGTTGCCAGGACCATACAGGTTGAAGGGTGCGGTGCGTGGAGCGTTTGAGAACGTAAAGGCAGGTGCGATGGGTGTGTTCAGCAACGTTGCGCCTTGTGTGCCAGTTCCCGAGCAGCTAACTCCATTGGTCGTGAGCGATGCATTCAACAAAACGCCGTTGGTGCAGGTTGGGGCAACCGGCGAAATGAACGGGCCCGAGGGTGCGATCGTTGTGCTGCCGATACTCGGAGTGATATACGTGATGGCACTTGGAGCGGCGGCTGTAATTCCCTGACCCCACTTGCCGTGCGTCCGTGCATGGCCGATGAAGTTGGGGTTTAGAGTTGGTTCGTTGCAGGTTTGCGCCGGGTTAGTCTGGCAAGCCGAAGAGGTAATGGCCAACGGTGAACCGGAGAAAGCCTGCAGCGTTTCAGAGAACTTGAAGCCACCGAAGATGGCCCGTTCCACTGCATTGTGGTTGGCGATGCTCTTACCGAACGGAAGTTCCCAAACGCCAGTGATGACGATGTGCTGTGGTTGGTTCGTGGTCGAGATGGTGCGCTCGATACGGTCAGCCGCCCAGGACTTGTTCGGCTCGTTGGCAATGGTTCCAACTGGAATGGCATAGCCGGTGCGGAAGGTACCGCCGTCATCGATGGAACGCGACCAGGTGTAGTTAGCCATGAACGTGAGGCCGTGCTGGGGCCGCATATTGAGCGATACCTGCAAGGCGTTGTAGTTGGCATTGGCGGTATAACCGAACGTATCCGACACAGTCTGGAAGGGGAACGGCTTGAGCGCGGTCGAGATGGCTTGCGAAGGCGTGAAGTTGGCAGGGCACGGTGCGCCGGCTGCAGCGCATGCGGCGGGTGTTGCCAGTGACGTCAGAGCTGAACCGACCGAAAGAAGATATTTCGGATCGAGTCCGTCGGACCAGTAACCGCGAGGACTACCGCTATCTACAGGAAGGAAGTGACCCTGTGAGCCAA
>Ga0302309_10002525_pt1 | contig 15091 bp, 12 predicted proteins | sample III_Palsa_N1_1_FD_200453 | JGI IMG/M metagenome (GOLD analysis project Ga0302309, IMG submission 200453) | Peat permafrost microbial communities from Stordalen Mire near Abisko, Sweden - III_Palsa_N1_1 | ecosystem: Environmental > Terrestrial > Soil > Palsa > Peat permafrost | place: Sweden... | reverse complement strand
AGGTAACATTATTTGCCACCGGAGATTCAATTACCGCAGGTAAACTGGATGCCGTTTGCGAGCAGGGTTATGAAGAATTACGCGGGCAGGATGCCAAGGTATTAGAGTGTCTGCACATCAGCAACCTGATGGAAAAAGCAGGTGAGTTTGATATCATCCACAACAATTTTGATTTTTTGCCGCTTACCTATTCGGGCTTGATAAAAACACCGGTGATAACTACCATACATGGCTTTTCATCAGAAAAAATTATCCCGGTTTATAAAAAGTATAACGATAAGGGCTATTATGTATCCATCAGCAATGCCGACCGCAGTCCGGAGTTAAATTATCTGGCTACAGTTTACAATGGGTTAAATGTGGATGAATTTGAGTTTGTAGATGATCCAGATGACTACCTGCTGTATTTCGGGCGTATACATCACGATAAAGGCACCGCCGAAGCCATTGAGATAGCAAAAAAAAGTAAGCGGAAACTACTGATAGCCGGTATAATACAGGATGAAGGTTATTTTAGAGAAAAGATTGAGCCGCAACTGAACGACCAAATACAATACATTGGCCATGCAGGACCTGATAAACGAAAAGCTTTATTAGGCAAAGCCAACGTCCTGCTGCACCCCATAAATTTTAATGAGCCTTTTGGCATGAGCGTAGCCGAAGCAATGCTTTGCGGCACGCCGGTTATCGCTTTCAATAAAGGATCGATGCCGGAGTTGATACAAAATGAAAAAACAGGTTTTTTAGTTGGTAATATTGAGGAGGCAGCAGATGCGGTACTACAAGTTAAACATATAAAACGGCGTGATTGCTATAATTGGGCAAGCTCGCAATTTTCGAGCGAGAAGATGGTGAGTGATTATCTGGGATTGTATAAGCAGATTTTAAGTTAATAGCTTTCGCAAATAATTTTCACTAAGCCGTTAACTCAATATTTTGCTGAATAGTTGAAGCTTTTTCCATTACCGCTTTTCCAATATCTTCTTTTGCAGTACTACCTGCTTCCGGTTGGTGAGCATAATTAATTAATGGCCTTAGTTTTGGTTCTGCGGAATTATCAGCATAATCATCTTCAGCAAATTCCTGGTGATTTAGCGTTACTTCCGGTTCGCGGGCATAGCTGTAGCCAAGCCTTTTGTTTTCTTCTTCAATAAACGTAAACAAATCGCCCAGGCAGATATAAACCGATTGTAAAAACTTATAATTAGTTGAAGTAAGGCATTTGCCGGTATCGTCGGAGCCTTTGCCCGGCTCGCAAAAATTGAGCTTTTTTATAATACCGTTAACCAGTTCCACCTCAAATTTACCTTCGTTGTGCCAGGTTAAACTGTTTTTTATCTCTCTGTAATGATCCATTGCTTTAGTAATTTATTATCATATAAAACTGTTAGGTAACAGGCACATTATTAATCTAATACGTGCTATATAATATAATACAATGCCTATGCCAAAAAATTATAATGTATAAAACTTTAGGTTGTGGGGATGTATTTAGCCGTTTATTAAAAAACAGGCTGAATTATATCGCCGTTTATGTCTAAAATCGACCGATTAGTTAAAAATCAGTACAGGAGATAATGAAATGTGTATACTTATTAAGATAATGGAGTTTAAACCAACTCCGCTTCTGCTTTTTCAGTCAGCGTTTCATCTTCTTTCATTTTGATGATGAGCTCATTCAAATCAACCTCGGCAAACGCGGTTGATGAATCCGATACGCCGTAAGGGATAATCAGTTTGCCATTATGTACAATGGAACCGCAGGAATATAAAACATTTGGTACATAACCTTCGCGCTCATCGCTGTTAGGGATAAGCAATGGTTCGCTCAGTCGGCCAATTTCTATCGCCGGGTCGTCAAGCTTAAGCAGGCTGGCACCAAGTACATAGCGTCGCATAGGGCCAACACCATGGGTTATCATTACCCAGCCGTGCTCGGTTTCAATGGGCGAACCGCAATTGCCTATCTGTATAAATTCCCAGTTAAATTTGGGTTGTTGCAGCAGTTCGGGTTTTTCCCAAATGTTTATTTTATCTGAGTACATGATGTAATTGTTACAGCCATCAATACGCGAAATCATTACATACTTGCCGTTAATTTTACGGGGGAACAGCGCCAGGTTTTTATTTTGAGCGCCTGCGCCATACAAAGGCATTATTTTAAAATTATAAAAATCATCGGTTTGCAATAGCTTGGGCATAATCAGCGCGCCATCATAAGCGGTATAAGTGGCATAATATTCAGAGCTGCCATCCTCATTTTTAAACTGTACAAAACGGGCATCCTCAATCCCTTTGCGCTCGTATTCGGATATTGGGAATATCACACGGTCGGATATATCGGTATCCAGCGAAAAAACTATTTCGTAGTACGAGTCTGCCAGCCACAATATCTTATCATATTCCAGCTTCTTCATATCGCTTTCCTGTAGTTTTTGCGAATCGAGGATTACGCTGCGCAGGTTGGAATATTCAAAATGATGGTCGAGTTTTGATTCAACTTCTTTAAGTACATCAATATTTATTTGGGTGATGACGGCTTTATCAAAAAACAGTTTCTTATTATATACCGCATTGCGCACAATTTCGGCCTCATCAATATAACTGCCTGCGGGCAAAACGGTAATGTTATTATTTTTATCCAGCAATGCCCGGCGGAAGGTTATGGATGAGATATGCCCCTCGCCTACTGCCCTAAAGCTGATAATCATACGTTTTTCGCCTTCGTTCAGCTCGCTTTGGTCGGGGTCTTCAATTATAGAAGGATTAAAAAACGCGGCCGACTCAATTGAATATTCATGCGTAAAATAGGACCCCAGGAGCAGTTTACGGTATACGGTTAAGTTATCGTAATCAATACTCAACTCGGCCAATAATGGCTTTAATTTACTGCAATGGCGGTTTAATACACGTGTTATATTGCGGTGCCGCCTCGAATATTCCTGCAACAGCGGCGAAATGATACTAAAAGCCGCTTCCTCACTTATCCCCATTACCCGTTGAATTACCTCCTTGGCACGGTCGTTCCCGTTAAAAAAGAACCTTGCTATAACACGTTTTGGATCGGGATTAATTCGTACGGGTTTGCGCTCAACAGATAACCTCATATAAAAATTAGCTTTAATTTATTAACAGCAGTTTGCAAAAATTGATTGAGCAATTTTACAAAACCTTTTATTTAATTTACGCCTGATTAAATATATAATTTATATACGTAACGCAGCTATTGTAAGTTTATATATTTTAACCAAACGGTTTATGAATATTTTGATTGTTGAAGACGAAAAAAGTTTAGCGCTTGAGATAAATGAATTTTTAAGCGGCGAAGGTTTTACTGTTGAACATGCGCGTACCAAAAGCACCGCCGAAGAAAAAATACTGGTTAATAACTACGATTTTATATTGCTTGATTTGGGCTTACCCGATGGCGACGGCTTTGAATTGTTAACCACCTTTAAAAAACTTAAAGACCGCGATGATGCCGTAATTATACTAACCGCGCGCAGCGAGGTTAACGATAGGGTGCTTGGCCTTGAGCATGGCGCCGATGATTACCTGGCAAAACCATTCTCGCTGAATGAACTGCTGGCCCGCATACATGCAATAACCCGCCGCAAGCATAAGCTGGAGAGTAACGAAATAAAAATAAAGGGCTTTAAAATAAACATCCAAAATCGCACCATATATTTTAACGATGAACGCATAAACCTGACCAATAAGGAGTTTGAGATATTTAACTACCTGGTATTAAATAAAAACAGGGTAATATCGCGCACCAATTTAACTGAGCATGTATGGGGCGATATACTGGAAGTAAATTCGGATTCGAACTTTGTGGATGTGCATGTAAAGAACCTGCGCAAAAAACTATCGCAATTTGCCCCTATTGATTGGTTTGAAACTGTTAGAAGTATAGGGTATAGGATAAATATTTAAATTGTTCATTAGTTCACTGGTTCATTAGTTCATTGGTGGTTATCGGGCAACAGATTAGCTAATTAATTTAATGAACTATTTACAAATGAACTAATGAACCAGTGAACTAATGAACTAAAAAGATGAAACTACAGGTTAAACTGGCTTTTTATAATGCGTTAACTAAACTGGCTATTATATTATTCACCGGTGCGCTTATTTTATTTACGCTGGAAAGAATATCCTATAATCATACAGTAAACAGGCTACACGCCGAAAAAAATGAATTATTAAACCATTTATCAAAACAGGAAATATCCGAAATACTAACCCAGCAGCAAAATATTATCGACTATAATATTTTGCGCGAGGAGTACATTAAAATAAAACCCATAGCGTATAAACCATCCATACAATATTACGATAATAATGACGAGAACACTTTAAGCACCGAGCCCCGTACCATTGGCCGCAGAAAGGAAACCTACCTTATTTTAACCTCAACATTTAACTTTGATAGCCACAGCTACCAGTTAGAAATAGGCGAAACGATAAATGCTATTGAAGAATTTAAAAGTACCATAAAAGGCTTCACAATGGCTATGCTGTTTATTGCCGTATCGCTTTCGCTGTTAATAGATTTAACTTTTACCCGCTATTTGCTGCGCCCTTTTTACCTCATCATCGAAAAAAAGCTGATTAAGGTAAACGACCCCATGAACTTTGATTATGAGAAGGTTAAAACCACAACCCAGGATTTTAAATTGCTTGATGACAGTATAAGCACCCTGATGCAAAAAATCACCAATTTGTTTATACTGGAAAAGCAATTCATCGCCAACGTATCGCACGAATTGCTTACACCTATTTCCATTATCAGCTCGCGGTTGGAAAATGTGTTGCAGCAGGAGTTATCCGAAGAAAGCGAGAACAAAATATTCGCTTCGTTAAAAACCTTAAACCGCCTAAAATCAATTATTAACAGCCTGCTGCTGATATCGCAAATTGAGAACAACCAGTTTAATAAAGGCGACCGCATAAAAATAAACGAAATGGTTAAAGAGGTTTATGACGAACTACAGGACCGCATGGGCGATAAAGAGGTAACGCTGATTAATAAAACCCGCAGCAGTTACACCATGCAGGCAAACCGATCATTAATTTATACTTTGCTGTTTAATATTATTAATAATGCCATTAAATATAACCACCAAAAGGGCAGTATTACTATTGCAGATACCATGCGCGATGATAGTTATACTCTAAAAATTACGGATACCGGCATGGGCATGGACGAAAAAGAAATCGAAAAGGCGTTTAACCGTTTTGAAAAACTGGATACTGATGAAAAAGAAAGCTACGGGCTGGGGCTCGCAATTGTGAAAAGTATTGCAGTATTTCACAACATAAGCGTGCAAATACAATCCGCTAAAAATGAAGGCACCACCTTTAAACTAATTTTTAACAGGTAATTACAACTTCACTAAATCTTCACTTTTGTTGTATTACTTTGTTGACAAGTTTTAGTTTTGAAGTTACCCCTATTTTAGAGGCTGTTCCCGAAAAGGACCAGCCTTTTTTGTTTTGATGGCTATACCATCTTATTCCGCTTAACCAGGTAGTTTTTTAATATGTTGCTATACCCTTCGTGAATATTGGCATCAATTAAATCGATATTATACTGGGCGCATTTTAGTTTAAGCTGTTGGCGGTAATTTGCCGATGAGGCATGGTAAGCCTCGCGTATTTTGCCGGGGTGCACTTTTATCTGTTCGCCGCTTTCCATATCAATAAAATGGTGCGGGCGGTTATCAAAGTTAAAATCCAGCTCCTTTTGCTTATCATTTACATTAAAGATAACAACCTCGTGCTTGTTAAACTTCAGGCGCTGTATAGCGGCAAAAAGGGCGTTCATTTTCTCATCATTCAAATTATTTTCGAGCATATCGCTAAAAATAATAATCATACTGCGCTGATGAACTTCCTGGGCTATGTGGTGCAGTACGCCGGTGATATCGGTTTGGGTATTTAGTTTGGGGTTTGCGTAGGCTTTTTCCAGTTCGGCAAATAAATAAAACAGGTGCGTACCGGTTGATTTTGCCGCGCTTATCCAGTCAATTTTATCCGAAAACAGGCAGAGGCCAAAAGCATCGCGCTGCTTTTTAAACAGGTACATGAGCGCTGCGGCGGCATAAACGGAAAATTGTAGTTTATTAATCCCCTTATCAGGGTAATTCATACTGGATGAGGTATCCAGCAGCAGGTAACAGCGCAGATTAGTTTCTTCTTCAAACTGCTTTACAAACAGTTTATCGGTACGTGCCAATAGTTTCCAGTCGATATTTTTAACCGATTCGCCATTATTGTACAGGCGGTGTTCGGCAAACTCCACCGAAAAGCCATGGAAGGGGCTTTGGTGCAGGCCGGTAATAAACCCTTCGACTACCTGGCGCGCCAAGAGCTCGAGGTTGGCCAGTTGGCGTATTTGCTGATCGTCACTTAATTTCGGCATAGGGTAAATATAAAAAAAGCGTTACGGTTAGGTAACGCTTTTTTATTATTATTTATGCGGAATAAAATTATAACTGTGCAGATAATTTACCGGCAAGTATTGATTTTGGTACAGCGCCAATTTGTTTATCAACAATTTCGCCGTTTTTAAAGTACAATAAGGCAGGTATGTTACGGATACCAAATTTCATTGATATGCCGGGGTTGTTATCAACATTTACTTTGCCAACAATCGCTTTGCCTTCGTATTCTTTTGCTATTTCTTCTACCACAGGGCCAACCATGCGGCAAGGACCACACCATTCGGCCCAAAAGTCAATTAGTACCGGTTTATCTGATTTAAGTACAAGCTCCTCAAAGTTTGCATCTGTGATTTCTAAAGCCATGATATTTTTTTTAAATTTTTGTTATACAAATATATACTATTCAAATTGCTTGCCACAATCACTTTTACTGACATTGTGACAATGTGACAAATGGCTGATTTTGGGGAGATGAGGTTACTTGGATGTGATAAAAACTTCGTGCCCTTTGTGCCCTACTTTGCGAACCCTGTGGTTAATTTTTTACCACAGAGGACACAGAGATTGAGGACGCAGAGGACACAGAGAAAATAATTTTTGAGATGTTAACTACCCATGCACCACAATCATTTGGCGACTATACTGTTGCATAATCTCATCGGCTGTGCGGTAATCGGCGAGGCCTATCTCTTGTATATAGTTACAATTACAGGGGTGCCCCGGAGCTATATAAACAGGCATGTCAAACCCTAACGATTGGTAATAAGGGGTAATAAAAGCTTGAACAGGTAAACTGTTGGCGGTATTTATAATATCGGCGGTGAGCCTTTTTAAGGGCTTAAGCAGTAATTTTATATCGCAAAGTTTAATATCATCGGTCAAAGGCACCCAGCGGTTTATATCATCAATACTGATGAGCAGCGCGTTTTCTTTTATGCCTATAAGTGTACCTATGGTTTCTTCATCGTAGTTTAAACGGCCGGTAATTACTACATCCTGCCCTATGTACCTGCTAAAAATAATTAACTTTTCTGCTGCTTTCATCTTATTCAATTTACTAATATTATTAGCAAATATAGCGAAAGGGTTGAGAAAGTCAAGGATTATTGCAAACAAAAAAAGCCTCATAAGAGGCTTTATATTTTAAAAGAAGATTGCAAAAAACTATGCTACCGCTTCCATTTCCACATCGGGTTTGGAAACATCGGTTAAGGCAACTTTGCCGCGTTCTTTTCTTAATATGCGGTTAAATAATGATATCTCCCTGTCAAACAAAAAGCGGAAGAACAATATCGTCCATGATTTATGCGAATACAACGTATCGTAATAATCTGGGGCAGTTTTCTTTATCTGCGGCAGCTTGTTCCATGGTATTGATGGGAAATCGTGGTGCTCATTGTGGAAGCCTACGTTAAAGGCAACGGTATTTAACGGGCCGTAATAGCTGTAGGTTTCCTGCTCAACGCTGTGGGTTAGGTAATGTTCCTGTATCCAGCGGGCGCCCAGCGGGTGCAGGCCAACCGAGAAAGAAAAGCTCAATAATAAAAATGCGATGGCGTGCCAGCCTAACAACAACCATATAGCCGTAGTAAATACAATTTGCACTGTTGCGTTAGCCACAATCCACCAGTCAAAAGTCTGTATCTCTCTTAGCCTTGACAAACGACCCAGTTGAAATACAGGGAAAAACAACAGCCACATAGCCTTGCCCAAAAATGAATTGCTTATCAATTTGGCTTCCCAGCGGTTTGGTAAATCGGCATCCAGCTCGTGTACGCCCTGGAAAGAGTGGTGTTTAATATGGTAGCGCTCGAATGAAATAGCGCTCGGGAAAATTTGCGGCATATTGGCAAAAATACCTGCCCAGCGATTTGCCGAGCGGCCTTTAAAAAGCAACTGATGGGCACATTCGTGTATCATTACAAATAAGGCATGATCGGCAAAGGCACCTAACAAATATGCTGCCCCAAAAACATACCACCACGACTTATCATGTACAAACCAAGCTAAAACCACCTGGAATGATACAAGGCCAATAATGGCAAATATGGTGTAGGGGTTTTTACCAATCAGGTTACGCATGTGCGGAAACTGTTTTAAAATTTGCTTCGTCCTGATGCGGTGTGGTTCCGAAACCTGTGAATAAACGAAATCGGTTTTACTTATCATAAAGTGTTTTTTCAATACCAGGACGGGGTAAAACCTGATTTATATTTTAATATGTTTAACTATAACGAATACTTCCAATAATAAATATAAAATCTGGGAAAATCAGGGTTTATTTTTTTATTGTAGCTTATAAACTAAAATCCTGAATGTATTTGGCAGCGGTTTACGTGTACCCGCCACGCCATCGGCCACGCTTAAATATATTTTATGTGTTTTGGTATCAAGCGCCATGGTACGGGCACGGTTTTGTGTTTTAAGGGTTTGTATTACGCCGTAACTATCCGGGGTAAGCTGCTGTATAATAGTAACTGTACCATCGCCACATGAGCAAAATAGCAGGTGCATGTCAGGGTCGAAGGCAACAGCATCCACGCCTGCGCCAATGGGCAGGGTTGTAATTACCTTGCCGGTATATGCGTTTACTACGCTAACACCTTTATTGCCACGGCAACCGCTAAATACACGGCCGTTTTTAATATCCATGGCTAAGCCGGTGGGGCCTTCGCCGGGTTTTAAGGGATAATTGGCTATCACTTTAAACGAGCGTACATCAATTACATTAAGGCTGTTTTTATCTTCCAGGTTATTAAATATATGGCCGCGGCCATCGGCTACGGCAAATTCGGGGCCTCCGCCTAAATCGACAGTGCCCACTTGTTTTAAGGAATTGGGATCGACAACCGATGAGTTGTTGCTCTCGCCATTAAAGCTAAAAACACGGTCGGAATAAGGATCGTAAATAATACAATCCGGGCCCTGCGCGGCAACGGGTATGGTAGCAACTGTTGCCAGTGTTTTTAAATCGAATGCAACCACGGCGTTCGCTTTGCCATCGCTAATGAAACCCAGGTTTGCCTTGTTATCAATAGCTATACCGTGTATGCCCTGCAAATTTGGCACTACGCCAACCGGCTGCTCGGTATCCAGGTCGATAACATTTACCGCGTTGCCATGCGAAACATACAGGCGGTGGTTTACCTTATCTATCGAAAGATAATCCCAGCCCGCATCGCCGGGCAAACTAATACTTTTATCAAACACATAGCTTTGCGCCTTTGAAACAAAAGGCACAGTTGCTGCAAACAACAGCATGGCGATAAAGGAAATTCTTCTCATAATCTTATCAAATTTCTGTTTTAATTCTGTATCAATTTTGTAGTTAAGCTTTTGTATGGAGATGCAAATCATGGTGAGGATTAACGTCGCCTTTACGGTACAATATCTTCAGCATGCTCGGCAATACAATCAGCAGCAAAGGCAGTGCCGCTAAAAAGCCGCCTATAACGGCTATGGCCAGCGGCTGGTGCAGCTGGGCGCCGGCACCAATACCCAATGCCAGCGGCATTAAAGCGATAATAGCCCCAAAAGCAGTCATTAATTTAGGGCGAAGGCGGGTGGATATGGAATAAACAATGGCATCGTTCACATTGGTTTCTATGGCGCTTTGCTTAAACTGGAGGAAGGTAAAAATAGCGTTCTCGCCAATAATACCTACTATCATTACCAAACCTGTATAGCTGCCTACGTTTAATGGTGTATTGGTTATCAGCAACGCCAGCAAGCTGCCCGCAACGCCTAAAATGCCTATAATCAATATCAGCAATGCTATCCTGAACTGCTTGAACAGGAACAATATCACCCCAAAAACTAATAAACTTGCGGTTATTAAAATGTACAATAGTTCTTTAAACGATTGTTGCTGCTGGGCGTAATCGCCGCCGTATTCTACGTGATAACCTTGCGGCAGTGGTACTTTTTGCTGAATAGCTGCTTGTATGGCAGGTATTACCGAGCCTAAATCACTGCCGTCTATCCGCGCGGTTATTACGCCCATCGACTGCAAATTTTCGCGGTTTATTTCGGCTTCGCCGGGATTAATGCTTACCGTTGCCAGTTGGCTTATGGGTATCATTTGCCCCTTGGATAAAAATATATTTAAGTTTTTTACTTCGGATATGCTTAGCGAGCGGTTACCGGGGTAAACCATGCGAATAGGCGAAAGCTGGTTTTGCTCTATCATATTGCCCACTATGTTACCTTCCAAAGCGGTTTGTGCCTGCGATTGCAGCTCGAGCGGGGTAACGTTGTATTGCGCCAGCTGGTCGTAATTTGGGTTGATGGAAACCGACGGACCGGCAATAACTATCCCGTCAAAAACATCGGCAGTACCTTTTACGGTGCTGATGGCGGCAGCGATTTGTTTGGATAAGGTTTGCAGTTTCTGCTGGTCGTCGCCAAATACTTTTACCTCTATGGGTTGCGCCGATTCCATTAAATCGCCCAGCATATCGGTTATCACCTGCCCGAAATCAATTTGCAATTCGGGTTGGGTTGAGGCTATTTTTTTGCGCAAATCGCTAATTACCTGTTCAGTTGTTTTGGTGCGATTTTTTTTAAGCTGAATGAGATAATCGCCGGTATTGGGTTCGGTAATAAAAAAACCCATTTGTGTGCCCGTGCGGCGCGAATAGGCTTCAACTTCAGGTTCTTTGATGATAATTTTTTCTACCTCGCGCAAAATTCGGTCGGTTTCTTCGAGCGATGTGCCGGGCGGCGAAACATAATCCAGTACGATACTGCCCTCATCCATATCGGGTAAAAAGCCGGTTTTTAACAGCGGCGGCACCAATACAATCACCAAAATAAAGCCGATGATAATCAGGATGCTTAACCAGGGCCGCAGTATAAACCAATTAACCCATTGCTGGTGCTTAACGCGCACTTTCTTTTTACGGGCTTCTTTAAAAGCATTTGCCATTTTTGGCTTGCGGGTAAGCAGCAGGTATATTACCGGCAGGCCAATCCAGGTTACAAAAAACGAGCATACCAGGGTAATAATCATGGTATTGGTAAGCACCGAAAAATAAGCGCCCGCCACACCTGTCATCAATAAAAAGGGTATAAAAATTACTATGGTGCTGATGGATGAGCCTATCATGGCCGGGAAAAGGTAATCGATAGACCTTTTCAGCAGGTTACTGGTAAGGTCGTTCGGATATTCTTCATGCATGCGGTGTATTTGCTCAACCACCACAATGGCATCGTCAATTATTAAACCGATGGATGCCGCCAGCGCGCCCAGCGTCATGATATTAAAGGTATACCCCAGCGCGTATAAAACTATCAGCGTTAGGCTTAGCGTAACGGGTATGGTAATCAGTATAGTAATACTCGCCTTTACCGAGCGCAGGAAAATAATGGCGACTATTATCGCCAGCAGCAAACCCACCCACAGGCTATCGCTTACGCTTTTTATGGCATCATTTACAAAATCGGCCTGTACGTAGTAGGGCTTTATGGTTACGTCGGATGGTAGTATTTTTTGCAGGTCCTGCACCTTTTGGTCCATATCTGCCGATACGGATACCAGGTTGGCGTCCGGCTGTTTTATTACGGCTATCAGAACGCCGTCATGCCCGTTGGCGTTAATTTTTGTGTAGTCGATACCTTCGCTTACCTGTACATCGGCCACATCCTGTAATTGTATCACCCGCTTTTTATCATTGCTGATAATCATATTTTCCAGCTCATCCTTGGTGGATATGGTAGCGTCGGTAATGGTGAGGTACATCTTCTTATAATCGGACAAATACCCGCCCGATTTTACAAAGTTGGTTTGAGCAAGCGCGGCGCTTATCATATCGGGCGTTACACCCAGCGAACTCATTTTTTCTCGGTTTAACACCAGCCAGTATTCCTTATCCTTACCGCCTATCACCCTTATTTCGGACACGCCATCTACCTGCGATAAAAACGGCTTTACCGTATAAGTTGCCAGTTGTTTCAACTCGATAGGCGAACGGCTGTGGCTCTCTAACGTGTAACCGCTTACGGGTAAAATAGAGGGGTTCATTTTTTCCACCGTAACAGTCACATCGGGCGGCAATTCGTTTTTTATCTGGTCAATACTGGCTTGTATGCGCTGCTGACTTAAATCAATATCGGCACCCCAGTTCATATAGGCCGATATTTCGCAACTACCGCGACTGGTGGTGCTGCGCACGGTTTGCAGGTCGGGCGTTTGCTTGATGGCGTTTTCCAGCGGGCGGGTAACGGTAAGCATCATTTTGTTTACCGGCTGCAAACCTTCATCAGCTATGATTTTTATTTTGGGGAAGGTAATATCAGGAAACAGCGAAGTTTGCAGCTTGGAGTAAGCAAACAAGCCCCCAACAATGGTGATAAACAACACCAGGGCTATCGGCTTTTTATGCGAAATAAAATAATCCCTTATCGGTGTCATTGCTGTACAACTTTAACTTTAGCAGTATCCGCCAGGCCATAATTACCTGTTATCACTATCTTATCAGTCGGCGAAAACTTAGGCGATAGTATCTCTACCCTATCCTCTACCTCAATGCCTTTGGTAACCGGCACCTTAACGGCGGTTGTGGGATTGATTAATTTCATTACCCAAAACTCGGTTTGCGTATCGTTGGTTAACACCGCCTCTTTTGGCAGCGATTGCGCGTTGGTATGCGATGAGGTTACCAGCTTTGCACGTGCTATTAAATTTTCGGGGAGGGTTAACTTATCATCTATTTTTATTTGGACGCCCTGGGTTTGCGCTGTAGTATCCACCGAGGGTAAAAAGGAGTTTACACGGCCATCAACCTTTTGCCCGTCGGGCAATAGGAGCTGCACATACTGGTTAAGCTTAACAGTGGAGCGCATTTCGTAAGGCATCTGCATTACAAAGGAAAAACTGTTGCGGTCGCTGATGATGGCCAACTCATCGCCGTCCTGCACATAATCGCCTTCCTGGTGTAGCAGTTGGGTGATATAACCATGTTCGGCAGCGCGTATCTTATTAATGCCCGAAAATTTAAACGTGGTATCCAATATGTTTACGCTATTGCCAATGCTTTGTGCCTCTTTGGTTTTAACAACAAACAATACCTGGCCTTTTTCTACATTCTGCCCGGGCTGGATATCAACCTTTTGCACATAGCCAATGGTGTTTGATTTTACATAGTTTTTTTGCAGGAAAGATGATGTGGCATTAAGCGTGGTGTAGTTTGACATGGTACTATCGCCCACGCTGGTTACGGTTACCGGGGTTTGCGCGCTTATGGCTGCATCTTCATCATCGCCGCCGGTTTTCCCGTTCCCCTGGCATGCCGATAGCATGGCCGCCACGCACATGACTATACAAATAGCTTTTACCGGGGATTGTATAAGTATTAACTTCTTCATGTTATTTGGTCCAATAATTTAATTGGTTAATCAATTGCAGCCTGTTAATATAGGTTTGGGTCGATAGGTATTTTACAGCCAGGTAATTGTTTATAGCCAGCACCATATCGGCAATTTTAAGGTCGCCGGTTTGTAGCAGCTGCATATCCACATCCATCAGGCTTTGGCTGTATTTGCTTTGCTCTTTTATTTGCGCGGTAAGGGTTTCGCTTTCGGCTATCTGCTGGTTAAGCTGGGCAATTTGCTGGCGGTACTGCACATCAAAAAAGGCTTTATAGTTTTCACGCGTTTCTTCCTGCAGCGATAGCTTTTTGTACTGCATTTTGCGCTGCCCGCCATCATAAATTGGCAGACTGAAGGTAAAGCCAACACTGGCGCCAAAGTTCTTGTAGGCCTGCCCCATAAAATCGCTGTTATAACCACCATCAGCAAACAAGTTGGCTTTAGGCTGATAGGTATAATCAACCAGCAATTTACTATTGATTATTTTAAGGCTATCCAGCTTATACTGCTTAAAAAATATACTGTTTTCGGCAACAGGTGGTAACTTTTTCTCAATAATGGGCTCGTCCAAATCATGCTGGCTGGTATCGGCAACACCCGCTAAATAATTAAGGGTCGAATAATCATTTTTATAGGTTGATACCGCTTGCGTTAATTGCAGCTGCTGCTGTTGCAGTGTTACCAAAAAAGTAAGGTAATCGCCTTGCCGATAAACATTGCTGCGGGTTAGCTTTTTGAGAATATTTTCTTCGCGGGTTAGTAAATCAACCACCTGCTGGCTAAACTTTACCTGCTGCAAATCGCCATAGGTGGTAATGTATTGGGTGGTAATGGCTTTGTTTAAATCCTGTTCGGATATTTTGGCGGCGTTTTGGGTTGATGCCGATTGCAGCGAAATAGCATCCAACTGTGTACTGATATTTTTTTTACTGGCTATGCTTTGGTTAATACCCAGCAGCGCGTTAAGTGTATGTTCGTTGGTGATTGCTTCGGAGTAACCATAGCCGTTTACAACCGGGGCATATAAGCCGCCACTGTTGGCGTTTACCTGTAATTTGTACCCGGCGCGTAAACGCAGGCTGTCAATTTGATTAGAGGCTACCTGGTTTTGCAGGTCTTTTAACAGCGGACTGTTACTTTTTGCAAGTTGCAGGTAATAGGTTAGCGAATAGGTTTGTGCCTGCGCTGCCGAAAAAATGAAGGTGCATATAAGTATGCTAAAAAACCATTTCATTAAGGATAAATATATGCTTTTTATATGATGCTAAAATTAT
>Ga0302309_10002524_pt1 | contig 15095 bp, 14 predicted proteins | sample III_Palsa_N1_1_FD_200453 | JGI IMG/M metagenome (GOLD analysis project Ga0302309, IMG submission 200453) | Peat permafrost microbial communities from Stordalen Mire near Abisko, Sweden - III_Palsa_N1_1 | ecosystem: Environmental > Terrestrial > Soil > Palsa > Peat permafrost | place: Sweden... | reverse complement strand
TCCTTCTAAGCTATGTCAAAAAGCGGGTGTATAGAATATATCCAGGCTTTATTGCCGCCTCGTTGATTTGCGCGTTTGTAGTTGGCCCATTGGCTTCGAATGCTTCGCTTTACTTTTCTCACTTCAACCTTAAACACTTTGTTGGCAGCGTTGTCCTGCTTGATGCGCCCGCCATCCCCTCGGTGTTTTCCGGTCTGCATTACCCAGTCGTAAACGGCTCGATGTGGACGATTTATTATGAGTTCCGATGCTATGTCGCCGTAGCCCTGATTGGTCTAACAGGTATGGTCAAGAAGAAGTGGCCGTGGCTGCTCATTACTATCCTCGCACTCGCAGCGTCTCTGTTACCTACTCCGAGTATAAATCGAATCGCCTTTCACGCCCGGATGTTTATTATTGGAAGCCCCGACGAGTTTTTTCGTCTATTTGCCTTGTTTTGCGCAGGGGGAGTCTTTTATCTCTATAGGGACAAGATAAATTATCGCCCCTCGTTAATGCTAGTCGCGCTATTGGCCACTGTGGCTGGAATGTTTAACGTTCACACTGCCCAGTTTGTGCTGGCGACATGTGGCGCTTATGTGTTCTTTGGGATTGGCTTTAAACACATTCAGGGTTTGGAGTGGCATCGGTCTTGGCCGGACATTTCGTACGGCGTATACCTCTACGGATGGCCGTGCACGATCCTGATTTTTTGGTATTATCGATCGATCGATCCGTATCTACTTTTCCCGTGCGCTCTTCTACTGACGTCCTGCCTTGGCTGGCTGAGTTGGCGATGGGTGGAAAGTCCTTTTATGAAGAGGAAGCCGATCTAGGACTCTTGCAAGAACTGGAGACTCTACTGCGAGAACCGGTACATAAGAACCTTCTCGTGCAACACTTCTTCGGCGAATACAAGATATTCGCCATTCTTAAGCTGCTCCGCATGGACACCGTACATAGCGTCAATCCACCCGCCCAAATGGTTGACTTCCGGACCAGGCAAAAGCGAGAAGAGATATTTCCCGTCGTCGGTATTGAAAACCTTGATTTCACCGTCTTTAAGATAGCCTACAAAAAGGCGCTTACCGGCCACAGAGAATGCGTCTGGCGTAACAAAATGGGAACCTGGCACCTGCGCCGACTCAAATGGGACTTCGATCTGCCAGCGCTTGGCAGGATGACTGCTCCAATTGTCGTAGCAGCAAAAGACCGGCCCACTTGTCTTCCAGTCTCGACTATCATTCCGACGTAAAGCCGTGAAACCCGAGAGGTACATCGTGTCCGTCTCAGGAACATATTGCATCCGTTCTACTTCTGCCCCATGCTTCCTGTCGTTAAAGGGCTCCGGCGCTTCATTCACAATCGGATCACTTGCTGAGTATATCGGATTGCCGATAGAATCCAGTCCCTTGCATGGGAAGTGTTTGATGACGTAGCCCCCATTCTGAAGTTTCGGAGATTCTACTGCCTGCCAGACATCACCGCGGACGTCAACGCTCCAGGCAGTGCATCCAACGTTATCGGTGGTAGAGTCCAGTTCGTTGGGCTCCATTCTTCCGTCACCGTTGGCATCTCGCCATATCCAGCCATTTGATCCGGGCTGAGGAGTGGCTACTACAGCATCTGGAAGATGTCTGGTGGAAAACATTGCCGATGCAGCCGTCAGATCGCCTTTACCTGTAAACCGATAGACTTGCAGGTTTCCAGCATTCATATCCAGACCGAACAAGAAACGCTTTCCATTTATGCGCCGCATTAGCACAGACGACAGATTATCAATAAGCCTCGGATTGTGAACTCCGTCAGCAAGAAAACCCACATACCTGGAATCCAGGCCGCTTGGCTTGCTCAGGTCGAGCCGATAGTGGTGAGTTGGAGTATAAACGTCGTTTGGTGATTCCGGATCTATATCTGCGCACGACGTGAACTCTAGACCGTGTAATTCCCAGTTCTGCTTTCCGGTCGGCGTGTACGATTCTAAATACGTGCCGCTCATTTGTGATGCAACATAGATATTGCCGGCTTTATCCACTCCCACGCCTACCGGATCACAAAATTTAAGCGGCCCTACCCGCCCTGGGACCCCGGAATAGATCCCTCCTTTTATACCGAAAGTGTTCATCAATTCTGGTCTGGAGTTCAGGCTGCCGTAAACCAGGATCTGGTTAGCCTCGCCGCTGTCGGCAACGAGAAGGCGCCCGTCGGGAGTGACGCAAACTCCGGATGGCACAGCGCCCGCCGGCAGCACAATTGCTGTACCAAACGCCTGCCCCGTGATCGAAAAATGTAGAATTTTGGACTGGCCAGTACTATCTTTGCTCTGAACGATCCACAAGGAACTGCTTGTGGCATCGTAAGTCATCTGTGCCGGGTTTGACATGGGCCAGGAGCCAGTTTTTGCCATTGTCCCGCAATTGTAGACGTCAATTTCACTGCTATAGGGATTGGCCACAAAGAGTTGTGTATCGCTCGCTGCGAGGCCTTTGATAGAAGCGTCGGTTTTTTCAGGCGCCGTATTCACGGCCGCAAAGACGCCTCCGTTGATATTGGAGCCGTGACCAGTCCCACCAGGAAAAGGAGCGAGTTTGCCGTCAAGGGTGCGTCGGCCGACACCAAACCATCGACGGCCCTTTTCCGGCCAAAGATTTGGAGATTGCGGGGATTCTAAATGAGCCACCCATTGCGCGATAAACAGGTAGTGACTATTGGCCGTGACGGCAGTTCCGCCGCCATAACCCCAGCCATGAGTGCTTTCGGCGGCGCCTACAACCTGTCCATCCTTATAGATTCCATATTCATGGCCGCCCTCATCCCAAACAGCCGCAAGGTAGCAATGGCCGTCCGGGGAGGTATAGAGGGCATCGGAAGAAGACTGCACCCATTGAGGCCCCCCGAACGAGTTCCCAAGCCACGACGTTGTATACCGGGTAGCAGATGAAGCGCCGACAGAATCTAAGGTTATTTCATGGGCATGACATCCGACCACCAGAGCGAGAACTACGACGGACATTGCGATAGCGTACTGGTGTATTCTCACTTATTGGATACCCCCACTGCTCGATTATACCCAGGGAATCAGCCCATCTAGTTATTTACCGAAATAAATAACCGAAATACAACATTAAGCCTGCTCCAAAAGATCTTGTCCCCCATCTGTTACGGAACGCAATAAATTTGCTATTAACTGCTAACTATGAGTTTAAGTCTGGATCCTATTCGCACGCTTTTTCTAGCAGACGCCGTATTTGAAGACCGTCCTGGAGACTCACGGGCAGCAGCGCAGAAGCTTGCCCTTGGACTTACGCAGCGCGGTCATGAAGTAACCTTTCTTGTTGCCCGACAGTCACCGGGCTCCCCCGAGGACGAACAGCGTGGACCACTCCGCATCATACGCTATGGAGGCGCGGGAATGGGTCCGGAGTTTATACGACGCGGGCAAGAAGCCTGTGCACGTCTCTGGGCGCAAACCCCGTTCGACCTGGTGCATACCCACTTTGCCTATTCCTCGGTCGGGCCTCTGCGCGCTGTCCCAAAATCGGTTCCTCGTGTGAGAACATTCCACGGTTCCTGGGATGAAGAAGGCTGGCTGGAGGAAAAACAAACGGACAGTCTCTTGGGGATGGCAAAGGCCGCTATTAAGCGCAGGGTTCGCTACGGGATCGAGGCCCAAAGCCTAAGTGAGAGTGCCAAAGTGCTGACCCTCAGCGATTGCTTCTCCCAAATTGCTCAGGACCGTTATGGGGTGAAGTCGGACAAGATACAGGTCATACCTGGAGGAACCGATATCGAACGATTTTGCCTCCCAGGAGACAAAGGATCTGTGCGGGACCGACTTGAACTGCCACGGGATCGCCGCATTCTGCTCACCGTTAGCCGCCTGGCCCCACGTATGGGATTGGACAATCTGATAAAGGCAATGACCGCAGTGATCAAACGGCACCGTGATGTGCTGCTGCTTATTGGCGGTAAAGGCCCGGAACGTGATCGTCTCAATGACATAATTAAATCCCGAGGACTTGAATCCCATGTCCGCCTGATCGGATTGATCCCAGACGAAGATCTTGCGGCCTACTATCAAGCTTCAGACCTATTCGTTCTGCCGACCATAGCCCGAGACGGAATTAGCCTGGCAACCACAGAGGCTCTGGCCTGCGGGGTTCCGGTGATAGGCACACCCACCGGGGCAATACCGGAGATCCTCAGCCGTCTTGCCCCCCAGCTCGTCGCAGGAGGCACAGATGCTGCGTCCCTTGCCGCGGCTATCGACGGATTTTTGGAAGGCAACTGGACGAAAAACCTCACGCCTGAAAATTTGAGAGAGTTCATCGAAGATCGATACACCTGGACCAGACATGTCGAAGACGTGGAAGCCGTCTACAGAGATGTCCTCAAATTGCCGCAGATGGCATCCAAACCCATTCGGGCCACGTAGATAATGCAGAATATGCGTTGCGTTATCTGGAATCAATGTGTTATAATAGCCCGTTGCCAACCGCAAGTTGCAACATGTGTCGGGGTGTGGCTCAGCTTGGTAGAGCGCTCGGTTCGGGGCTGAGAGGTCGTAGGTTCGAATCCTATCACCCCGACCACACCTTTTAGGCCGGGAGACGCTGATTACAGCGTCTCCTCTGGCCAAACCTTCAACAACCTCGTCCAAATCACCCCTGGTTTAACAGTGCGGGTGTCCCATGAACAATGGGGTCGAGGGTGGAGAGTCGTATATGCGCGTTCCGGTCGTCCTTGCTCTTGTCTGCGTCACGCAGGTCTCCTTCTCGTTTGCTGCAAAAGCTGCCGTTGCCCCATTGCGCATCGGTCTGGCCCACGACTACGCGAACGCTACCACCGTCTGTCTAACGTCCGATAAACCCTACGTGCTCCGAGACGCCGCAGGAAATATTATTGCCAAAGGCTCCCCCTCAGAAATCTACGAGATAACGGATTACGGCCAATCCCTGGTTATGGCGCACGTCGCAGGACAAACGCCTGGGCATGGAACTGTAATGCACGATTCAGTCACCATTGTGCCGATGAGCGGCGGGATGTCCGCCGTGGTTCGTATGGACCACGCGAGCAAGCCATCCTGGCGCCACTATCATGGTTATGTGACGGTCCGCCCAGACACCAATTCGACCTTGAGCCTGGTCAATACAGTAAATCTGGAAGATTATCTCTACGGAGTTATCCCGGCGGAAATTGGAGCGGACGTACCGCTGGAAGCAATGAAAGCGCAAGCTATTGCGGCCCGTACTTATGCGTTAAAAAACCGGGGACGCTTTGGGGCCTACGGCTTTGATATCGACGACACTACACGCAGCGAAGGCTATTACGGGGTAGACGGCGAGACGCCGCAAAGTACGGAAGCCGTGAACGACACCAGAGGGTTGGTTCTGACCTACGGCGGCGCATTAATCGAAGCCTCTTTTTCCACAGATTCGGGAGGAGTGACCGCCTGCGACACTACCGGCGCGTGCCCCTATTTCCAGGCCGTGCACGACGGGCCAAGCAGCGATCAGGACTATGCGGAAAACAGTAAGACGCACCACTGGTCGTTTACCCTGCCCCAGGCTCAACTGGCGGCTGTATTGAGCCGGGATTCTCGCACCAGCGTTTCCACATTCGCATCGCTCTCGATTGATGGCTACGACTCATCAGGCCGCATTACAACCGCAACCGTGCATGGGACAAATGGCGAAGCGAAGAGCGTGAACGGCCCCGTTCTACGGCAGGTTGTGGGGTACGACAGAATGCGCAGCACCCGTGTCAAGCTGACAAGAGCCTCCGATGGAAGCTACCAATTTACTGGTTCGGGCTGGGGACACGGACTCGGTATGTCTCAGCTTGGAGCCGTTGACATGGCTTCCGCCCCATATAACAAAACATGCCGCGAGATTCTAAGCCACTACTACATAGGGGCTCAACTCACGGCAGTTTCCGATGCGTCTGACGGGAATGTTACTGTTGCTCGGAGCGTATTTTAATCGCTTCGAGAATGCGCTGCATATTGGTTCGCGCGAGTTTGGCAATCAGCGCCTTAATCAACGGTCCAATGAGCGGGATTTCGTATTCGTACTTGAACTCCGACTTAAATGTGGTTTTACCGTCTGCCTCGGGGACAAACTGCCAAAACCCCTCATATTCCTGATAATCGCCCTTGAGCTGCGTAAATCGGCATGTGTGCTCGGAATGGTCCCAGATGTCTTCCTCAGTCCAGCGCAGTTTGAGCTTGACTTCCGACGCCACACCTACCCACTCCGTAACCGTTCTATTACCGTCTTCAGACCGCTCCGTAACCACTACACTCTCTATGTCGGGCATATACTGCGGAAACGTTTCAACCTGACGCGCCAGCGCGTACACAGTCTCGATATCGGCATCGATCGAAACTTCGTTCTTTATCAGAGGCATTCGCTATTCCTTCAACCAAGCCGACGGATGAGACCAACGACTTTTCCGGCAAGAGTTACATCATTCACATAAATGGGGTCCATGCTCGAATTGGCAGGCTGCAACCGCACGCGATTACTTTCTCGGTAAAAGCGCTTGACGGTGGCCTCGCTGTCCATTAATGCGACCACGGTTTCACCGTTTTCAGCCGTGCTCTGCCGGCGGACTACTACGTAGTCGCCATCATGGATATCGTCTTCGATCATGCTGTCGCCCTTGACGACCAGAATGAACCCATCCCCCGCCACAAAACTTTCGGGGACAGTAAAATATCCCTGAACGTCCTCTTCGGCAAGCCTGGGCTTACCGGCAGCCACAGTCCCAAGAATTGGCAGAGACGTGCCCCCCGGAGGCCGTGTGGATGAGACAGAGTTCGGTCCGCCCTTGAGCTTGATGGCCCGCGTAAGCACCGCTTCCCGCTGGATATGGCCCTTATCCTCAAGCGTCTTTAGGTGAGCGTGCACCGTAGAAGACGAACTGAGATTAACCGCAGCCCCAATTTCTCGTACCGTAGGCGGATATCCATGCGCATCCAAGTGCTGCTGGATAAACTTCAAAATGTTTTTTTGTCGTAAAGAGAGAGGTTTTTCCATAATGAAACAGGCGTTGTTAAAGATGTCGTCACGTCGAGCTTGTGCTCTAAACACAAATATCGTGTTAGATTATGGCACTTTTAGGACCAAAATCTTCGTGAGAAATTTCTAACACTCTACAAAGGTTACTGGGAATCTTCGGGAGGGAGCAGTGAGAAGGCCGGAAGGGCGCACCTACGCGCGCCCTCTTTCTCTAACGAGCGTGGTTTAAACCGAGAGCGAGGATATGGTGAAGGCTAAGCGGGCCAGGGTAGGACGCCATTAATACCAGGACCAGGGCAACCACACAAAGCACCTGAGCCACGAAGTTACTTCTATCGGAAGACGGACGAGCTGTCGTGTTGTTTGACTGAGCGATCATCTTAATTGGGCCTTCCTTTGTTGTGTTCTATTTTATATAAACTATTCTGGCAGATGAGCGCGTGGTTTGTCAAGGCATTCCAGTAAAATTTATATAAAACTCCACACTTCGAACTAATTTCAATATTTACTCAGTTATTTTCGATAATAGATTGACCTAGCGTGATATACACAGTATAATAGCTCGTCAGACGGGGTGTGGCGCAGTTGGTAGCGCGCTACTTTTGGGAAGTAGAAGTCCGGAGTTCGAGTCTCCGCACCCCGACACCTTCCTCTCTATCCCATTCCCAAAAAAAATCGGCTAAACGTTCCCGTTATAACAACCCTGTTGGAGGAGTTGAATTAGTGAAGGCACCTTGCTTCGTTTGCGGACAGACCTTTGAAGTTGAGCGAGACCGTGGACAAGTCATCGAGATCGACGACCAGAGCTTTTACGTTTGCCATGCGGATTGGCCGGGCTTTAACGCCGGCGTAACGCTGCAAAAGCGCGTCCAGGAGGGCGAGCAGACTGCTGCGGAAGAAGAATTGCATGTGAAACGCAACATGGCGAAGGAAGCGCTGGGCGCCTTCAGCAAGACACCTCGCGACATCGTTGCTCAACTTAACGAATACGTCATCGGTCAGGAACGTGCCAAGCGGGAAGTAGCCGTGGGCATTTACGACCACCACAGAATCCATCAGTCCGATGTCGAAGACATAGCCGGAGGGATCTCCCCCGCTGTTGAGCTGGAAAAGGCAAACATCCTTCTCCTCGGCCCATCAGGAAGCGGAAAAACCCTTATTGCAAAGACTCTGGCGCGCACCCTGGGCGTCCCCTTTGCATCAGCCGACGCCACTAGCCTGTCTCCTACGGGGTATACAGGAAATGACGTGGAAAGTGTCCTTACACCGCTGTACCTCGACGCAGGTGAAGACACGGAATGGGCAGGCCGTGGCATAGTCTTTCTGGATGAAATCGATAAGATAGCGCGTAAGAGCATGGCGAATCCCTCGATCACGCGAGATGTGAGCGGGGAAAGCGTGCAGCACGCCCTCCTCAAACTGATCGAAGGCACCAACGCCCAGCTTCCTCTGGGAGCCTCCGGACGAAAGCATCCCGATGCGCCGCCGGAATACATCGATACATCACGCATCCTCTTCATCGGCGGAGGCGCCTTTGAGGGCCTTCCGGAAATCGTCGCCAAGAAAATGAAGCGCCAGACCGAACGCACGATGGGCCTGCGCGCCAGCCCAGTAGCGATCTCCGGCGACCCGCAGCGCGATTACGAGATCCTGGCCGAAGCCCCGGCCGACGTCTTGATTGAAAGCCTCATCGACTTCGGGTTTGTGCCAGAGCTTGCCGGACGTCTCCCAATTATAGTCCCGCTGGCCCCGCTTACAAAAGAGCAGATGCGCCGAGCGCTCACCGAGCCAAAAAACGCCGTAGTACGTCAACAAGTAGAGCTTTTCGCCCGTGACGGAATCGAGCTTGAGTTTACAGACGAAGCCCTGGACGCCATCGTAGAGAAGGCGCACTCCATGAAGACAGGTGTCCGCGCCCTGCGCGCCCTGGTCAAGGGAATGTCCAGTCGAGCCAGATACGAGCACTCTGGAGACACAACAGTCCACAAGATCGTCATCGGACCAGAAGCCCTTGTAGACCCAGAAAAGTACGAGATGACCCGCCGAGTAAGCATCTCCGAAGCCGCCAGCATAACAACGGCTCCAGCGGAACGCGCTGAAGCCGTATAGAGCCAATCGTTCAGTCCTGGTGCCACGTTCGTAGCCCTGGACGGGCGTGTCCTACTCTGGTCCCCCTGCCACGAAGTGGAGGGGTTAGGAGGTCGGTCTCCTTTGGCTTCCTACCTCCGCGTCACCGTAAACCTCCCAAAACTCTCAGCCGATCCGTGGAGAGTTGTCAATGTAATCGGACCGCTGCTTGCTCCAGTCGGAACAGTAGCAGTGACCGAGTTCAGCGAAGACACCGAGAACCTCGGCGCTGCTACCCCATTGAAGCGCACTGATGTCGTCGTACTGAGGTTAAGGCCGGTTATGGTGACTACCGTCCCGACCGGACCCGAACCAGGGCTAAACGACGCGATCAGCGGCGCCGTGCTCAAATCACTTCCCAGGTAATACAAGAGCGGATCGCCAATAAACGACCCCCACCCCGTCGCCATATCGTAGCCAGGCAAAGCCGGGTAGTAGCCGTTAGAGCCGATAGTAATGTCGTGGAAGAACGCGCCATACAAGAAGCTTTCGCCAAGCGTATAGAGCGCCGGGTTAGCAAAGCCCAGAGTTGTGGTCACTCCATTTTTTGCCCGCAACTCATTGGCGAGTGTTGCAAACGATCCCCAGAGCGGTGCGGTGGCGCTTGTACCGCCCACGCTAAACCATCCTCCAAAGAGTCCGATATAGATGTCATACGCATTTGCCGGATCGGCGTTCAGTGAGACATCTGGAACCTGCCGGTACGCGACTGATGGAAACACACCGGATTCCCACGACTGTTTAGGCCAGACGCTGCTTATCCCACCGCCTCCGCCTTCCGGTCCATACGGATTATCCAGAGGCAGCGTATCCCAGCCCGTCTCATAATCATAAGCACCGCCAACGGACTTCGTAGTCAGAGTTGTTCCTCCAACCCCTGTTGCTCCCGGCTGTGAGGCAGGATCGTTAACACTAAGGGTCACACCATTTTCATAGGCGCCGGTGTCCCCCGCCGCAACAAAGACAGTCTGGCCCTGTGCTTCCATCTTCGCAAAGGCGACTGCTTCGGGCGCAATGGCGTCCGCGTCGCTGGCTTCATCGTCGCCCCAACTGGTGCTGATGATACTAGCTTTAGTCGTTGAATAGTCGTCGGCAATCTGCTGGTAGATGTCGGTGACCGCTGAGGTATCGTCTTCTCCCTGATAGACGTAAATATGCGCATTGGGCGCTAGAGCCAGGATCATATCGATGTCCAGAACAACTTCGAGTTGATCGTAGCCTGGAGGGGAATTAAAACCGTCCACATTAACGTTTGTCAGCTTAGGAGCTTCGAAACCGAACTGGCTCGAATATTGCGCAATATCCGAGGGAGTGTACGTATCGAGTTCGTAGAGCGCTACCGATTGTCCGTCCCCGCGCAATGGTGTTAGACCGGAGGCGGACAAGAACAAGTTAGAGATGTTGTAAGCTGTCTTGATATCGGAAGGAGCCAGACCTCCCGCAGGTCCAGTGCCTGCGCTTGGATGATCGGACGGCAATTGATACGCTACGTGCTTGTAGCGGTGCAAGCTCACATTAGTTAGTCCAAGCACTCCCGATATGATAGCGCCGATATGCTGTGGCACCTGCGGAGCGCGGTCGTGCGAATAGACAACGGACCCATTCGGCAAAACAAAATCGGCGATCTTTACTCCGAATGCACTCTGGACCGCAGCCACGGACCCCTTCACATTAAGAACCGTCCGGCTTGAATATTCCCGAGTAATTGTTAGCCCCTCGCTCGCCGCCCAGCTCTTCACCTGATCGTAATCGGCCTGTGTAGGCCCGTACTGAGCGTCGAATTGCGCGCCGGTCAGATAGTGATGATAGAGAGAGTCCGAGGGGTTGGACAATCTCTGCAGATAATCGCCGAGTTGGGCTGTATTTTGCAAAGGCAAGTTGATGGAAAGAGAGACCGACCGGGTGGACGGAGCCCATTGCAGAAACTTTGCCCCCAACCTGGCCGCATTGGCAGGCTGGCTGGATGCAACCGAAACCTGCTTCTCCACCACACCTTGAGCCCTGCTGAGCCCAACAGATATAGCAAGCGTACTTAATACTACAGATGCAAAAAGCCCTGACCGTATTAACCGGCCAGGGCTCGAATTGAACTTCACGAATTGCGACCCAATCATGATCGAAGCCTCCATATAATCATTGACATCAAACCATCAAGAGGACGGTAGTTGATCGCCGCTTACCTAACCACAGATAATACGGCATGTCGATGATTATAGAGGGTTTTAATCCGATAGTCAACAATGGGCCCCGCATCTATATCGGTAAATCCATGTGCCACGGTCGCAAGCCTGGGAGCAGCCATGTCCTATTCTACGATAACCGGGCGAGGCCCCAGTCGTTCACGGTCCTTAACGCGATTCCATGCCGTATCATAGGAAATGGCTCCTTCCCGATAAAGACCGAGCACACTATCGTCCATGGTGCACATCCCTTCGTTTCGTCCGGCTTCGATGGCAAGCGAGAGGTCAGTCTGTCCCTCGTCAATCAATTTGCGGATTGTCGAGTTCGCGATCATGATTTCGTGGACAGCGACTCGGCCAGTATTGCTCGCTCGGGGCAAAAGACGCTGCGTAACGACTGTCACGAGACTGCGTGCAAGCATCGACTGCATCGTCTCTTTGTTATCCGGAAACGATTCGACTAGCCTGCGAACCGCTTCGGATACGGAATCCGCATGGATCGTAGAGAAAACAAGATGGCCAGTTTCAGCCGCCGCGAGAGCAATGCGCACGGCTTCCGGGGTCATGAGCTCTCCAATCAGAATAACATCCGGGTCGGCCCTCATTACAGAAAGTCCGCCCTGCTCATAACTTTCAACGTCGCTGCCAACTTCACGCTGGCTAATTAAGCTCATCTTACTTGTGTGCCCGTACTCGATTGGCTCCTCAATAGTAAAAATCCTCTCACTGCGCTCTATATTGATCGCATCGATCATAGCTGCAACCGTAGTAGATTTACCGCTTCCGGTGGCACCCACGACGAGGATCAAGCCACGTCTTCTGTTAATAAAACTGCGGAATGTGGCTTCCAGCTCTGGCGGGAAAAGATCTGACAATAGTGGAATCTTCGTTGGGATCAGGCGTAACGCGGCGCTCAACCCACAACGGTCCCAGAACAAGCAGATGCGAAATCGAGCGTTAATAAAACTGTCGTTCCACGCAATAGATGAGTTGATATCTTGTCTGTTCTCAAGTGCTGCCTTCTTCGTTTGACTAAGCAGCGGCTCAAACATCTTCCAGACATCGTCGTGCCCGACAACCGCAGTTTCGCATTCAGCATCTTTGAGCTCTCCGTTAATACGTATTCTTGGTCGAGACCCGGATACAAGATGTAAGTCTGATCCACTACCGTCAATGAGTTCTCTCAGTAGATTCACTATCAGCATTATTTTTTTCTTTCTTATACCAGTCTGTATCGACTGAGCGATCGCGTTGGTACATCAGGAAGATTGAGCACTATGCCGCGCGGAAGTTGTGGCGTCTTACTTTGCGCAAGCTCACGCCGCAAGCCAAAGATTTCTTCGCGCAGAGCCTTCATTTCCTGGCGCAGCAATCGGATTTCCGCGGCTACATCATCTTCGGAGGCAGCGGAAATCTCTTCACTAACCCGCGCCCAGATGTCTAGGACAGGCGGCAGCTCATCTTGACCGGCAGAGTTTCGTAATGCGCTTATTTCGGCGAACGCGTTCGCGCAATCCTTGCATCCCTTCAAATGCTCCTCGACCCGCGCAGTATTTCCAAAAGACAACTCCGCATCCAGCAAAGCCGCGATCATTGGTCGAAATTCACTACAATCTGTCATCCGATTCTCCTTCGAGCCAGGGCCGAAGCTCCCTGCGCAGCGCTTCGCACGCTGCAAACTTCCGCGATGCTACCGTCCCATGGGGACACCCAACAACCAGCGAAATTTCTTGATAAGTCATGCCATCGAACTCACTAAGGACAAAGACAACTCTCTGCGACTCAGGAAGCCGCAGCAGCGCCTGACCAAGCGCCTCCTGAAGAGCGCATGAAAGCGCCTGAGATTCACAAGAGGGCGACATAACAGGGACATCGTCATCAATACAAACGTGATCCCATTTCTTATGAGCGCGAACAAAGTCGATACACGCATTCCGAACAACCCGAATTAGATAGGCAGCGTCATTACCCTGAGGCAGGTACTGCGCCCTGGACAGCCACAGCCGGACAAACGCATCCTGAACCACATCCCCGGCAGCATCCCAATCGCCCACCATTCGGTAAGCAAAATGAAGAAGCCGCCGCTCGTGAGTCTTAACGACACAGGCAAACGCGTCCCTATCTCCCCGCATAGCCCGCATCATAAGATCGTCGCTCAAGAACGTTCCTCCAATGGTGTTAACGGAAATTGGGGTGTAAGAATTCGGTCAGGTGTAAACTCTTTTATTTAAGGGGTTGGAGGATGTTAGTTCGGCTAGCTATCTATCTCAATTTGGGCTAGAAGGAGGTCGGTGTGTCCAAAGTCATCGCCTTTGAAGAGAAGTGGTTCTCCAGAAGCCTTTGCGAGTGCATAGGCAAAGCAATCACCAAAATTTAGCTTTGCTGGATGGCCGCTCCCCTTTCCAAAATCCCTGTATGCCTCACGTGCAATGAGAGCCTGCGCTACCGTCACGGGATCAATGGTCAGATTTGCCACTTTAACGAACTCATCAAATCGTCGACTTGCTATGGGGTCGCGACTGCTGTCGATTACAACTGCGCCTTCGACAAAGTTCACGGCAGAGATACGTCGTGTTTCAGCACGTTCGATAGCTTCAGCGTACGATTTAGCGTCTGGTTCGTCCCTGAGAATGGCAACTATAGCCGACGTATCGATAATCACTTCGGTAACCCATCCTCTCCATACAGTAAATCATCATGACTTTGCGTTAGATAAGGTTCGTTAAGGTGTTTGGCGCAATCCCTCCCAATCGCAAGCAATTGAGCAGACAGGGACACAGATTCTTCTTTGTGAAGGCGTTCTAGCCGCTCCCGTATCGCTTCAGTAACCGCAGCCGCCATGCTTTCCCCAGTCATCCCCGCCAAGGTCTGGGCCAACTTATGCGCGTCCCTGTTCTTAATATTCAGGCTCATATTTCATCCTTTCTACCATATCTATGGTACTATTCTACCATAGATTCACGTCGACTAAACAGGCATGCTATTGTGGGTGTCATTAGCAGCCGAGTGACAAATAAGCAAGCGCCTCTTATCGGTAAGCTGGAGGCCGCCCCTCCTCTGCCCGCCAGCGGTTCAGGTTTGTCTTGAACTCTTCCAATTCTCTGTCTCGATCGGCTAGTTCTTCAGGATCGAACGTTTCGTCTTCCTTACGCCATGCCTGCATTAAAGCGATCGCCGCCTTCTGCTTGTCATTTAGTTCAGGTTGACCCTTTGGCGTGATATTTTTAAGCTGAGCGACCAAGTCGTGAAGAACGTACTCCACGTCCACACCTTGGGCGTGAGCACGGTCACGAAGAACAGCGATTTCCTCAGGCTCGAGCTCAAGAGTAATTGTCGTGGTCATGATCGTCCCCTTTCGCGTTTCTCTAGTTATACCATGTCTTCCGTACTCACAATGGAACCGTACATCCTATGCCTGGACCAGCGATCTCAATTTTGCAACATTCACCTTATGCATTTCTTCGCTCTCAGGTGTTTCCACGATGATGGGCAACCCCGCGATTCTCTTGTCGTTAACCAGGAGTCGGAACGCTTCGATTCCTATTTCGCCTTCTCCGATGTGGGCATGACGGTCCAAATGACTGGCGAAGGGTTTGGCGGAATCGTTGGCGTGGATGACTTGCAGCCATTTTAAGCCGATCACTTTGTCGAACTCTTCCATGGTCTGCTCGTAGACTTCTTCGTTGCGGATGTCGTACCCGGCGGTGAAAACGTGGCAGGTGTCCATGCAGACGGCGAGGCGGTCGGGATCTTTAACTTTGTCCAAGATAGTTCTAAGATGCTCGAA
>Ga0302309_10002522_pt1 | contig 15107 bp, 5 predicted proteins | sample III_Palsa_N1_1_FD_200453 | JGI IMG/M metagenome (GOLD analysis project Ga0302309, IMG submission 200453) | Peat permafrost microbial communities from Stordalen Mire near Abisko, Sweden - III_Palsa_N1_1 | ecosystem: Environmental > Terrestrial > Soil > Palsa > Peat permafrost | place: Sweden... | reverse complement strand
ATAGCAATAGCCTCTTTCCTGCTGTTGCTGGGCTGCATCAACTTTGTTAACCTTACTACGGCCCAGGCATCGCAACGCGCAAAGGAAATAGGTGTGCGTAAAACAATGGGCGGCACTCGCGGGCAATTGATAGGGCAGTTTTTGAGTGAAACATTCCTGGTTACGCTGCTGGCTGTTATCATATCCATAGCTCTCGCGCCATTTATCCTGAATTTGTTTGCCGATTTTATATCGAAAGATGTAAAGTTAAATATCCTCGGCCAGCCGGTTATTATACTTTTTATTTTCCTATTGGTGTTGATAGTAAGTTTCGTTTCCGGCTTTTACCCAGCAATGGTTTTATCAGGTTACAAGCCTGTTACGGTAATGAAGAACCAGTCGGCTGATGCCTCAACTACCCGCAATGCCTGGCTGCGCAAAACACTTACGGTAAGCCAGTTTATTATAGCGCAATTTTTTATTATGGCGACTATACTGGTGAGCAAACAAATACATTATGCCCTGAACAAAGACCTCGGCTTCAAGAAGGATGCGATAGTTTATATCAATTTGCCATGGAAGTCGAAAGCAGGCAAAAAAGAGGTGTTTGTAAACGAGGTAAAAAATATGCCGCAGGTACAATTGGTGAGCTTAGGCGGTGATGTTCCGTCATCATCAGGCTGGAGCTCAAACGATGTGACCTATACCAACGGTAAAAAAGAAATCAGGACGGAGCTTTACCACAAATCCGGTGATGAGAATTATATAAAGGTGTATAATATAAAACTGCTGGCCGGGAGAAATATAACCCTCTCAGATACAGCTAATGGTATGCTCATTAACAATACCTATGCGCGTATCCTGGGCTTTACCGATCCGGCAAAAGCCCTTGGAAAAACAATCGCTTACGGGAAAACCATGCATAAGCAGGTAGTTGGCGTAGTGGCCGATTTCCACCAGGCATCATTACATGCACCTATTAAGCCGATGGCCATTTATCCAGAACAGATAGATTGGGAAAGTGTAGTGCACATTGCCCTAAAACCGCAAACTGCCGGCGGCAACGAATGGAAAACAGCCATTGCCGGTATGCAAAAAGCATATAAAGACCTTTATCCTGACGATGACTTTCAATACTTTTTCTTTGATGCGGCCATTGCAAAAATGTACACCAGCGAGCAGCATATCTCCACATTGTTAACCTGGGCAACCGGCGTATCCATTTTTATCAGTTGCCTCGGCCTGTTTGGCTTGGCTATTTATACCACTAATCAACGTACTAAAGAGATAGGCGTACGCAAAGTGCTTGGCGCAACGGTATCGCAGATAGTAATGCTGCTTTCAAAAGAAATGGTAGTGCTTATATTCCTGGCCTTTGTATTGGCAAGCGCGGGGGCATGGTATGCCATGGATAAATGGATGCAAACCTTTGCTGACCGCACAACTATCAGCTGGTGGATATTTGCCCTCAGCGGTGCCGGTATGCTGATCACCGCATTGTTCACATCGGGCTTCCAAACCATCAGGGCCGCAATGAGTAATCCCGTGAATAGCTTACGTTCGGAGTAGAGATTAGAGGTTAGTTAATTAGAGATTAGTTGCTTCAACCAGACCGAAACTTAAAAAGTTTTTAAAACTTCGTAAGTTTGTTACCTTGTGAATATTTTCCTAAACTCTAATCACCGGGTCACCAAAAACCACTGTATCATAACCGTACAGCAGGTGTTTCACTTGCGGACAGTGTGATATTTAAATAGATTATAATTATCTGTTTATCAGTAACTTGTAATTTGGTATAGGATTGGGTTTAATTATACCAGAAGTTAAATTGCCCCAACCCATGATAAGAAATTACCTTAAAACCGCTTACCGTTCCCTGTTGAAAAATAAGGGCTTTACGGCTATAAATGTTTTGGGACTGGCACTTGGGCTGGCCACATGCCTGCTGATTGTTTTTTATGTTTTTGATGAGCTAAGCTATGACCATTACAACGCAAAAATCGACAGGATTTACCGCGTAAACAGCGATATTAAGTTTGGCGGTAACGAAAACTCGTATGCAGTATCACCCGCACCTTTGGCAGCTGCCATAAAGGCAAGTTTCCCGGAGATAGAGCAGGTAGTAAGGTTCAGGAACAGGGGTGGTTACCAGGTTAAAAAAGGTAACCAGGATATTGAGGAAGATAACATGATCTACACCGATCCGTCCATATTCAATGTCTTCACCATACAAATGATCGATGGCGACCCGGCTACGGCGCTTAAAGAACCGCATTCGGTAGTGATAACGGATGAAATGGCGCGCAAATACTTCAACCGCACCACAAACGTGGCCGGCCAAACCTTAACATTTGGCGATACGGCTTTTTATAAGGTAACCGGCGTTATTAAAAAGCTGCCAAAGCAGTCTCATTTCAATTTCGACTTTTTTCTGTCGTCCTCTACATTGCATTCTGATGAAGATCTGGCGTGGTTTTCAAATAATTTTAATACATATCTGTTGCTTAGGCCAGGTACCGATTACAAAAAACTGCAAGCTAAATTACCCTCATTTCTTCGTGCGCAGGCTGGTGCGCAGTTGCAAAGTATCCTGCATATAAATTTTGATCAGTTGGAGAAAGGAGGTAGTTATTTCCGCTTTAGTCTTACGCCCTTAAAAGATATACACCTACACTCAGACCGGGTGGGCGAAATTGGTATGAATGGCAACATCAGCAGTGTATATATTTTCTCTTCAATAGGGTTATTTATCCTGCTCATAGCTTGTATAAACTTTATGAACCTCTCAACCGCCCGGTCAGCGAATAGGGCAAGGGAAGTGGGTGTGCGCAAGGTATTAGGTTCGGCGCGTGGACAACTCATTGCCCAGTTCCTTACCGAATCAGTTATAGTAACGCTGGTTGCAGCGGTGATAGCCGTTTTTGCCGCGTGGGCGCTGTTGCCATTATTCAATAATTTGGCAGGAAAAGAATTGGTGGTTACGCCACAGGTTTTTGAGTGGTCTTTGCCTGTGCTTTTTGGCATTGTTGTAATTATCGGGTTTATTGCCGGCGCGTACCCTGCATTTTTCCTGTCGGCATTTCAACCAATACAGGTGCTCAAAGGCAAATTGGCAGGCGGTTTTAAAGGTGGATTTTTGCGTGGTTCGCTGGTGGTGTTCCAGTTTTTTATATCCATTGTGCTCATTATCGGAACGCTGGTAGTATATAAGCAACTGAAATATATCCAGGATAAGGATCTCGGTTTTAACCGCGATCATGTGCTGATTATTCAACGGATATGGCAGCTTGGCGATAAAGACAAGGCTTTCCGATCAGAAATCAGTCAGCTTGCAGGTGTAAAAAGTGCTTCGTTGAGTGGGTTTTTACCAACCTCAGATGCAGGTAACAGCACATCATTTTTCAAAAACCCTACCCTCGATCAAAAAAATGCCCTGCTTACGCAGGAATGGTTTGTTGACGAAAACTATATACCCACCCTTGACATCAAAATGGCTGCGGGCCGGAATTTCTCAGCTCAAATGGCTACGGACTCTACTGCGGTTGTTATAAACGAAGCCGCTGCCATGCAATTAGGTTATGAAAATCCGATCAACCAGGAATTGTATACACCCAATGATCCAATGGGTAAAACAATGAAAACATATCACATCATCGGTGTGATGAAAAATTTCAATTACAGGTCGCTCAAGGAAGATATAAAACCTTTGCTGCTGGTTTACCAGGAAGACAGGGGCGCTATGACGGTGCGTATTAAAACAAGCAATATCCCGGCACTTCTCGACCAGGTAAAAGCCAAATGGACATCATTTGTACCCAGTAAAGAGTTTAATTACACTTTTATGGATGATGCTTTTAACCAGCAATACAATACCGAACAACGTACCGGCACCATTGCCATAACGCTTACATCGCTGGCTATCATCATTGCCTGTCTCGGCTTATTCGGCCTTGCTGCTTACGCCGCCGAGCAACGTACGAAAGAAATAGGCATACGCAAAGTTTTGGGCGCCAACATATCAACTATCGTAGGCATGCTTTCGAAGGATTTTATCAAGCTGGTTTTAATAGCTATTGTGCTTGCCGTACCTATCGGGTGGTATTTTATGGATAAATGGCTACAGGGTTTTGCTTACCGCATAAATATACAATGGTGGATATTCGCCGCCGCCGGGTTAGCAGCTATAATTATAGCGTTTGTAACCATCAGTTTTCAATCTATAAAAGCGGCGCTGATAAACCCGGTAAAGAGCCTTCGCTCAGAATGACCAATGTTCATTGGTTCATTAGTTCACTTGTTCATTGGTGCAAGTGACCCGATGAAGCGACCAATGAACCAGTACATAACAAAGCGATACCAATGAACTAATGAACCAGTGAACTAATGAACTATAAGTGATGATAAAGAACTATTTAAGATCGGCATGGCGCAATATAGTGCGGCACAAGTTTATTTCGGCAATTAATATATCGGGTTTGGCTATTGGCTTAACCTGCTGCCTACTCATTTTAACTTATATTATAAATGAGCTGAGCTACGACAAGTTCAACAAAAATGCCGACAGGACGTACCGTGTTACACGCATATTTTATGACCCTAACGGTAATACCACCTTGCACCTGAGTGCTGTGGCGCCGCCTTTTGGCCCGCTCATCCAAACAGCTTTTCCGGTTATTGAAAAGATGACCCGTGTATATCCAAGCGGTACAACGGCGTTCCGGTATAAAGAGAAGCTTTTTAATGAAAAAGATGCTTTTTTTGCCGATGAGAATTTTTCGCAGGTATTCAGTCTTGATGTGGTAAAAGGCGACCGGAATACGGCGCTTACTGTGCCTTATTCATTGATGATTACACCGGGAATTGCTAAGAAATATTTTGGCGATGAAGATCCCATCAATAAAAGTGTCATCCTCGATAATTCAAAGCATGCTTTTACCGTAACCGGCATCTTTAGTCCCTTCCCTAAAAATGCGCACATGCATCCCAACATGCTGATGTCTTTCAATACGTTAAAAGACACTGCATTATATGGCGAAAATGGTTTGGAAACGAATTTTGGTAATAACGCATTTTACACTTACCTGCTGCTGCCCCCCAATTATAATGCGGAAAATATAGAACGGCAATTACCTGCCTTTTTAGATAAGTATGTGCATTTCCCAGGCAATCCACAAACTTATAAAACATCCAAGGGGACCGCACTTACACTGCAAAAATTAACCGATATCCATTTACGGTCGCACCTGGATGATGAGATAGAAGATAACGGCGATATAAAGCGTGTTTACATTTTTTCCATCATCGCCTTGTTTATACTGGTTATCGCCTGCATCAATTATATGAACTTATCCACCGCCCGCTCGGTGATCCGTGCCAGGGAAATAGGCATCAGAAAAGTAGTTGGTGCTGAACGCGGCGAGATCATCCGCCAGTTCCTCGGCGAATCGGTATTAATAACCTGGATAGCGCTTGCAATAGCTATAATACTCACCTCGTCGTTATTGCCTTATATCAATAAACTTTCCGGGCTCGACCTGGCGTTCCAAAGTCTGCTAAAGTGGCAAATAGTCGTGCCGATATTGCTTTTGCCTTTTATTGTGGGCATTGTAAGCGGCATTTATCCCGCTATTTTCATGTCGTCATTTAAGCCCGTGAAAGTATTAAAAGGGATATTGAAAGTAAGAACAGGTGGCATATCGCTCCGCAAGGCATTGGTGGTTACACAGTTCGCTATTTCTATATTTCTCATTGTAGCTACTTCAGTTGTATTTCAGCAGTTGCGTTTTATGCAGAAGGCTTCACTCGGTTTGAATAAAGATCATGTTATCGACCTCGGGTATGACCAAAGTTTAAGCCATCAGTATAATTCTTTCAGGAGCGAATTGCTCAGTAACCCTGCTATTGAAGAGGTTGGCCGCTCATCACGTGTTCCTTCCGGCCGTTTATTGGATGAGCAGGACGCTTCTTTTTTAAGCGGAACAAAGATGGTGCCCAGTAAAATAGATATTAAATGTTTAGCAACCGATTATGGATTTATACCTGCATACGGCATGCAAATGGCCGCCGGTCGCAATTTTTCAAAAGATTTCTCAATGGATACCGCCGGCAGCTATATTATTAATGAAACTGCGGTAAAAGCGTTAGGTTGGGGTAGAGCCGACAACGCAATTGGTAAGGATATGAAATACGGCAGTGCGGCAGGTAAAGTGATAGGTGTAGTTAAGGATTTTCATTTCGAGTCGTTGCACCAGGCTATTATTCCCCTGGTATTTTATATGCCTGCACAAAATTGGTATAACCATATATCTATAAAAGTATCCGGGAACAATATACCCTCGGCCCTTGCGACTATCGAAACCACCTGGCGGCATTATCTGCCCCAGGTACCGTTCGACTATTCATTTGTTGATGAAAAATTTCAGCAATTGTATACCAGCGAGCAGCAGGAGAGCAGTTTAGTTACCATTTTCTCGTGCATAGCCATATTCATAGCCTGTTTAGGCCTATTCGGCTTGTCGGCGTTTACCATATCGCAGCGAATTAAAGAAATAGGTGTACGCAAAGTATTAGGCGCAAATGTGCCGCAAATAGTTGTAGAGCTATCAAAGGATTTTTTAGCGCTGGTAATAGTCGCCGCAGTAATAGCCTTGCCGTTCGCCTGGTATTTGATGGGCAAGTGGCTGCAGGGTTTTGCTTTCCGCATTACTATCAGCTGGTGGATATTCGTGTTCGCGGCATTTGCAGCGCTTATTATCGCGTTTGTAACCATCAGTTTTCAATCGGTTAAGGCCGCGCTGGCCAACCCGGTGAAGAGCCTTCGCTCGGAGTAAATGTTCATTGGTTCATTAGTTCACTTGTTCATTAGTACAAGCGAGCCGATGTAGCGACCAATGAATAAATACCTAACAAAGCGATACCAATGAACAAATGAACCAGTGAACAAATGAACTAACCATGATAAAAAACTATTTAAAAACGGCTTATCGTTCCCTGTGGAAGAACAAGGGTTTTACACTGTTGAATGTGCTTGGCCTTTCGGTTGGGCTGGCAACTTGCCTGCTTATTGTTTTTTATGTATTTGATGAGCTGAGTTACGACAAATACAACGTAAACGCTAAACAGATATACCGCATAACGGAAGATGTAAAGCTCAATGGCAACCATATGGTTTCAGCGGCAACAGAAGCTCCAATGCTTGGGGCGCTCAAGGGCAATTTTCCGCAAATCGAAAAATCAGCCCGGTTGATGCCTCCTGAATATGCGCTTTTTATATCGCCTAATAAGTTCTATATCAAAAAGGGCAATGAAAACATCCTCGAAAAGAAAGTCATGTTTGCCGAATCATCTTTATTTGATGTGTTCACTCTGCCTATGATCGATGGCAAGCCGGCCGGTGCTTTAGATGAGCCGCATACGGCTGTAATAACCGAAAGTACCGCCATGAAGTATTTCGGCAAAACGAATGTAGCGGGCCGGATGCTGACCATTAACGACAGTCTCAATTACAAAATTACCGGCGTTATAAAGGATATTCCGTCACAATCGCACTTTAATTACGACTTTTTCCTGTCTTTTTCCTCGCTGCCGGAAAGCCATGAAAACGGCTGGGGCTATTGCAGCATGCACAATTACCTACTACTAAAACCGGGAACAGATATTAAAAATCTCGAGGCGGGTATTCAAAGCATTGCTATAAAGAATTCCTTTTCACCCACCGCCTGGACAACCAATGGCAATTATCTTCACGTGGTATTAACCCCGTTGCTTGATATACACCTACACTCCGCAGACGTTAGCTACGGACTGGAAAAAGGCGGTAACGTTATGTATGTTTACATATTTTCAGCTATTGCTATTCTTGTTCTGCTTATTGCCTGCGTGAATTTTATGAACCTCTCTACAGCCCGTTCATCAAACCGGGCTAAAGAGGTTGGTGTGCGTAAGGTTTTAGGTTCGGCAAAGAAGTATCTTGTTGCACAATTCCTCACCGAATCGATACTGGTTACGCTCGTTTCAGCCCTTATCGCCCTGTTTTTGGCATGGGCGTTGTTACCGCTGTTCAATCAAATGGCCAATAAGCAACTGGCTATCACTTCGCATACGCTGGTTTGGTTATTACCGGCCATGTTGGTGATAGTGCTGGTTGTAGGGTTTCTGGCGGGTTCGTACCCGGCATTTTTCCTGTCGGCTTTTCAACCTATTGCCGTATTAAAAGGGAAAGTATCAAACGGGTTTAAAAATAGCTTTCTGCGCAGCTTTTTGGTTGTTTTTCAGTTTTTTATATCGATAGGGCTTATTATATGTACGCTGGTGATCTATAATCAATTAAAGTTCATCAACAATAAAGATCTGGGCTTCGACCGCAGCCAGGTTTTGGTGATAAAAAATACCAATGTTTTAGGCAACCAGGCCAAAATACTGAAGAATGAGGTTAAACAAATGCCCGGCGTATTGAACGCTACCATGTCGCTCTACCAGCCAACCGGCGACGAAAGACTGAAAACCGGCCTGTTCCCCGATAGGACAATCGATATTAAAAAAGATATTTTAACTGAATTCTGGTCGGTTGACGAGGATTATATCAATACAATGGGCCTCAAACTGGTCAATGGCCGCAATTTCTCAAAAGATATGGCATCCGACAGTTCCGCCATGATTGTTAACGAAGCTTTTGTAAGAAAATATGGCGCGAAAGACCCCCTGAACAAAACATTATATCGCGACTCTTACGGCATACAGCCTTACCACATTATAGGCGTGGTAAAGGATTTCAATTACGAATCGCTGCATGATAATATTGCGCCGCTGGCGCTGGTGTATACGCAGGATAACGGTGCGATAAGTGTTCGCATCAAAACTTCAAACCTTGCCGGGCTGATGGCCAGCATAGAAACTAAATGGAAAGACCTGTCGCCCAATCAACAGTTCAGCTATTCATTTATGGACCAGGATTTTGATGCAACCTACCGCACCGAACAACGCACAGGCACTATATTTATTTGCTTTACAACATTGGCTATCTGCATAGCCTGTTTGGGCTTGTTCGGCCTTGCCGCTTATGCAGCTGAGCAACGTAATAAGGAGATTGGTATCCGCAAGGTGTTGGGTGCAAGCGTTTCAACTATTGTGGGTATGCTGTCGCTGGATTTCATCAAACTGGTGCTTATATCCATCCTCATAGCATCGCCAATAGCCTGGTGGGCGATGAACAAATGGCTGGAAAGTTTTGCTTACCGCATGAATATACAATGGTGGATGATAGCGCTGGCCGGCTTTGCCGCCATATTTATTGCCTTTGCTACTATCAGTTTTCAATCGATAAGGGCCGCGATTGCGAACCCGATAAAGAGCCTTCGCTCAGAATGAGCTTCGGCTCTCGAAGAGAGCCTGCATTTGGAGTAGGTCATTGAGGCATTTGGTCATTAAGTCATTGAAAAAATGACTGATGACTAAAAAGCACAATGACTCAATGACAACAACGTGTAATGAATTAATGACTTTATATCATGATAAGAAACTACATTAAAACCGCGTGGCGGAACATCCGGAATAACAGGTTTTATTCTGTGATTAATGTTGCCGGCCTTACTGTTGGGCTGGTTGTTGGTTTGTTTATGCTGCTTTGGGTGCAGGATGAACGAAGCTATGATAGTTTTAATAAAAATGCCAAACAGATATATAAAATAGGCATTGTTGGCAGCGGTGGTCCTACAGCGCAGATATTTACCAATATTATTGCGCCGGTAGTCCCTTTTGCTAAAAATGAACTGCCATACGTACAGGATGGTGCACGCATAAGGCATGCAGGCACACTGCCATTCAGGTACAAAGACAAAATTTTTAACGAGGATGCAGCTTTTACCGACCCATCCTTGTTCACAATTTTTGATTTTCACATCATAAAAGGGAATGCACAAAAGCCATTTGCCGACAATAGTTCGATAGTGATCACTCAATCAATGGCCCAGAAATTCTTTGGCCATGACGATCCGATTGGGAAAGTGATTGAGCTCTCCGGTCAAAATATGCTGTTTAAAGTGTCGGGCGTGGTTAGCGATTTCCCGGCCAATTCAAGCATTAAATACGATGTATTTGAGCCCATTTCCTTTTTTAACCAGTTGGCATACGTTAAAAACACTACCCAATATAATGGTACAGGGCGTATTTCTTCTATGGATGCCGACTGGATCAGCTTTAATTATGAAACTTACATACAGTTAAAACCAGGAACCGATCCGGCAAAGCTGCGCAAAGACCTCCGGCGTATTCATGAGCGTAATAAGCCTGATGATGCACCTGTGCCATACCTCGCGCAACCATTGTTGCAAATGCACCTTTACAAGGCTGATGGCACCGACGGTGGTGTTGGCACGGTAAATACCTTTATGATTGTAGCGGTGTTAATTTTAACCATAGCCTGCATCAATTATGTAAACCTTTCCACTGCCCGGTCTATGCTGCGGGCAAAGGAGGTAAGCATGCGCAAAATTATCGGGGCCGGCAAGGCACAACTATTTATACAATTTATGGTTGAAACTGCCTTGCTGTTTCTGATAGCTGCATCGCTGGCAATCGGCTTAATGTATATATTGCTGCCGTTCTACAATAGCTTTTCCGGTAAACAGTTGATCCTGGATATTTCAAATTATAATCTATGGATATGCATCGGTTTAACGCTGCTCGCTACGCTGGCAGCTTCCAGTATTTACCCCGCGTTACTGCTTTCGTCCTTCGATCCGTTAAAAGCATTAAAAGGCAAATTGTCGGCAGGAGTGGGTACCGTTTCATTCCGCAGGGTTTTGGTGGTGGTTCAGTTTGCTGTTTCTATTATGCTGATCATCGGCACCATTGTTATCGATAACCAGCTTAAGTATATCCGCAGTAAAGATTTGGGATATAATAAAGAAAATGTATTTTCATTTGATATGCAAGGCATGCGCCAGCACTATGATGCCGTAAAAGCCCAGCTATTACAGCAGCCCGGTATATTGGCGGTAACACATTCCAGTGATAACATCATAGATTACAATAACTGGACCGGCGACAACGATTGGGATGGCAAACCGGCAAATTCTAATCTCTTGTTCCATCCTATGTTCATTGACAAGGATTTTATGCCATTTTTTAAGATGCAGATGATAAAAGGCAGCGCATTTACCGGTGCGGTGGCTGATTCAAACCATTTTATTATAAACGAAGCCGCCGTTGCGGCAATGGGCCTCAAAGATCCCATTGGTAAACATATGCGTATCTGGACTATAAAAGGTACCATAACCGGCGTAATGAAGGATTTTCATTTTGCATCGATGCGCAAAAAAATCGAACCGGCTGTATTTATGTTCCACCCCCAGGCTGGTTGGATGATATATATCAAAACAACAGGAAATAATGCGCACCAGGCTATTGCAGCAACACAACAGGTGTGGAATCAATACAATCAAGGCATTCCATTTAACTATACCTTTTTGGATGAGAGTTTTAATCAATTATATAAATCAGAGGAACAAACTGGTTCACTGTTTAACATATTTGCTTCTATTGCTATCATCATTTCATGCCTGGGCTTATTTGGTTTAGCTACCTATTCGGCCCAGGTAAAAACAAGGGAAATTGGTATCAGGAAAGTTTTGGGAGCGAGTGTTGCAGGCATAGTGAGGCTTTTAGCGGTAGAATTTATGCTGCTTATCGGCGTAGCAATTGTCATTGCCACACCGTTGGCATGGTACGCCATGAATAAATGGCTGCAAGACTTTGCCTATCGCATTGATATGCAGTGGTGGGTATTTATTATATCGGGCGCATCTGCAATAATTATAGCTTTTTTAACAGTCGGTTTCCAGTCGGTAAAAGCGGCATTGGCAAACCCGGTGAAGAGCCTTCGCTCAGAATGAGCTTCGGCTCTCGATGAGAGCCTTATAAGTGAGTAAATAATAAAAATCATTAGGTCATTATTCATTAAATCATTGATTGCCTGATGAATAAGGATTAATGACAGCGCAGCGAAATGATTAATGATATTAGGTTATGATAAGAAACTACATAAAAACCGCGTGGCGGAACCTGAAAGGGAATAAGATATTCTCATTCATAAATGTTTTTGGGTTGTCGGTGGGGTTAACCTGCTGCATGTTTATTGGTGCTTACCTTTACAGTGAGTTAACTTATGACACCTACCCGGTTAATGCCAAGCAGATATATCGTGTTGGTGTGCGTACGCTTAATAACGGCGGCAATACCGATTTTCCTTCCGCTGATATTGCAGTCGGCCAGGGTATAAAAAATACTTTCCCGGAAGTTTTAGCTTTTACCCGCATTACCGGTGACAAACCTGTTTTTTTTAAATATGGCGACAGGCAATTCAAAGAAGAAAAGCTGATGCTTGCCGATCCTAATTTTTTCGATATATTTTCCATCCCGCTGGTTGAGGGCGACAGCAAAACAGCCCTTGTTGAGCCCAACAGCATCGTGATAACTAAAGAGATGGAGAACAAATACTTTGGCGCTGCCACTGGTCTCAATAAAATGCTTTCCGATGGCACTAAATTGTATAAAGTAACTGGGGTGATCGATAAAATACCAGACAATTCACATTTTCATGCTGATTTTTTGGTGAGCATGAACACTGAAGTATTGCCCTCACACCGGCAAACCTGGAGTAATGTAGGCTTTTATACCTACCTGCTCTTAAATAAAGACGCCGACCCTAAAAAACTTGAAGCTCGTTTTCCGCAATTGGTGGCTAAATATGTTGTACCTGAAACGCAGCGCGATATGGGCGTAAGCCTTGCTGAAGCACAAAAGGCCGTTAACACCTTCCTGTTCTTTTTACAACCGTTAGCGGATATCCACCTGCATTCAGCTACCAGGTATGAACTGGAGCCCAATGGCGATATCCATTACATATACATCTTCAGTGTACTTGCCATATTTATATTGTTACTGGCCTGCATCAATTTTACCAACCTGTCTACAGCCAGTTCGGTAAAACGCGCAAAAGAAATTGGCATTCGTAAGGTATTAGGCTCCGAAAAGAACAGGCTCGTTTGGCAATTTCTTACCGAATCGATAATGCTTACTTTATTGGCGATGGGTTTCGCTTTGTGCCTGGTATATGCCTTATTACCTTATTTTAATGAACTGGCCGGTAAACAAATTACCATGAATTTTTTCCTGAATCCACAAGCAATAGGAATAGAAATTGGACTGGCTTTATTTGTTGGTTTTATCGCTGGAATTTACCCGGCATTTTTCCTTTCTTCGTTCAAAATTCTTTCTGTTTTAAAAGGAAGTGGCACAGTAGCTAACACTAAAGGCGGTTTGCGCAGCAGCCTCATCGTTTTCCAGTTTGCCATATCTACCTCGCTTATTATTGCCACCTTTATCGTTTACCAGCAACTGAATTATATGCAGAACAAAAAGCTGGGATATGATAAAGACCAGGTTTTGGTGTTGCATGAAGCCTCTTCGCTTGGGGTAAATGGCGCTTATGCCGAAGCCTTTCGGCAGCAACTTTTGCAGGACAGCCGGGTGATGAATGCCACTATATCAAGCAACGTTCCGGGGCTTAACAACAACATGAATGGTACCGAAGTCTACGCAAAAGATATTGCCGATAAAGGTTCACGCAATGAGATACAGATAGGTATTTTCAGCATTGATGACAGGTATATTCCTACGCTCGGCATATCGCTTTTAAAAGGCCGTGATTTTTATCCCGGTTCGCAACCGGCTGATTCGTCTGCTATCATTATCAATGAGGCCGCTGTACAAAGCCTCGGCTGGAGCACTGGTGACGATCCTATCGGGAAAGTGATTATCCGTTCAGGTGGCAGGCACTTTACAGTAGTTGGTTTGGTGAAGGATTTTCATTATGCCTCGGTAGCACAGAAGATAGGCCCTTTAATGATGCTACCCCGCCATAATAATGGCTCCATTATGGTGAAAGTAAAACCTGTAGATGCCCACGCGCTTATTACTGACATTAAAAACCAATGGAGCACCTATAATACCGGCATACCTTTCAGCTATTCGTTTTTGGATGATCAGTTTGCTAAAATGTACAGTTCGGAGGAGCATTTCGGCGAGATATTCACCACGTTTTCGATAATAGCGGTTATTATAGCCTGCCTGGGCTTGTTTGGCCTGGCGGCATTTATGATACGCCAGAGGGTAAAGGAAATAGGCATCCGCAAGGTATTGGGCGCATCAGCCGAGAGCATCACTTTCATGTTATCAAAGGAGTTTTTAAAACTTGTGCTGATAGCCGCGCTGATCGCTTTCCCGCTTACCTGGTATGCCATGAGTAAATGGCTACAAAGCTTCCCTTACCGGATGAGTATACAGTGGTGGGTGTTTTTGGTTGCAGCAGCTATCGCCATGTTTATTGCTTTTGTAACCATCAGTTTTCAATCCATTAAAGCGGCAATTGCAAACCCGGTTAAGAGCCTTCGCTCAGAATGAGCTTCGGCTCTCGAAGAGAGCCTGATGGTAAATAAATCATTGGGTCATTGTTCATTGGGTCATTTAAGACTGATATGCCCAATGACCTAATGACAGCAAAGCAAAATGATTAATGAACTAAAAAATGATAAGAAACTACATCAAAACCGCGTGGCGGAACTTGCTGAAGAACAGGTTTTATTCGGCAATAAACATTGTTGGTCTGACTGTTGGTTTGGCCATAGGATTGCTCATTTTGTTATGGGTACAGGACGAATTAAGTTTCGATACTTTTCATAAACAGGCCGATAATATTTACCGGCTTGAACTTTTTGGCGGGACAGGGGCCAGCCGGCAAATATGGCAGACTACTGTTTACCCAATGGGTATGCTGGCCAAACAACAATTGCCGGAGGTAACAGAACAAGTGCGGCTTACCGGTAACTATGTTTTTTCCCTTTACAAATACCAGGACAAAGTTTTTGGCGATGAGCAGGCTACTTTTGCCGACCCTTCATTTTTCTCAGTATTCAGCTTCCCTGTTATAAAGGGCGATCCGGCGAAGCCGTTTACGGATGATAATTCGGTTGTCATCACCCAAAAAACAGCTCAAAAGTATTTTGGCGATGAAAATCCACTGGGCAAGGTAATAGTGGCCGATAATAAGCAGAATTTCACGGTTAGCGCTG
>Ga0302309_10002512_pt1 | contig 15134 bp, 4 predicted proteins | sample III_Palsa_N1_1_FD_200453 | JGI IMG/M metagenome (GOLD analysis project Ga0302309, IMG submission 200453) | Peat permafrost microbial communities from Stordalen Mire near Abisko, Sweden - III_Palsa_N1_1 | ecosystem: Environmental > Terrestrial > Soil > Palsa > Peat permafrost | place: Sweden... | reverse complement strand
CTCGTTTCGCCTGAGGAACCAGTACGCCAAGCATCTGTTCCGATTCCAGTACAGGATCGACGATCTGGCGTACGTGCGAATGCTGATGGAGAAGGCGGGAATCTACTTCTACGTGGTCGAAACGGAGTATGGCGACCAGGTGGTCTTTGGCGATGACATTGACCACTATCTCTACGACCCGCAACTGATCGTGCCGTACCGTGAAGCCGCAGGCCTCGAAGCGGGTGGTGTGGAGGCGGTCAAGTCCATCAAGACGCACACGGTCACGGTGCCGCAGTCGTTCGTGGTTGCAGACTACAACCCTGAGCAAGCCTGGGAACGTCTTAGAGATAGCGCCAACGTCGCGCCGCAGGATCCGACGACCTACGGCCAGCCGTATATCTACGGGACAAACCATCTCGATCAGGACGGCGCGAAATGGGAGGCGCAACTGCGCCACGAGGCAGCTATCGCGCGGCAGGTGGTATTCGAGGGCGAGAGCGACGTGCTGACGCTGCAGTGCGCGCGCGTTCTGGAAACCGACGTCGTGCTGCCCGATGCGCCCAAGGGCCAGGTGATCGTCGAGGTCACGCATAGTGGTGCGCGTGACAAGCCCTACACCAACAGCTACAAGGCGATCCCCGCCGACCGGCGCTTCCGTCTCGAACTGAAACCGCAAACCTGGCCGAAAATTTCCGGGACGCTCAGTGCACGGGTTTGCAGTCCTGACAAATACAAATACGGCTATCTGACGTCTGCCGGCTATTACGTCGTCCGTTTCGACGTGGATTTTGCTGACTGGCCCAATGGCGGCGAGAGTGTGCCGCTGCGTCTGGCCAAACCGTTCGCGGGCAAGCTGCAGACGGGCATGCATTTCGTCGCGCTGGACAATGACGAAGCAGTGATCTCATTTAGAGATGGCGATCCCGATAAGCCAGAAATCACGGCTTTCCATCACCATAGCCAGGCGCGCGATCTGGTGACGAACGACCGTCGCTGGCTCTCGCGCAACATGATCCGTACGCAGTCGAATAACAAACTGCGGATGGAAGACTGGGCCGGCCAGGAGGGCATCAAGCTCAGCACGGAGCACTCGGGCAAGTCACAGCTGAATCTCGGCTATCTGGTGAACCAGAAGCTTGAATACAGGGGTGAAGGCTATGAGCTCAGGACATCGGGCTATGGTGTCGAACGCGCGGGCAAGGGTCTGCACCTCACGGCGTACGACCGGCCGGGCGCGAACGGCAAGCAGCTCGACATGCAGGAGACCATTGCGCAGCTTGAAAGCGCACTGGCCACTGCAAAAGCACTAGCGGCATCCGCCAGCGGCGCGAAAGCCGAGCCTGCTGACACCGATGCGCAGCAGCAGATGAAGAACGACTTCGATGGTCTGAAGAGGCCAGGTCTCCTTATGAGCACGCCAGCTTCGGCCGGGATTATCGCGGCCCAGGGCGTCCAGTTTTCGGCGCAGGACAGCATCAACGCGGTGGCTGGGAAGAATGCTGATTTCAGCGTGATGAAGCGCTTCACTGTCGCCGCGGGTGAGCTGATTTCGATGTTCGCCCAGAAACTCGGCATCAAGATCTATGCCGCTAGAGGCCCTGTCGAGATTCACGCTCAGAGTGATGCGATGTCGCTGCTGGCCGATCAGGACGTGTCGGTATCGAGCGTCAACGGCACGGTCCGCATCAGCGCGAAGAGCGAACTCGTCCTCGAATGCGGTGGCGCGTTCATCCAGCTCAAGGACGGCAATGTGACGCTCGGTGGTCCTGCCGATCTGTTCTTCAAGGTCATCACGATCCAGAAGAAGGGCGCGGCGTCGATGAACAGCAATCCTACACTGCCAAACGCCGCTGGCGTGATTCCTCTGAGTCGCGCGGACCATTACTCGAACTGACAGGGGCAAACCAGACCATGACGAATCATCACGCCCGCCCCCATCCTCCGGCGGCGCCAGCAGCACCGGCCACTCCGCCTCCGCCGCAATGGCAACCCCTGAACTGGAGTTTTCCGTTTGCCCCCAAGAGCGGCAACGCAGCCGATCCGCAAACCTGGCTCAACGCACTGGCCGGTGCTGACGGTGGCTTCTATCCGCTCGGTGTAAACGGCATGTTTCACGGCGGTATCCATTTCGACACGGGCACCGGCGGCGATCTGAAACAGGGCGAAGGTGTCAAGGTCATCGCTGACGGCGAGGTCGTGGCTTATCGGCTGGACTCCGTCTACCCGGAACTGACCTATCCATCGCCCCCCCCGCACTACGCGCTGTACTCAACGTCATTCGTGCTGGTCCGTCACAAACTCGTGCTGCCGCCCGCACCAGACAAGTCAAAGACGTCAGCAACACCGGCGTCGACGACCCCAGGTGCATCGTCGATGCAGGCTGCACCAGCATCAGGTGCGTCCGCAGCGGGTGCCAGCACACCGCAGGAGTATCAACCGCCCGCAGATGAAGTGCTGGAGTTTTACAGCCTGTATATGCACCAGCTCGACTGGGCAGGCTACAAAGCGGCGCAGGGCGACGGTAATAGCCAGTCGGCGCCATCGATTCATCCCCTGGCTTTCTGGCAGGGCGACAAGCATTTCAGCGTCGGCAGCAAGGCCAACGATCGCCAGGCGCAACCTCCCAGGCTCAATACGCCATTCCGGTTCGATCTCGATTCAGCTGGGGCCGGTACACCAACGCCCGGCCATGACTCGCAACTCGAGAGTATTGCGGCAGGCCCTTCGACAGACAGCCTTGGAGCACTTACGCCGCAAGGCGACCAGAAGCTCCGGTATGCGTTGCCGCCGGCAGATGCAGGAAATATTGCAGATGCGCCTGAGAGCGCGCAGGGCGCCCGAATTCTCGATCGACTGAGCGGGACGGTCATCGGTTTGCTGCCGCGCGGGAGTGAGCTCGATGTGGCCGGTAACGCGACATCCGGATGGGCGCAGATTGCGGGCATCATCAAGGGCACGCCAGTTTCAGCTATCGCAGGTGGAACGCCGGACGCGCGCGCCGCAACGGGATGGATAAATCTTGACGAGCTTGATACGAACATTGACCCCAAGCCGCTCGATGCCGTGGTCGTGCTCGACAAACCATTCAAGGTCAATGCGGGCGATGTGGTCGGTTACCTGGGCGAGTATACGAACTCATCCCAGGCGCAGAAGCTGCCACCCAAGCCTACGCGTCCGCTGCTTCACGTCGAGGTCTTTACCGGCGCGCAGATTAACGATTTCATCACCAAAAGCAGAGATCGCGCGAACAAGCTGCCCGACAGTGGAAAAACGTTGCTGGTTATTCAGCAGCGAGCAAAGTTCGTCAATCCCACCGATTCGCAAAGCAACGCGCAACTTTCTGGCCTCGCGCTCATGCTTGCGAAGGGCACGAATGGCGATCCCGGCAAAGGCTACTGGGCCAAGGTCCAGCCGACCCAATACCCCGCGCAGGGCAGCGCCCACAGCCATGGGAGTGGGCATGGTCACCGCAATGAACCTAACGGAACTCCCGTAGGCAATCCGTTGTGGGTCGCACGCACGGATGCTGGTAAGGCTTATGGCGCAGCCATTCAAACCTGGACGAATTTTCCGTTGCAGCCTGGCAATGCAGCGGGGGCAGCGGTCGGCTACCAGCAGGTACTTTCGCGTGCCCAACTTGATCAGGTCCAGGACGGGGACAAGGCAATGGACGATCAAGGCACGCAATGGTGGTCAATCGCGGCAGGCGATAGTGGTGGCAAGACGATTTTCGGATGGGTTTGCGAAAAGAACCACCCTAATACGCAATGGCAAAGCCCATGGTCGTGGCCTGGGTTCGATACGGTTGATACGACCAGCGTGCCGCTGCTTGACCTGTATCGGCGCACCCTCTATGAGAAAAAGCAGTTGCTTGATGGCGAGGAACAGGAGTTCAGTATCGTTGCCGCGAAGGTGAATGCGGGCCTGTTGATCGCAAAACTTGAGACTGCCGCAAAGCGCCAGGGTAGCGGCAAGGGGAATGTTGTTCCGGCCGACTTGAAAAGGGCATTGACGGTGCCGTGGCTAGCCGAGGCGCTGTCACATTTCATAGTTCGGTATGAGAGCGAGTGGGGCGGAGACATGAGCAAGTGGGAAACGCTCCTGCCGATCATGGGTGATGTCGGAAAGCCCATCTGGAAAACCGAGATGGAGCGGATCAAGAAGCTCCAGTGGTGGAACCAGGTGAAGACCGTGAAGGGCTTTCCGACTGATCCTGATGTGTGGCATATCCATCCGATCGGACTGGTGGGGAACTTCTATCGGAGCACCAGTGCAAACGTAAATGCGATCTCAGACAACGGACTATGGTTCATATTTGCACATGAGGCGCAAGCAAACGTTACTAATCATCTGCATTGGCCTCACGGCGCTAGCGGTGTAACACTCGGTGCGGGATACGATATGAAAGGAAGAAATCCAAGTGAGATCATTGCTGCCATGAAATCAATTGGTCTTTCTGATGCAACGGCACAGGGCGTCTCACACGCGTCGGGGTTACAAGGGGGTGCCGCAAACACATTTGCTATCACGAATCATAATTTAGTTAACTTAACTGATGATCAACAGGTCCAGTTGCTTCGCAACACGATTGGACACTACGAAGATATGGTACGGAAATCGATTAAGGTTCCAATCCGTCAAAATGAATTTGATTCGCTCGTAAGTTTTGCCTACAATCCAGCAGGACGCTGGCAAAGTGTTGCCAATTTTATAAATAATGGACAAATTGATAGCGCAATGGCCAAAATCAGGGAGGGAAATACTTCAGGAGGTGTCGTGATGTCAGGGCTTACAAATCGACGTTCAGACGAAGTTGGCCTGTATAAAAATAGCCGATATGAATTCAATGGTCACCCACTTCCGTCGAGGTGATTGATTCTAATATATAGAATAATATGGGAATCGTTAATTTTCGGGGATGTTGAAGATGAAATTTACTTTTGTTTTTCTGGTATTTTCAATTTTGGCCCTTCCAGTTTTCGCAAAGGATTTACCTGATTCCATAAAAGGAAAATGGGAAGTCGCCGAAGTTCACATAAACACGGAGGCATCCCGAGCTCCCTTTTATGCATGGAATGATCCTCGGTTAGTGGGACGAATTTTCACATTTTCGCCAGATCAGATATCGAACGACACTCCGGAAAATTTCGAATGTTTGACACCGTGGATAAAAATAGCCGTCACCGATTCGGATGAGTTGATAAAGAAAAGTATGGCGGGATATGGATATCCCGCCATACATGCAGATGCAAAGGCTTATCAGCTTGATCTCGGTCGGGATAGAAACCCCGAGATAATGCAGGTTTATTGCAAGGATAAATTGTGGAATGGCAATTTGGGGGCAGAAAGAAATATGCAAGGCTCGTGGCTGTTCCTTACAGACGGCAATCGGATTTTGCTGAGATGGTACGACGAAACGATCCTTGTTTTGGATAGAATTTCGAGCAATCAGAAACCAAACCCCTCTTTCGACTGTTTAAAGTCGAGTACCGACGTGGAGAATGAGATATGTCATTCAATAGAATTGTCTTCATTTGATCGCAGTGTATCGGAGGCGTATAAATTGGCTCTATCTCAATACCGCGATGCAAGCAACGATTTCGCTTCATTCATGCGCGGTCAGAAGACGTGGCTAGCGGCGCGCAATACGTGTGGCGCGGATAATAAATGCATTCTTGCTTCGATGAAAAAACGTCTAGATGAGTTATCTGCACTCTCTCAATGAGGCAGATAATTATATCGGGTTGGCTAAACAGAGTGGATGATTGCTTGCTGGTGCAGGTATGAACATGTTGAAACGCGCTACCTTTTTTACAGTGGCAGTAAGCTGTCTGTTCTTGCACTCGATGCATGGGCCGCCGATGCTGGGAATTTGTCCGGAAATTGGGAATACGTAGAATATGTCGATGGATCGAGCAAACCGTATTCAACTTTTGAAATAAAGCTCAACGAGACCAGCGACGGTGCCGTAACTGGATCCTATTGCTTTATCATGCAAAGCGGAAACCGGATAGATTGCGGCGCGGGAGGAGCTAAAAACATTGCTGGACATGTAGACGAAGACGGGCGGCATGCATCGGTTTCGAAGTGCGCGCAACTGTCGGATCACTCGATTCCAACGTAATGATCCGTCATGGAATTTTTAGGTATCACCTCGCCGGAGAATCTGTTCAACGCGTTCAGCCAATTGCCACGAATGGTTGTGATTTCGTCGACGAATGATTAAAGATGGATGATGATCTCGCACGGAAGTGGAGGTAACCTAACAATGCCACCAGTTTACTAGAAGCACACCAGAGAATTAACTCAGGTCTCAAGAACGGGAGGCTTACCTATGGTTCCGTTCGACCTTCTACGCAAGACGATAACATGTACCAAGCAGAAATCGATTTAATCGGGAATTCGACGAAAAGTAATATGAAGCGTTATGCCTTGATTCGCCAAGATGGAAATGAATTCACAATGGAAGCGCTTCGCGATAGCGACAAAGCAATTTGCCACGGAAGAGGCATAATGTCGCATTAGATCGCTATAATCACTAAAATAATAATTTCTTACTCTTAAAAATAGATCGGGATTAACGCGATGAGAAAATAGGTGAAGCCAATTTTTCTCGTATTGTTTTTACTGGCGTATCCGGCACTAGCCTCATCTATTTCTGAAAATAAAATTAGGTTGAGTAATTTTTATATTTGTCATTTTTGAAAATGTGGGAATATTAAAATAGATACTCGCGACCCCGGGGCATCAATAACCATTGGCGGTATTCGTCACGCAGCCACGGGTGGTAGTTATTTTTATCAGACCGATGACGGGAAATTGGTAATTGCATTCAACCTAAAAATGAAGGCTTGGACGTACCTAAGCGCGGAAGACCCGGCGGAAATAACCGACTCTCATTGCAGGGTCACTGCCAACGAGAAACGAAATTAATGAATTGCGCTCGCTTTTCCAGACCACCTAGCAACTTTTTCAGATGACCTGGCCCATTCCCGTTTTCACCAAGATCGAGTACCCCAAGCCGATCTCCCTGCGTGTGTGGCTTCCAGTGCTCATTGCCATCGCATCGGGCGCGGCGACTGCTGTGTTGCTGCTCTGGCCGCACGGCAAACCGACCAACACGTTCCAGTTCTGGATTGCGCTGTTTGGCGCTCCGCTCGTCGCCTGCGCCTTGGCGTTTGGCGTAAGACTGGACGACTGGGAAGAGGAACAGACTGATGCTGAGGAAACCGAAAGAGAGCAGGACCGGCTTCGCGGAATGTGGCGCGAATGGAGCCGCCGCAATTTGCACGTCGTCGATGCTGCGGCACTCCCGGCAGCCACAAACAAGATCGCCAAATTCGTCGAATCGAAGATCGACCTCCCGTCGCACAAGGAACGAAACGTCGCATTTCATTGGGCGAAGGACCGCGCGGCAGCGTTCCGTCGCACAAGGCTATTGCGCCTCGTCGCAGTGCGGTTCGCCCATGCTTTGCGTACCCGGAAAGAGGTCGTCGTCACGCTGATGCTCGATGACACGTCGCTTGGACAGGCTAGAGCATGGACGGCGTGCGCGGCTCGTGTTTTGGGTTGTTTTGCCCCGCGTGTGAGATTTCGCGTCGAAGCGCAGTCAGCAACTGATGGTGTGCAGTGGATTACCCAACTGGTGGACAGGGTCGATCCTGCTACGCGGCTCGTAATCGCGGCACAGTTCTGGGCAGACAAAGAGGACGAGCACGAGTTCAGCGAAGGTGCGGCAGCATTTCTGATCGAGCCGGATACATCGACGGCAGGTTCGATCTTGCGTCCCATGATTAGCGCAGGCGACACGCTGAAGACCGGGCTCTCCCAGATCGAGCAGATCCAGATGTCGCCAGATCGAATCAGGCAAGTGTGGAGTACTGGCTGTGGCGAAGACGAATCAACTGCCATTCGCTCGGCACTGACGCCGGATGCCGCTGATATGCCGACTGAACGCCTGCTCGACGGCCCTCTGGGCAAGTCCGGGCCGGCCAGTGGCTGGATTGCACTCGCGATTGCGATGGAAGCAATGCGCGGTGCCGGACCACAGCTGGTTGCCTGGCGCGAGCCCCAGGTCGAATCCCTGTATCTGTGCGCGGTCTCGCCCCTGCCTCAAAAGGAAACAACGGTTTGAAAAACGAAAAAATGCGTATCTGGGGCCGCTGGATGATGGCCTCCTCGTTCGACGCGCTTTTGCTCGTGCATCCCCGTCGATCCGATGAATCCCGTCACGTGGATGATCGAGAGCAGGCTAATTCTTCTCATTGCGGTGCCACTGATCGTCGGTGGTCTCGCGCTCGCTCTTCTGCGGCGCACGCAGAACCAGATGGTTCTCCAGCAAGATCGAAGAATCGGGGCCTCGATCTGTCGATTTTGTGGTCCCGACGCTACGTCAGATTGCCGACAAGGCGGGTGTAGCGTACAAGGCATACGGGACAGAAATCCTTTGGCAGCTTGCTGGACATCCATTGCGGAAGGACTATCGATACTCATCACTTGCCCAATTACAGTGAGGGGAAGCCGTTGTCTGGTTGGTGTTGATAGTGGTGGCCGCACTACTGGCGTTGCGTAAGGAAGCACCTCCCCTTGATATCGCAAACTGAAGCCGAGTAATACGAGAACGCTAAAGAACTCATCTCCCACAGCCGATATTCAATCAGGCCGATGGTTATGCCGCAGCTCGCCAAGCCTAAAAGTTGGGACGCTCTGAGTGGGTGAGGCGTTGACTGCGGCACCGCCGGTCATCAATTTTCTGGCAATAAATCCGGAAATACAAAATGCGCTTTCCCCGGCTTTCTGCGATCTGCGTCCTCTACCGTCTGCTTCCATGCTCGCCAGAACCCTAACAACTTGCCTCCTTGCCCTAGCCGGCGCACTACTGACAGGTGATGCCGTTGCGTCCGACGCAGCTCACCTGTCGCCCGACAAAATTCGCGCGCCGGACCAGGCCGTCGAATTCGTCGTTGGCCAGGAGGAGAACAGCTACCAGCAGGTGCTCGACCTTTATCGTGAGGCTCAGCGCAAAAATCCCGGCGACGTGTCGCTTCTTCTCGCGCAATGCAAATTCATCGAACGCTTCGCGTGGTCGGATGATCTGAGCTGGGGCAACGTCGCCGGGAAGGACCTGGACGCTTGCCGCACCGCGCTCGACAAGGCGTTTCCAAGCGATCCCGAAGCGGCACTTTATCTGCTCGAACGTCGGTTTGGCGCGGATGCGATCGCTTATGGCGAGCCGCTTGTCGCCACCTCGAAGGGTTGGAGCACGGCGCAGCGCGCGCGTCTTCACGCCGCGTTGTCACGCGGTTATGCGGCCATAAAAAACGACAACCGTGCCGGACAGGAAGCGGTTATGGCCGTGCAGCTCGATCCTGCCAATGACCACTTGATCGACGCGATGCGCTACCTGGCGAGAACTGGTAGAGCGCGCGATGCCGGCAAGCTGCTGGCGGCGGCACCCATCCCCGCGACGCCATGGCAGGAGGCCATACGCATCAACACGGCGGTCGAAGTGCTGCCCGGCACAGGCGCAAGCGACGAGTTACATCGCGCCCAACGCGCCGGACTCAAGATCGACGCTTACACGATGGCGCGCGTATTGCAGCGTGGCGGCGATTCGACAGGCGCGGAAGCGATTCTGACCGCTGGTACCGCGTCGCATAAATTCGAGTCGCCGCAGAACCAGCAACTTCGCCTGGATGTCGCATTCGATGTGGGCAACGCGAAGATAGCTGCGGACATTATCCGCGACCAGTACCAGAAGACCGGCAAGGCCATGCCGCTCGCGTATGCGTACGCGCATCTGCTCGACCTCAATCCGGCCATCGCTGCCCGCACCGATTTGCTACCGATCGCGATCGGCCTGCTCGGCCTGCTCGCGCTCTACCTTGCATGGCCAGGCCTGTTAATGTTCCCGGTGCATTATCGCGGTACGGTCCGGCAACGGACCGGGCAGGTGTCCACGCCGCTCTTCGCGCGGATCGGTTTGCGGCACGCATGGTGGGGACTGGGCGTGTTTTCCATGGCGCTCTATCTCGTCACGATCTTCCGCATGGGGACGGCTGCGCTATCGCCGACCGGCAGCGGCGTCGTGCGCATCGATGCCTCAAATCGCATTGCGATTTCGCATTTGTGGACGCTGTTTTTCAGCGTGCTTGGGTTGGCGGCAGTCGGCCGGCTGATCGGATGGCGCGAATGGATCGGCAGTGGACGATGGAAGTTGACATGGATGTGGGTACCGGTCGCAGCGTACGGTATCTATCTGCTCCCGCACTTGCTGCCTCGGCACAACGTACCGCAGGGCTTTGCTCCGAACTCGTGGACGGTGAACCTGACGCACGGTGCAATTGCGCTGGGCGGTATTCCGCTCGCGCTGCTGGTGTTATCCGTGTTTGTGCCTGTAATAGAAGAGCTGGTGTTCCGTGGTTGCCTGTTGGGCGGATTGTCGCGCCATATCAGCTTCCGCTGGGCCAACGCGCTGCAGGCTGCGGTATTTGCCGGTATGCACGAAGACAAGAGCCATTTTACTTATCTGTTCGTGCTGGGCCTGATTGCCGGTTGGCTGGCCAGGAAGACGAAGGGGCTCTCGATGCCGATCTTGTTGCACGCGATCAATAACGCGATCTTCGTGTACGCCGTGGCAGTCGCAGCCCGTTAGGGGTGCGTCGTACGTAGCCAACGGTGACAGGCAGGCACCGGCCAGGAACGGACCTTCGACAACTGCGCGTGAATCGTTGACCATCCAGACCATACGGTCGAATGTCGATTACCTCTTATCAAACCGCACGCGCGAGCGAATATGGCAAGTTCGACGGTCCCCGGCATTGCAGAACTTTCCAATGTTCATCGGCTTGTAATCGTCGAGGGCGCCCGCCGTCTAGAACTGGTAACCGACTTTCAGATTAGCCGTCTGGGCGGACGCATGGGTGGTGTTGATCAGCGCGTCGTAGCCGAGCGATACGGTCATCGCTTTGGTCGGCTGCATGCTCACGCTCACACCCGTGGTGAGATATCCGCGCGGCAAGCTCGTGCCCGGCGCCGTGAATATCGTACCGTCCTGCGACGTCACTGTGACGGAACGGGTCGTATCGAGCACTTCATGTGCGTAACCCACTCGCACTTGCACATTCACCGGCCTCACTGCATCGCCGAATGCCTTGTCCATCGTCACCTCTGCATAGGGCTGCAGGCTGTGGACGTTGTCGGTGCCGACGTCCAGGTCCTGTCCACCTGCGCCGCTCTCGCCGAACCCGTTGCCGTGGAAATACGCATAACGCAGCCCAATGCGCGGCGTGATGACCACGCTACCCAGCGTCAGCGGCAGGCTCGCCTGTCCGCCCGTCGTCAACTCCTGCCCGATATGGTCGCCCTCTGCCGTACCCGACTGGCCGAACGGACGCTTCTGCGACAGGAAGTCGAGGCCATAGCCCAGCGTGGCCGACAGCCCAACCGGGCCCAGCCAGCGGCTGCCATACAGCGCTCCGCGCAGGGTGTCGATCGCACCCGAATCGCCAGTATCCTGCTCGTCGATGTCTGCGTGGGTGTACCCTGCGGCGACACCCAAGGTGTAATCCCCGAACCGCTGGTCGAGTCCCGCCAGGAAGCCGTACTGCGTGGTCTGGAAGCCGGGCTCGCCGTTCGTGCCGCCGAGGTTCGTCTGTGCGCCCGTGGCGCTGACCCAGTCGTCCGGAGAAGTGGGCGTTGCGGCGGGCGCATGGCCCAGCCGGTCGAGCAGCGCCGCGTTCACCGCCTGTGCCTCCAGCGAGGCGGTCGATCCCACTGCGGCGTAGATGCTGGTATCGATAGGGGCGATCACGACCGGACCCGTCGGGTTGACTGTCGTGGCGGCATTCGCCAGCACGAGTTCGACGTTGTTCGCGTCGTAGGTCACGGATTGGTTCAGCGTGCCGAGATTCGCGCCTGCCGTCACCGTGCCGCTGGTACTGGAGAAGCGTCCGCTGATCCCGTTTGCAGCCGAGACGATGGTGTATTGCGCCGCGCTGTAGGTGCCTGGATCGTAGGTGATCGACAGCACACCGTTGAGGGTAGCCGTACCGCCGACCTTCAGCAGCGAAGCGGCCGTGGGGCTCACCTCGATGGAAAGCGTCGCGTTGTTCGCCTGGTTGTAGCTGCCGTTGACGGTGAGCGTGCCGATGGTGCCGCCAGGCGCGACCGTGCCGCCGTTGTTCACCACATCGCCGCTCACGGTGCCGTGGCCGCGCAGCGTGCCGTTCGCGGCGACATTGACGCTTCCGCCGAGGACGGCGCCCGGGGTGTTGATATCGCCGACTTCGATCGTGCCGGCGTTGATCTCGGTCGTGCCGCTGAAGGACGTGCTCGCGCCGTCAAAAATCAGCGTCCCCGTGCCTTGCTTCACGATGCTGCCGGTACCGTTGAAAGCACCGCTGAAGGTGCCGCTTCCGTTGGTCAGCGTCAGGGTCTGGTTGCCCATCGTTACCGCGCCATTGCCCGCCAGATTCGCTATCGACGCGCCGCTTGTGGTGCCGGAAATATCGAACGCGCCGTTGTCGACCACGCCGCGCGAACTGCTGATGCTGCCTTGGCCGGTCAAGGCCAGGGTGCCAGAATCGATCGTCGTGGCGCCGGTGTAGGTATTGGCGCTGCTCAAGGTCAGCGTGGCGTTGCCATCCTTGGTTACGCTTCCGGTGCCCGATATCGTGCCTCCGAGTGTCAGCGCATTGCTGCCCAGCACGTCGAGCGAGCTGCCAGCTGCGAGGCCCACGCTATTGGCTAGCGCGACGGCTCCGCTCGCATCCAGCGAGACCGCGCCGCCGACGCTCAGCGCACCGCTGCCCAGTGCCACGTCGTTACCCACCACCAGGCCGCCCGCATTGAGCGCGACACCGCCAGCGAATGCATTCGCACCGTTTAACGTTTGCACGCCACTACCTATTTTCACCAGACCGCCGCTGCCGCTGATGGTGCCGCCAAAGCTGGTGTTGCCGACGCCGCCGAGCGTGAGCGTGTTGCCGCCGAGATCGACGCTACCGGTCGTACCGGCCAGCGAGCCGATGGCCTGGTTGCCGCCTGCGGACATATCGAAGGTACCCGTTCCGCTCAGCGTCACTGCACCCGCGACAGACAGGCTGCCGCCAGTGCCGAGCGCCAGCGTACCGGCCGTGATGGTGGTGCCACCGGTGAAGGTGTCGGCACCGGTCAGCGTCAGCGTCGATGCCCCGCTCTTGATCACGCCGCCTGCGCCGGTGATGCTGCCACCCAGCGTCATCGCATTGGACCCGAGGACGTTCAGCTCCACGCCATTGGCGAGCGTGACGTTGTTGGCCACGCTCAAGCTCGTCGTGACGTCCAGGGTTGCGGCACCGGTGACGGCGAGTGCGCCGGTGCCAAGCGCAGCGTTGTTGCCGAGCACGAGGCCGCTGGCCTCGAGGGTCGTGCCGCCACTGAACGTGTTTGCACCGCCCAGCGTCTGGATACCCGGGCCGGTTTTGACCAGACCACCGGTGCCGGCGATGACGCCATCGTAGGTGGCGTTGACCGCGCCGTTGAGCGTCAACGTGTTGCCACCGAGGGTCACGTCGCTGCCGGCGACACCGTTCAAGGCGCCGATCGACTGATCGCCACCGGCGGAAATATCAAAGCCGGTTCCTGCGGCAGCGAGGTTGACCGCGCCGCCCGAATACAGGCTGCCGCCGGCTCCGATCGCCAGCGTGCCCGCGTCGATGGTCGTGCCACCCGTGAAGGTACTGTTGCCGGTCAGCGTTTCAGTGCCCGTGCCTTGCTTGGTCAATCCACCGGTACCCACGACCGAACCGCTATAGACGCCGTTGGTCGCACTTCCCACGACCAGTTCGTTGGCACCGAGATTGACTTCACCGGCGCCAACCAGTGTGCCGACCTCCTGCGTGCCGTTGCCTGCGGAGAGATCGAGCGTTGTCCCGGAGGCCAGATTGACAGTGCCGGTGCCCGCGAGGCTGGCGCCAGCACCCAGCGCCAGGGTGCCGTCATTGACGAACGTGCCGCCCGTGTAGGCATTGGCGCCATTGAGCGTCAGCGTCGCCGAGCCGTCCTTGATGAGGCCTCCTGTGCCTGACAGCACACCGTTGAGGGTCAGCGCGTTACTGCCCTCAACCGTCAGTCCCGCATTGAGATTGACGTTGTTATCGAGCGTGACCGCACTGCTGGAATCCAGTGTGGCACTCCCACCAACCGTCAGAGCACCCGTGCCGAGCGCGCTGTCGTTGCCGACAATCAGTCCGCCGGCATCGAGTGTCACGCCACCGCTGAACGTACTGGCGCCGGACAGCGTTTGCACACCCGCGCCATTCTTGATCAGGCCACCCGCGCCGCCGATGACGCCACCGAAGCCGGCATTGCCCGTCCCCTCCAGGGTGAGGGCATTGGCGCCGAGATTGACTGCGCCGGATGCGCCCGCGAGCGATCCGATAGTCTGGTTGCCGCCCGCGGAGATATCCAGCGTGCCCGCTCCTGCCAGCGTCACTGCGCTGGTCGCCGACAGGCTGCCACCTGTGCCCAGGGCCAGCGTGCCCGACAGGATGGACGTGCCGCCGGTATAAGTGTTCGCGCCCGTCAAGGTGAGCGTCGACGTGCCACTCATGCTGAGGCTGCCGGCGCCGGAAATCACGGCACCGAGCGTTAGCGCATTACCGCCTTGCACGGTGAGCTCCGTCCCCGAACCCAGCACTACGTTGTTGCCCAACGTGATGTTGTTGGCGCTGGCTGCAAGCGTGGTTGCACCATTCACGTTCAGGTTGCCCGTGCCTAATGCGCTGTCGTTGCCCACCATCAGGCCGCCTGCATTCAGCGTGACACCTCCGCTGAAACTGCTTGCGCCATTCAAGGTCTGTGTACCGGAACCGTTCTGGATCAGCGCGCCGGTTCCGCTGATGGAGCCATCAAACGTGGAATCGCCGATGTCGCCGAGCGTAAGGGTGTTGCCGCCAAGCGTCACGCCGCTGGCCCCCACACCGAGCAGCGAACCGATGGTTTGATTTCCCGCCGCGGAAATGTCGAAGCTGGCGCCGCTCCCTGACAGGTCCACTGTGCCGCTCGCCGTAAGGCTGCCGCCGGTGCCAAGCGCCAGCGTCCCGGCATTGATGGTGACGCCGCCGGTAAATGTGTTGGCGCCATCCAGGGTCACTGTGGATACACCATTC
>Ga0302309_10002511_pt1 | contig 15136 bp, 8 predicted proteins | sample III_Palsa_N1_1_FD_200453 | JGI IMG/M metagenome (GOLD analysis project Ga0302309, IMG submission 200453) | Peat permafrost microbial communities from Stordalen Mire near Abisko, Sweden - III_Palsa_N1_1 | ecosystem: Environmental > Terrestrial > Soil > Palsa > Peat permafrost | place: Sweden... | reverse complement strand
ACTGATCCGCCTTTGACCGACAATGTCGCGAGGCCACTAGCCCGTACATCTGATAATTTCTTTTCAGACAGTCCCATGATAATTCTCCGTCACCAGGGATGCTCTTATCTCAGAACAAAGTGAAATGCGCCAATCCAGCATGTCTGTCGACCAAGGCCCAACGGGACTCGGGCCAGGCGTTTTTTGAAGGTGGATTATTTCCTCCTGCTGCATAAGCACGATCAGGCGAGCCTTCCACGACACGACCAGTGCACTGAAACGCGCGGAACGATGAGAAGCGTGCCCGATTTTCTCCGCAAGATCGTCAAGGACGTTTCGGGCCGGCTCGAGTTCGGCAATACGCACCCATTCAGCCTCGAAGGCAGAGTGCATTTCGTGAAAGTCGAGCGCCAACGCTACCAACATGGCTCTCTGGCGCGATTGTTCGACCAGTTCGAGACGCTCAAGCAACTGCCGAAGTAGCCGATGATCTTGGGCCATGACGTTTGACCATCTTCGATGCTCCAGTTGATGGTCCAAATCTACGGCTGGCAGCTTACTTCGACGACTGTATCGATGGGATACATTTAGTGGCTCATACCCCGCCCCTCTCTTTATACCAGAGAGCTTGGCTCCGATGTGTATTCCTGGTGACGTACCCATTGCTCAACCTCTTTTGAAATTTGCGTCGGTACCTGCCGAGCCGCTTTCACCTGATCGTCCTAATTATCTCTTCAGCATCGATTCAGATTTAGAGGACAACTATACTCAGCAACCTATTTAGTTGCGCTGTGGTGTTCTGCACAATCGAACTAGCTTGTATCTTCAGCACCCCTACAGATTTTGTCTGTACGGCACCCAACCCAATATTGGTTGTTTCCTTATGCCTACTTCCGGGCACCATATCGTCATCGTATGGAGCGTTCCCGTTCTGGACAGCTTTAACCTTGAGAACTTGAGTTGCAGGCCTATGCCGGGGTCAGGAAAGAAGCAGAGCGCCTAGTCCCTTATCTTCCAAAGAGCCGCGTTGACTGAACAAGGTGACGGAACGAGAACCCGGTGGCCCGTATCAGTGAGCACCTAGGTCTCTGAGTGTGCCTCTCTCCGGAGTTAAGAGCGCAGACGCACCGACAATCTTCGCCGACGCTGCGATGTTCGCATCAAGAAGCCATCGACGGAGCGTTAGGGTCATTGATTACGCTCGCTTTCTCAAACCGCCGAAGGCTACCTTTTCAACTCGATCAGAGGGGATGGACTCATGTTACGCACCATAGATGATCTGGAAGGTTATGCAATTCGGGCAGCCGATGGCATTATCGGCCACGTGAAGGATTTGTATTTTGATGACGACGCTTGGGGCGTTCGCTATCTCGTTGTCCAAACCGGCGCCTGGCTCAGCAGCCGAAAGGTGTTGATCTCGCCTATTGCGATCACTCACCCGAATTGGACCGAGAAGACGCTGTCCGTCTCAATGACGAAAGAACAAGTCGCGAAGAGCCCAGGACTTGACACCGACAAGCCAGTCTCACGGCAGCACGAAATATCGCACCTCGAATACTACCATCACCCATATTACTGGGGTAGTCACGAACTTTCGGCTAGAGATATCCTTTCGGGCTCAGATTTAACGGGTGTAGGCTATGGTGGAGCAGACGCTGAATACCAACAAATGCAATCTGAGCGCAATAGGGAAATAGCCAAAGCTGCGGAAAGCGACAATTACGATACACACCTTCGTAGTTGCAAGGCAGTCGTGAGTTATCACATTCGGGCCCTCGATGGCGACCTTGGGCATGTCAGTGGTCTGCTGGTCGATGATGAGACCTGGACCATTCGATACATCATCGTGGATACGAGTAACTGGTGGCTTGGTCGCCAGGTACTCATTGCACCACATTGGATTCAGTCTGTTAACTGGGCGGATGCAACGATCTCTGTCAATCTGAGCAGGCGGTCAATAAAGACCGCTCCACAGTACACATCAACAGGGGTTCTTGACCAAAAGCATGAAATAGTAGGCCTCTTCAATCATGACAGTCATGAGGCGCAGGAGATAAGTCATAAAGCAACAACGCACCAGACTGATCGGTAAGTCTGGAATATGAGAGGACTATTGAAGGCCTCTCCAGCGTAACAGCTTCACCCTGGGCAGGTTGTTGTTTCGAAAGTTAGAACTCGCAGCTTCTGCAGGGCACGCAGCACGGCCAAATGGACTTGGTTAATCGAACAGCGCGGGCTACTCAAAGTGTTGAGCTAATCTCATATGGGGCTTCGCATGATTGACAGCGCAACGTCTGTGGCTCACGCTCTAATCGATCGAACGGGATTTGCCGACCACAGTCCACACACAGGCCGTAGTCGTCCCCTTGTATGCGTTCCAAGGCGCGGCTGATCGAACTCATCTCCTGTCGATCAATGTCCGACAAAGCCGCCTCGACTTCGTCGTCGTCCGAGTGTTGAGCAGCGTCCTCGGAATTTTGCTCCATTTCAGCCTGAGGGTAGTCGTCGTTCGACAGACCTTGTCGATGGGCCTCTACCTGTCGATTGAGAGCATTTAACTGGGCCCGCAACGTGTTTGATAGTTCACTGCGCTGCTCTTGGGTGAGAGGGGTGCTGATAATATTCTCCTTTTATCGATTTGATTTTCCTGGGAAGGCGCTTATCGCTTGACGATAAGTTCACAAACTCATCGACATTAGGCTCTGCCCGGATTATTTTTCATGAGCTTCGCTGTGTCTGGATGCGAAAGTACACCGAAGTCGCCCGGTTTCAACGGTCCGTGTGGATTACTTGAGTAACCGTTGCCACGGTCTGGCGCCGCAGTGGCCTCTTGCATCTTGGCGATATGCTCGTTAGTCACACCGGCGATCGTGATGTCTACGCCGCCCCACTCGGCGCAGTCGTTGCGCCGAATCGGCAGAAAGAATTTCAACGGTTCGCCTCTCCCGAGCATAGCCTTGGCCAACGGACTCTTGAGAAACGATTCGGCGAATAACTCGACATTAAAGGCGTTGATGCCGTCCACTTGCCCGGCCATCGTCACGACGCCCTTTTTAACCTCGATTCCCATTTGGGGTGCATTAACCGAACGTTTCCACTTCGACTCGGTGAGTATGTCCAGCTGATTCGTTCTGTTTGTTTTCATGGCGATGTTTCCGTTTAGACTAAGGGTTACGATGGTGCATCCGAGCGCTGAAACTGTATGCTCGTCATCCATATCGATTTCCTTGTCCGACTCGATATCCTTGACCAAGCACCTGTCTAGATCACCTTAATTGTTGTGTGTGGAGCAGTCTGTACGATCACATACATTGTTGTTCGACATCGACAGACGGCCATCTGACTCATGGCATTGCTTGTCTTAGCGTGAGAATCGGGCGGTCGCCGTTTGCACCGCATCAATCTGTGCGTTGGCGGACAGACCTACGAGAAAGTCGAGCGTATACATGGAGATCGCTCCTAATCAATGCTGTCGGGACGCAATGGCTATCTACCAAATACGGCGCCATGGGTCAGGTCGTAGGCGGAGCCCGCCGCACCCAATGGCCGCAACGGGCACGACCGCTCGGCAGTCTCGCCGAGCGACACGTCATAGGAAATGCGATGAACGCCAGGAGAAACATGCAAGTGCCGCAGGCCGTGCCTTTCACACTCCCCCGCGCGACCGTGCCCTCGCTTACCAATAGCCAGATTAAATCCTCTGCCATGGCCGATGATGATTCGCTCAGTACAAAGCGGAAGACATCACTCATGTACGCTATGGCGCCATGGCACAACGTGCCTGCTGAGAGCCTGACCAATTTGGGCAACAACTTCCATAGGAAAGGGCGGTTGGCACAGCTGCGCGATTGGCTCAGCCCTGAACAATCAGGCCAGCAGGTGCGCGACATTTTCACCAAGCGGCATTCGGGGGCCTAATCAACAGTCCGACCAAATCGAGGCTCAACCTTAACGCACGATGCCTGATGCGGTACGGCATTGCGTTCAAAGTGTTTTTGCGTACTGCCGTTGCCTATCCTGACCATTGGCGGCGTGGGCATTCCAGCCTCGACGACACTGAGGACCAGACGCCGCTGCGCGCCGAACTGTTCAGCGCCGACCAGATGGAACAGCACGGCCGGGCCTTGGCGGCGACACACAGCTTGAGCCGCTCCGATACGCGGGACCGGTTACTGAACCGGCTGGATGAAAACGAGAGGCTGTTGATCGCCGCCTGCCACCTGCTAACAATGGCGGTCAAAGCAAAGCTTCGCATTGCGCCCGCCGGCGAGTGGCTGCTCGACAATTTTTACTTGATAGAGGAGCAGATCCAAGCCGCCAGGCAACACTTGCCCAGCGGCTACAGTCGCGAACTACCGCGGTTGGCAATAGGGCCATCTGCCCACCTGCCGCGGGTCTACGACCTTGCTCTGGAAGTAATCTCACACGGCGATGGCCGCATTGACGCGGAAACTCTGGCCCGCTTCGTCGCGGCGTATCAGACCGTCACGCCGTTGACGCTCGGTGAGCTATGGGCCATTCCCATCATGTTGCGCTTAGCCCTGATCGAGAATCTGCGCCGTGTCGGTGCGCGAATCACCGCTGCTCGAATCCATCTGAATCAGGCGCAAGAATGGGCCACCCAGATGATGGAGATGGCCCAAAGCGATCCGAAGAACCTGATCCTAGTAATCGCAGACATGGCGCGGTCAAACCCGCCGATGGTCAGCGCCTTCGTCGCCGAATTGGCGCGCTTACTGCAAGGTCATGGCCCAGCACTTGCGTTGCCGCTGACCTGGATCGAACAGCGGCTGGCGGAATCGAGTATGACCATCGAACAGATGGTGCAATCGGAGAACCAGCAGCAGGCGGCAGATCACGCATCGGTTAGCAACACAATAGGCAGCCTGCGCTTTCTCGGAGCTACAGACTGGCGCAATTTTGTCGAAACCATGAGCCTAGTCGAACGGGTGTTGCAGAAAGACCTCGACGGCATCTACGGAGCTATGGATTTCACCACGCGAGACAGCTACCGGCATGTGGTGGACCGCGTGGCGAAACGCAGCAGCCGGTCCGAAATCGAGGTTGCGCAGGCAGCCATCGCGTTAGCTCAGAGTGGGGTCGCCGCTGATGGCTACAGCGGATATACCGCGCACGTCGGCTACTATCTGATTGACCGTGGACTGCCCCTGCTTGAACGCGCGGTAGCGTACCACCCACTCGCCATCCAGCGGCTGCGCAAAGCGGTCTGCGCATTTCCGCGTACGCTGTATCTTGGCGCGATCCTACTGATGACAGTAATTTTTGCTACTGGCCTGCTATTGCAGGCCTATCAGGATGGCGTTGAAGGTTGGCGGCTGGCGCTGCTGGGCCTTCTGTTGTTATTCAGTTTCAGCCAGCTGGCCACCACACTAGCGAACTGGATCGCCACCTTAGTAGCCAAACCTCTGCCGCTGCCACGCATGGACTACTCTCGCGGAATACCGTCGCAACTGCGCACCCTGGTGGTAATTCCAACCATGCTCGGCAGCGCGCATGACATCGCGGAACTGCTCGAGGCGCTCGAAGTCCGCTTTCTCGGCAACCGTGACGAGCACCTGCATTTCGGCCTGCTCACCGACCTGCACGATGCCCACGCCGAAACCTTGGCCGACGACGAGCCGCTGCTGATGCGGGCTCGCAGCGGCATTGACCAGCTCAACCTGAAATACCCGGGCGTCGGTAACGACCGATTCTATTTGCTGCACCGCCCGCGCCACTGGAATCCGTCCGAGCGAATTTGGATGGGTTACGAACGTAAGCGTGGCAAGCTGGCAGCGCTGAACACCGCCTTGCGCGGCACCGGACTGGACCAGTTCTCCCTGATCGTCGGCGACTTCGCCGCCCTGTCGAAGGTTCAGTACGTTATCACCCTGGATACCGATACGCAGTTGCCGCGCGACTCGGCGCGGCAGTTCGTGGCCACCATGGCCCACCCGCTGAACCGTCCACGCTACGATGAAAAGCGGCAGCGCGTCTGCGGCGGTTACGGCATCCTGCAGCCGCGCATGGCCGCCACACTCTCCGCGGCGCATCGCTCGCGCTATGCGCAACTGTGCGGCTGCGAACCCGGCATCGACCCGTATACGCGCTCCGTCTCCGACGTTTACCAGGACCTGTTTGGCGAAGGCTCTTTCATCGGCAAGGGCATCTACGAAGTGGATTCGTTCGAGCACGCGCTGAGGTGCCGCTTCCCTGAAAATCGCATTCTCAGCCACGATTTGCTGGAGGGTTGCTATGCACGCTCAGGCTTGCTAAGCGACGTGCATCTATACGAGGAATATCCCGCTCGCTACCAGGCCGACGTCAAACGCCAGCAACGCTGGATTCGCGGCGACTGGCAGATCGCGCACTGGCTACTTCCCTACGTTCCCGGCCCGGACGGCTGCACCCTGCGCAATCCGCTGTCGGCGCTATCGCGCTGGAAGATTCTCGACAACCTGCGGCGCCATCTAGCCATCGCCGCGCTGACGCTGCTGCTGCCGCTGGGCTGGCTGGCGCTGCCGAGGCCCTGGTTGTGGACCGAGGCGGTACTGGGCGTGTTCTTGGTGCCGCCCCTGTTGATGTCTCTGGTGGACGCCTTACGCAAGCCCAAGGACGTGCAGCTGGCCCAGCATCTGGCCGCCGTGTTGGGTGCTACTAAACGAAGCTTTGCCCTAGCCGGATTCAGGATCGCCTGTCTGCCCTACGAGGCGCTGTTCACCCTGGATGCGATCATACGCACCATCTGGCGCATGCTGGTCTCGCACCGCCATCTATTGGAATGGAGTGTGTCCTCAAACGGCAAGCAATCCGACCGTCTGGAACAGGAGTCCAGCGCACAACAGAATTGGGCCGAAGGAATCATCGCCTCATACCGTACCATGTGGATCGCCCCCTGCGCCGCCATCGTGGCGGGCTTGGCCGCTGGCTACGGTGGACCCGAGGCGCTGGCGGAAGCCGCGCCGATCCTATGTCTGTGGCTGACGGCGCCCAGCATCGCCTGGTGGCTAAGCCGGACGCTGCCGCGCAGCGAAGCGCGGTTGGGCGCCGATCAGGCACAATTCCTGCGCGGCGTCGCTCGCCGGACCTGGGCCTTTTTCGAGCGCTTCGTCGTGGCCGAGGATCACTGGCTACCGCCGGACAATTTCCAGGAAAACCCCGGCCCGGTACTGGCCCATCGCACCTCGCCGACCAATATCGGCTTGGCCCTGCTTGCTAATCTGTCCGCCAGCGACTTCGGCTACATCGGCGCCGGAGCGTTGCTGCAGCGCACCACCAATACCTTCTGCACCATGGCGGCGCTGGAGCGGCACCGGGGGCATTTCTACAACTGGTACGACACCCTGTCGCTGCAACCACTGCCGCCGCGCTACATCTCCTCTGTGGACAGCGGCAATCTCGCCGGCCATCTACTGACCCTGCGCGCAGGCCTGCTGGACCTGCCCGAGCAGAAAATCGTCAGCACGCGCCTGTTCGACGGACTGGCTGACACGCTGGCCCTGCTGGTCGATACCGCGCCGAAACCTGAGCCAGCGCCACTTACCCAATTGCGGGGACTGCTCTACGCTGCCTGCACTGTGTGCCCGGCGACACCGGCGGCGGTCGCGCAATGTCTCGAAGCACTGGTGGGCTGCGCGGCGAGCCTCGGCGCCGGACTCGACGCCCCTGCGGCTGATGAAGCGGAAGATTGGGCCAGCGCCTTCACGCGGCAATGCCGTGACGCACTTGAGGACCTGCGCACTCTCTCGCCCTGGCTGGCATTGCCCGCCGCTGCGGCGGGCTTGGCCGGGTTCGCGGGTTCGCTTACCGTGTTGGCGGGCTTCGCCGTGCTGGAGGACAGTGGCGAGATTCCGACACTCCGCCAGCTGGCGGGATGCGTAAGCCGCCTGCAACCAGCCGTCGACGCAAAGCTCGGAGAACAACTGACGCCGCAGGAGCGGCAGTGGTTAGCCGTGCTACGCCTACACATCGCTACGGGCGCCGGCTGTGCCGCGGAGCGCATCGCGGTCGCCGAGAGCCTGGCGCTGCAGGCAGGCATATTCGCGGCGATGGAATATGAGTTCCTCTACGACCGTGAACGCCGCCTGCTGGCGATCGGCTACAACGTCGACGAGTTCCGGCGCGATACCAGCTTCTACGATCTGCTCGCCTCCGAAGCGCGGCTTTGCAGCTTCGTCGCCATCGCCCAGGGACAACTGCCACAGGAAAGCTGGTTCGCGCTTGGACGCTTGCACACCACCGCCGGCGGCGCGCCGATCCTGCTGTCGTGGAGCGGCTCGATGTTCGAGTATCTGATGCCGTTGCTGGTCATGCCGTCCTATGAAGGGACCCTGCTCGACCAGACCTGTCGGGCGGCGGTGGCGCAGCAAATTGCCTACGGCAGCCAGCGCGCCCTACCGTGGGGCGTGTCGGAGTCCGGCTACAACACCGTCGATGCCAGCCTCAATTATCAGTATCACGCGTTCGGCGTGCCCGGCTTAGGACTGAAACGCGGCTTGGAAGAAGATTCCGTGGTTACACCCTATGCCTCTGCGCTGGCACTGATGGTGGCGCCCGAAGCAGCCTGTGCCAATCTGCAGCGCCTGGCCGCCGCCGGCCTGGCGGGGCGTTTCGGCTTCTACGAAGCCATCGACTACACCCCGGCCCGCCTGGCGCGTGGCGAATCCGGCGCTGTGGTGCGTTCCTTCATGGCCCATCACCAGGGCATGATATTGCTGTCACTGGCGCACCTGCTGCTCGACCGGCCGATGCAGCGACGTTTCGAGTCGGACCCCGGGTTCCAGGCCACCATGCTACTCCTGCAGGAGCGCATTCCGAAAAACTCAGCGTTCCAGGCACGCAGCTCCGAGCAGTCCGAAGGCGGCGCCTTCTACGATGCCGCCGAACCATCGATACACGTGCCCCTCGGTGCCAACACACCGACGCCGGAAGTGCAGCTACTGTCCAATGGTCGCTACCACGTCATGCTCAGCAATGCCGGCGGCGGCTACAGCCGCTGGAAGGATCTGGCGGTGACGCGCTGGCGAGAAGACAGTACCTGCGACAACTGGGGCACTTTCGTTTACCTTCGCGATGTGGCCAGCGGCGAGTTCTGGTCAGCCGCCCACCAACCGACGCTACGGCAAGCGGAGAGCTACGAAGCGATGTTCTCCGAAGGGCGCGCAGAATACCGTCGTCGCGATCACGATATCGAAACCTATTCCGAAATCGTGGTATCGCCGGAAGACGACATCGAACTGCGCCGGATGCGCATCAGCAATCGCTCGCGCACGCGCCGCAGCATAGAAATCACCAGCTATGCCGAAGTAGTGCTGGCGCCGCCGGCGGCTGACCTGATGCAGCCTTCGTTCGGCAACCTGTTCGTGCAGACCGAAATCCTCGGCGAACGTCGCGCCATCCTGTGCACGCGGCGGCCGCGCTCAGTTGAAGAGCACACGCCGTGGATGTTTCATCTGCTGGCGGCGCATGGCCGCGACATCGGAGAGGTTTCCTACGAGACCGATCGAATGCGCTTCATCGGCCGCGGTCGCGGCGTCGCCGCTCCACAGGCGATGAGACAAGCCACGCTGTCCGGGAGCGCCGGATCCGTGCTGGACCCAATCGTTGCCATCCGCTGCCGCATCATGCTCGAAGCCGGGCAATCGGCGACCATTGACTTGGTCTCCGGCGCAACGGATAACCGCGAGGCCTGCTTGACGCTGGTCGACAAATACCAGGATCGGCACCTCGCCGACAGAGTCTTTGATCTGGCCTGGACTCACGGCGGCGTGACCCTGCGTCAGATCAATGCCGGTGAGTCCGATGCGCAGCTGTACCGGCGCCTGGCCGGCTCGGTGATCTACGCCAACGACGCGCTGCGCGCCGATGCCGGGGTGCTGATGCAGAATCGGCGCGGCCAGTCCGGACTGTGGGGCTACGCCATCTCCGGCGACCTGCCGATCGTGCTTCTGAAAATCGCGGATGGCGCCTACATCGAGCTTGCGCGCCAGTTAATCCAGTGTCATGCCTATTGGCGCCTGAAAGGGCTGGCGGTCGACCTTGTGATCTGGAACGAAGACCACATTAGCTATCGCCAGCAGTTGCAGGACCAGATCATGAGCCTGATCGCCACCGGCACCGAAGCCCATGCGATCGACCGGCCCGGCGGCATATTTGTGCGCTCCGCCGAGCAGATTCCCAACGAGGATCGCATCCTGCTTCAGGCGGTGGCGCGCATCATCATCGCAGACAGCCGCGGCACCTTGCTGGACCAGGTTGGCCGCCGCGGCCTGGGGGATAAAGGGGTGGCGCGCCTAACCCCCAGCCGCTCGCATCGTGCCGATCCACCGGCGGCACCCGAGCCGCCACGAGCGGACTTGATTCTGGCCAACGACCTAGGCGGATTCAGCGCAGATGGCAGCGAGTACGTCATCACCACTTCGCAGTCGCAAAGAACCCCGGCACCTTGGGCCAACGTACTCGCCAATCCGGGGTTCGGCACGGTAGTGACGGAAAGCGGCCTGGGTTATACCTGGAGCGAAAATGCCCATGAATTCCGGCTTACGCCGTGGAGCGACGATCCGGTCGGCGCTTCGGGTGGCGAAGCGTTCTATCTCCGCGACGAAGAAAGCGGCCACTACTGGTCGCCGACACCGCTGCCCAGCAGTGGCGCAATGCCTTATCTGACCCGGCACGGCTTCGGCTACAGCGTGTTCGAACACACCGCCGGCGGCATCCGCTCGGAGTTGTCGGTTTACGTCGATCTGGAGGAGCCGGTCAAATTCCTGGTTCTGAAAGTGCGCAACGGCTCAGGCCGCGCGCGGCGGCTGTCCGCCACCGGCTACGTCGAATGGGTGCTAGGGGATCTGCGGTCCAAATGCGCCATGCATGTACTAACCGAAATCGACGCCGCCAGCGGCGCACTGTTCGCACGCAACGCCTACAACACCGAATTCTCCGGACGTGTCGCCTTCTTCGACGTCGACGAGCCCTCGCGCACCCTAAGCGGCGACCGTAGCGAGTTTCTCGGCCGCAACGGCACGTTGGCCAATCCGGATGCGATGTGCCGCTGGCGCCTGTCCGGCAAACTTGGCGCGGCATTGGACCCCTGCGGCGCAATCCAGGTGCCGTTCGAGCTGGCGGATGGACAGGAACGCCAGATCATCTTCAGACTCGGCGCCGGGCGCGATTTGGGCCAGGCGCGCGAATTGGCACAGCGGCTGCGCAAGCCCGGCACGGCGCGCACCGCACTGCAGAAAGTGCAGCAATACTGGAAGCGCACCCTTGGCACGGTACAGGTGGATACCCCCAATACGGCTCTCAACATGCTGGCTAACGGCTGGCTGCTCTACCAAGTTCTGGCCTGTCGAGTGTGGGCGCGCAGCGGCTACTACCAGTCGGGCGGCGCCTTCGGTTTCCGCGATCAGTTGCAAGACGTAATGGCGCTGGTGCATGCGCAACCTGCGGTATTGCGGCAGCACCTGCTGCATTGCGCGGAACGTCAGTTCCCGGAAGGCGATGTGCAGCATTGGTGGCATCCGCCGGTTGGGCGCGGCGTGCGCACGCGTTGCTCGGATGATTACCTGTGGTTGCCACTGGCCACCTGCCGCTATGTACTCTGCACCGGCGATGCCGCAGTACTCGACGAGCCTGCGTACTTCCTTAGCGGACGCACGCTTGGCGCCGATGAGGGGTCGTATTACGACCTACCCGGTCGTTCGGTGGAAATAGCCAGCCTGTATCAGCACTGCGTGCGGGCTATAGTGCATGGCCTGCGCTTCGGCCAGCATGGCCTGCCGCTGATGGGGTCCGGCGACTGGAACGACGGCATGAACCTGGTCGGCATTCATGGCAAGGGCGAAAGTGTCTGGCTTGGATTCTTTCTCTACGAAGTGCTGACGTCCTTCACCAACATCGCTGCCCTACATGACGACCCGGCTTTTGCCGAACGCTGCCGCAAGGAGGCCGCACAACTGCAGCACAATCTCGATCAGCACGCCTGGGACGGCGCCTGGTATCGCCGCGCCTGGTTCGACGACGGTTCGCCATTAGGTTCGTCGAGCAATCCAGAGTGCACCATCGACTCAATCGCGCAGAGCTGGTCGGTGTTATCTGGCGCGGGCGACGCCAAACGCTCACGTCAAGCCATGGATGCTCTTGATCAGCGCCTGGTTCGCCGACATAGCGGCCTGATCCAGTTGCTCGACCCGCCGTTCGACAAGTCACCGATGAATCCGGGCTACATCAAGGGCTATGTTCCCGGCGTGCGCGAGAACGGCGGCCAGTACACCCACGCCGCGGTGTGGGCTACCATGGCTTTTGCCGCCCTCGGCGACAGCCGCCGCGCCTGGGAGTTGCTGGCGCTGATCAACCCGGTAAATCACGCACTGACGGCGCAGGCGGTGGCTACCTACAAGACCGAGCCCTACGTCGTCGCCGCGGATGTCTATGCCATTGCGCCGCACACCGGTCGCGGGGGCTGGACTTGGTACACCGGCTCGGCCGGCTGGCTCTATCGGTTGATCGTGGAATCGTTGCTCGGGCTGAAGCTGGAACACAACAAGTTACGCTTCGCACCTTGTCTGCCGGAAGAATGGACAACGTATTCGATGACCTATCGCCATGGCGACACGGCCTACCGAATCACAGTGTCGCAAACACCGGCTGCAGCAGGAACCTCTACCGATATTGCCATCACGCTCGACGGGGTAGCGCAAACCGATCAAGCCGTTTCGTTGACCGATGATCACAAGGCGCACCGGATTGAGGTGAGAATTACCCGTGGCGACTCGTCTGCGACCATGCCAAGGTCAGACTCCACCATTGTTGAAGAGGCAAAGCGCGGCCATCCGTAACAGGACATCCTCGTAGCATTTTAGGAGAATACAGGCAGATGCCCTGGCGAACATACTAAACTACTCCACCCGTGGCCGGGTCACAATGCCCCACCTCTACAGCCGGTGTCAGTCCGTTGCTGTCGCTGGCCTGCTACGCCCATCGGGCAGCAGTCGTCCAGGAGCGGACGTCCACGTTTTTTTTGTTCGGACGGGGTCGTCCTCACTAAGGGAACGATGAAATCGTTGAGCCGGTGCAGGTAAAGGCCATACAAATGGCAGCCACACGCGTCAATCCACTGTACGGACAATCACTGAGCTCGCATGAGGCGTGCGGGCCGAACGTGCCAATGGAGCGATCGCTAACATTGTGTCTGTGTATGCTACCGAACATACAAAGAAACGTTCGCCTTCTATACATACAATAGCCGGGTGTTTTGTTCGGAATGCTTCCCGGCTATCGTTGAAGTCAGGCTTTTCTCGGAGGATCGTTATGCCCTTTTTGCGCCGCCCACGAAAAATTGACATCAATGCCGCATTGTCAGATTTTTTTAGGGGCCCGGTGTTCGCCAGTTCGCATGAAATACAATTGAATCTGCTGCTCGCTGCGTTGCCGGACGCCGAGTTGAAGCGCTGGTTGCCGGACCTTGAATTGATCGAAATGCCGCTCGGCCAGGTGTTGTACGAGTCAGGTGCCATTGAGACGAATGTTTACTTTCCGACCTCGGCCATCGTTTCGCTGCTGTACGTGATGAAAAATGGCGACGCCTCCGAGATCGCAGTCGTCGGCAACGAGGGCATCATCGGTATCTCATTGTTCATGGGGGGCAATTCGACGCCCAGCCATGCCATTGTGCAAAGCGCCGGAAAAGGCTATCGATTGAAAGCGCAGATTGTGAAAGACGAGTTCGAGCGAGCCGGTCCGGTGACGCACCTGCTGCTGCGCTATACCCAAGCGCTGATCACGCAAATGTCGCTAATAGCGGTATGCACTCGGCATCATTCGGTAGATCAGCAACTGTGCCGCTGCTTGCTGCTGAGCTTGGACCGCCTGCCCGGTAACGATCTCGTGATGACACAGCAACGGATCGCCAACGTGCTCGGCGTGCGCCGCGAAGGCGTGACAGAGAGCGCGAACAAGTTGCAGAGGGCTGGGTTAATTCGCTATTCGCGCGGCCGCATCACGGTGCTGGACCGCAAGGGACTGGAGAGGCGCGTCTGCGAGTGTTATGCGGTGATCCAGGGGGAATACGATCGGCTGCTCCCGATGGAATTAGCGGCGTAGCGCAACGATTGTCGCCGCCGGCCGCTTTGGCCCCGGGTGGGCAGCACCGCCAAAACGTTCACGCCCTCCCTGTAAGTCCTGATAGTTCGCTTGCGTTCGTTCTGCCGCGCGGCGTTATGCATGCCGCCTAGAACAATCGGATGCTGACATTTTCCATTGGATGCAGCAACCGATGTACCGACGCCGGACATCAGCACTGCGGTCACCTACGCAGAAGCCCTGCGCGCGCATGGACGGCCACGAGGCGCGACCCGCCAGCTTTATAAGTGCGCTAGCGAACGGAGCGATCTTCGATCTGCGCCTATCGTGATTCGTCTACCGACGTGGTGGCTGGACTTTCGCCAGCTCTTTGTACAGGCGCAAGCGCGTTTCCAAAATGAGCCGGGCTACTCAACAAATGCTGAATGTCGCCAAGCGTCTTGTGACGTATGAAATGCTTTCAAATACATCTCGCGAGACAAACACCCAGGTGGCTTTCCACGTTGGTGACCGGCTACGTCCGCAATTGGCGACACTGATGGGAAACGGCGGCTATCGGGCACTCCTTTTGCGCGCACTCGTCCTGGCCAAGGCGGAAGCTCCCTGGTTGCGCGCAGTGCAAGTGAACATGGATGGGTCCCTGAAAGGGTTAGAGGAACTTCATGCGCAGCTTTCCCCGACACATTTTTTCGATTGCAGCGTTGTTCTGCTGGCTCAGCTACTCCTAATGCTGGTTGCGTTCATCGGTGAAAACCTGACGCTGCACCTGGTACGCGAGGTCTGGCCGAACGTTTCGCTCAACGATTTAGAGTTCGGTAAAGGAGCTACAAGTGAAAAAGACGGTTAAGGCGGCAAAGCCCACATTGCCAAAAAAAATCGTGGGCAAACCGGCTAAAGTCACGATCCGTAAACTGGCGAGCGGCGTGCCCGGTCTCGACGACATCCTCGGCGGCGGCCTCCCGGAATTTTCCTTCAACATCATCGCGGGCACGCCTGGTTGCGGCAAAACCACGATGGCGCATCAAATCGTCTTCGCCAATGCGACGCCAACAAAACCGGCGCTTTATTTTTCTGTCCTAGG
>Ga0302309_10002505_pt1 | contig 15160 bp, 10 predicted proteins | sample III_Palsa_N1_1_FD_200453 | JGI IMG/M metagenome (GOLD analysis project Ga0302309, IMG submission 200453) | Peat permafrost microbial communities from Stordalen Mire near Abisko, Sweden - III_Palsa_N1_1 | ecosystem: Environmental > Terrestrial > Soil > Palsa > Peat permafrost | place: Sweden... | reverse complement strand
TAGGTCTTCAGGTCTTCGCTGCACCATGGTGAGGATAGTGGCAACGGCCACGCTTTCACCCGTTTCATCATAAACGTCAACATACCATTTTACAATGCCCCTGGGAAGGTCTTTTTCTTCTTTTTTTTCCTGGGCGATCTTTTCTTTACAGGTCAGTTTTACGCCGATGGTGGCGCCGGCGTAGACCGGCTTGAGAAAGCGGCATTCTTCGAGGCCATAGTTGAGCATAACGGGCCCTTTGCCGGGGTCTACAAACAAGCCTGCGGCGGCGCTGAGGATAAAATATCCGTGCGCCACGGGTCTTTCAAACAGGGTTCCGGCCAGGGATTCGTGGTCCGTATGCGCATAGAAGTGATCCCAGCTCACATTTGCGAAATTTACAATATCAGCTTCCGTGACGGTGCGCTTGTGCGTGATAACGGTATCGCCTATCTGAAGTTCTTCGAAGTACTTGCGGAAGGGGTGTTTGTCTTCTATGGATTGCCGGGCTTTGGGCTGCCAGGAGTGGGTGAGCGTAGTGATCATGGAGGGTGAGCCCTGAACGGCCACGCGCTGCATATAATGTTTGACGCCGCGGATGCCGCCCATCTCTTCGCCGCCGCCGGCGCGGCCGGGGCCGCCATGCACCAGTAGGGGGAGAGGGCTGCCATGCCCGGTACTTTCCTTCGCGCATTCATTATCGAGGATGAGTATACGGCCATGGTAGGTTGCGGCGCCGAGGGTATAGCTGCGGGCAATAGCAGGATCTGCGGTGACGATGGTACTGCAGAGTGAGCCTTTCCCTTTTTTGGAAAGCGCCACCGCTTCGTCGATATCCTTATAGGGCATGAACGTACTGACCGGGCCGAAGGCCTCGATAGCATGGGGTTCTTCGCTGTCGAAGGGGTGCTCGTTCAATAGCAGGATCGGACTGATGAAGGCGCCCTTGCCGGCATCCCCCTCGATGAGGCTGACGCTATCGAGGGAACCGTAGATGAGCTGTGAGGTGGCGAGGATCTTTGTGACCTGGGCGCGAACCTCTTCGCGCTGGGTTTGCCCCGCCAGGGGGCCCATGCGCACTTTTTCATTGTCCGGGTTGCCGATGGGTGTCTGCGCCAGGGCCTTGGTCAGGGCCCTGGTAGCGTCTTCCAGTTTGTTGTCAGGCACGAAGATGCGGCGGACCGCCGTGCATTTCTGGCCGGCTTTTACCGTCATTTCCCTACGCAGCTCCTTAATAAATAAATCCCATTCCGGCATGCCGGGTTCCACATCGGTTCCCAGGACAAGGCAGTTGAGGGAATCGGCTTCCATATTAAAGGGGGTGCTCTCCTGTATGATCCTTGGATGGGTCTTCAACTGCAGGCCGGTGCTTGCCGAGCCTGTGAAGGTCACGACGTCCTGGGAGCCGACATGGTCGAGAAGACTGCCGGCGCTGCCACAGAGGAGCTGGAGGGCGCCGGGAGGGAGGATCCCCGAGGCCACGATCTCCCGGACGACAGCTTCGGTGAGATAAGAGGTGACGGTGGCAGGTTTGACTACGGCAGGAACGCCCGCCAGCAAGTTGACGGCTATCTTTTCCAACATGCCCCAGACGGGGAAGTTGAAGGCGTTGATGTGGATGGCTACTCCTTCCTTTGGCACTAATAGGTGCTGGCCCATGAAGGTGCCGCCTTTCCCGAGGGTAAGTCCTTCGCCGTCGAGACAGAAGGGCTCGTCAGGGAATTTCCGGCGCAGGGAGGCATAGGAGAACAAGTTGCCGATGCCGCCTTCCAGGTCGATCCAACTATCGGCGCGGGTGGCGCCGGTGAGGTAACTGACCTGGTAAAACGAGTCGAGGTGTTCGCGGAGGTGGAGGGCCAGGGCTCGCAGCATGCGTCCCCGTTCGGGGAAGGTCATCCGCCGGAGGGCCGGGTTGCCGGTCTTGCGGGCATAGTCCAGGACGCCGGCAAAATCCAGGCCTTTTGTGCTTGCGTGACTGATCGTCTGCCCGTTAAAGGCATTGAAAAGGGCTTGTCCCTCGCCATCACCGGTGATCCAGCTTCCGGTTATATAGTTCTCAAGCTTCGGCGTCATTAGTTACAATCGTTTGTATGGATCGAAGGTAAGAACTTTTTTTGGGGCCTGCTGGAGCATGCCCCGTGCCAGACTGGCAGGGAAAAGAAACTGGTCGGTATTTTGTCCCGACCTTAGGATGGAAAACATTCATTCATTTATAGATTATTCGCCGAGGCAAGCGCAAGCCGGGCGGGACGCCGAACTGCTGGACAGCTATTCCCGGACGATCACGGGTGTCGTGGGCCAGGTCGCCGAGGCCGTCGTCCATATACAAGTCCAAAAGCCGGCGGAGGCCGGCAGGCCCAGGGGCCGGCAGCCGGACGGTCGGAAATCGGACGGGCGCCCAAATCAGGGGGGCGCCGACGGTCCGATGGGGAGGGGCCCCGACGGTCCGAAGGAAGGGCCCCGGCAGCCGGAGCAGGGGCTTGTGCCGGCCTCAGGCTCAGGTTTCATCATATCGACGGACGGTTTTGTCGTCACCAACAACCATGTCATAGAACAGGCCCGGGATATCAAGGTATCGCTGGCGGACGGGCGGACGGTGAATGCCGAGCTAAAGGGGGCGGACCCTTCTACGGACATCGCCATCCTGAAGATCGACGTATCCGGATTGAAGGCGCTATCTTTTGCCGATTCGGAGGCTTTGCAACCGGGACAGATCGCCATTGCGATCGGGAATCCCCTGGGCTTGCAACATACGGTGACGGCCGGAGTGGTCAGTGCGCTGGGGCGCACCCTTCGGGCCAGCAACGGACGGCTTATAGACGACATCATCCAGACGGATGCATCACTGAATCCAGGCAATTCGGGCGGGCCGCTGGTCAATTCGCTGGGGCAGGTGATCGGCGTCAATACGGCTACTATCGCGTCGGCGCAAGGGCTTTGTTTTGCCGTCTCTTCCAACCTGGCTGCATTTGTGGCAGGGAAGCTGATCATGGAGGGCCGGGTGAAACGGGCCTACCTGGGTATTGCGGGACAACTGGTGAACCTCACAGGAAGGATGATCGCGGCTAATAAATTGGACAAGCAAACTGGGGTGTATGTCTTTGAGGTCGTTCCGGATCAACCAGTGTACAATAATGAAATAAAGACGGGGGACATCGTCGTATCCTTTAATGGACATGCGGTGGGTTCGGTGGACGAATTGCATCAGCAACTGAATGCCGGGGTCATCGGCCGGTCGGTGTCGATGGAAGTATTACGGGATGGCCATAAGAAGACCTTGCGTGTAGTACCAGGAGAAATGAAGTAAGGGATCAGGCCCAGGGCCTTTCAGGCCCTGTCGCGGACGTCGATCTCTTTGCTCAGGGATTGAAAGATCTGTTCCACGTCGCCTTCGCCGTGGATATAGACGACTTTGTCGTATTTTTTGTAGTATTCTGCCACGGCGGCGGTCTTTTTTTCATATTCCGCGTAGCGGGCGCGGATGGTAGTTTCATCGACGTCGTCTGACCGGCCGGACGTAAGGCCCCGGTTGAGGAGTCTTTTGACAAGTTCGGTTTCGCCGACCTGCAGGGCGAGCACAACGGCGATGGAAGTGCCTTTTTGGGCGAGCAGTTTATCCAGGGCCTCGGCCTGGGCGGTGGTCCTGGGGAATCCGTCGAAGAGGAAGCCGTGGGCGTGGGGGTTGTTATCAAGGGCAGAACTGATCATTTCTATAACGACCTCATCCGGAACGAGTTGTCCCTTGTCCATAAAGCTTTTTGCCGCCAGACCCAGTGGGGTTTGGCCGGCTATTTCGCTTCGAAGCAGGTCTCCGGTGCTAAGGTGTTTCAGGCCATACCTGGAGATCAATCGCTCGGACTGTGTACCCTTTCCGCTACCCGGGGGGCCGAATAAAATTAAATTGAACATAATACGTACTGCTTACCCTTGTGAGTTGACAAATATAATATACCGGAGTTAAAAAACTTAACATTTTTGGGTCTGGCCATGAAAACAGCTATTTTTGCACCCCGTTGGCCCCTGGGGTGCCGTTAGGCGCGGCAGGGGTTCATCAGCCAACTTAGCTCAGCTGGTAGAGCATTTCATTCGTAATGAAAGGGTCGTCGGTTCGATTCCGATAGTTGGCTCCCTCACAGCTTTTTAAGCTGAGTAAATGCTCGCTTCATGAAATTATCTCACCTGGCTGAAACCCTCATCGGTTCTGAGATCGTCAAGTTGGGCGGCGAGATCCGCGACAAGATCCGAAAGGGCGAAAAAATTTTCAATTTTACTGTTGGCGATTTTGATCCGGCTATCTTTCCTATCCCAAAGGAACTGGAAGATGGGATCGTAGACGCCTATAGAAAGCATTTCACCAATTACCCGGCGGCGGAGGGCAACCTGGACCTTCGCGAAGCGATTGCCGTCTTTCTGAAGGACAGGGAGGGGCTGGTCTATGGCCCGGACGAGATACTAGTAGCCAGCGGCGGCAGGCCATTGATCTATTCGCTGTTCAGGACCCTGGTCGACAAAGGCGACAAAGTCATCTATGCCGTGCCGAGCTGGAACAATAACCACTATACACATCTCAATGAGGGGGTGCATGTTGTGATCGAGGCGGCGCCGGAGAATAATTTTATGCCGACGGCGGAGGCGATTCGACCGTTTATCGGGGAAGCGACCATGATCTGTCTTTGTTCGCCACAGAACCCGACGGGTACGACCATCTCAAAAAAAGACCTTTCGGCTATCTGTGAACTGGTGCTGGAGGAGAACAAACGGCGCGGGGCAGGAGAAAAAAAACTATACCTGCTGTATGACCAGATGTATTGGCAGCTGACCTATGGCTCCATCGTGCATTATAACCCGGTTTCACTTCATCCGGCGATGCGGGAGTACACCATCTTCGTAGATGCCATCAGCAAGGCTTTTGCGGCCACTGGCGTTCGGGTGGGCTGGTCCTTTGGTCCCGCGGAGATCATCGGCAAGATGAAGGCCATCATGACGCATATCGGGTCCTGGGCGCCGATGGCCGAGCAGAAGGCGACGGCGGTTTACCTGTTACAGAAGGACAAGGTGGATAGTTATCTGACGGGGTTCCGGGCGGCTGTATCGGAACGACTGAACAGGATATACGATGGGTTTTTAGCATTGAAGCAGGATGGATTTGGGGTGGATGTGCTTGAGCCGGAGGCGGCGATCTACCTGACGATCAAAGTAGACCTGAAGGGTAAGAAGACTCGGGATGGAAAGGTATTGGAGGACCAGGCAGCGGTGACGTCTTATTTGCTGAATGAAGCCGGTTTGGCAATCGTGCCTTTTACTGCTTTTGGGGCAGCGAAAAGCTCACCCTGGTACAGACTTAGTGTAGGGACATGCAAGTTGGAAGATATACCCGAGATGTTCCGTAAGTTGAGGGAAGTGATGGAAAAACTATCTTAGTTCTTATTACAAATAAAGAAAAAAGGTTTTAGATCCCGTTGACGAACGATGCGTTGGATGCTATCGCGTTTGTGGAGGGTCTTGTGCCTGTTGACATCGAATACTTCGTGGGCACAGCAAAAAGTTTCGATGGTTTCGAAGTGGAACAACAGGTCGTTCAATTGTTCCAGCTCACGCTCCATTGATTTTTCATTCATGTGTTCATCTTTCACAAGAACAAGCAAATCCCTGTTACAAGCTTTCATTACTATTAGATTTTAATAACCAGTCATACCTTTGTTTATCCCACAGCCGCATTTCTTACTGCTACCACCGATTCCGCGACCCGAGCTGCAGCCGAAGAGCACAATGCTACTAAAAATAAGCAATAGTATCAATACTGGTCTTGTGGTTTTCATGATCTTTATCCTACTAATTTAACTATTTTGTACGTAAAATAGTATCCGCCGTTGCCAACTCCGGTAAAAATTAACAATCCCAACTCACGCAACCCCAGGGTCCTGGTGGCTCCGCTTGATTGGGGGCTGGGTCATGCAACGAGATGTATTCCAATAATTAAAGAATTACTAAATCGAAAATGTGAAGTTATCATCGCTTCTACAGGTGCACAAAAAGCCCTTTTGCAAAGGGAATTCCCATCCCTGACCTTCGTTGAATTAGCCGGTTACGGGGTAAGCTATGACAAAAACCGTGCCCTTACTATTTTGCGCCTTATCGCAACAATTCCGAAAATCTTGATCCGGATCAAGCAGGAAAAGGCCTGGCTGAAGCAGTTTTCGGACCTGTCGAGACCGGACCTCGTGATCTCCGACAACCGCTATGGGCTTGCGTTGCCGGGCGTTTTTTGCATTTTCGTGACGCACCAGCTGCGGATCAGGACCTCTTTTGGGCGGCTGGCTGATACAATACTTCAGCGGATGAATTACCGGCTTATCGGGCATTTCTCACGTTGCTGGGTACCCGATACAGAAACGGGGGAAGGACTCGCCGGAGTGTTATCTCATCCCACATGGCTGCCTGATATTCCGACGAAGTACATCGGCTGGCTGTCCCGGTTTGGGAAAATTTCCCAACAAGATGGGGATAGGGCTCCGGATCCTGAGAACCCCGGGTCCGCCGACTTGATGGAAGGCGCGTCGGAAGGGCCAGACCTGGCAACCGGCGAATCCGGTACATCCGACCTGGAAAAAGTGGAGCCGGAGTTATTGATCTTGCTTTCGGGACCGGAGCCGCAAAGGAGCTTATTTGAGGCCAGTATCATGGCGCAGGCCGGCCGCAATTCCTGCCGCATCATATTGGTCCGGGGTCTGCCCGAGGGCGGCGCCATGCTTTCCAATATACCGTCAGGCCTGACCGTCTATGATCATCTGCCGGCGACGGAACTGGAGTCGTTGATGAAGAAGGCGAGGCTGGTTGTAGCCCGTTCCGGCTACAGTACGGTCATGGACCTGGCGAGGCTGGGAAAGCGGGCGCTGCTGATCCCTACGCCCGGGCAGCCGGAGCAGGAATACCTGGGGCGCTTTCTCGCCGGCAAGGGATGGGCCGTATGTGTGAAGCAGTCCGATTTTTCGCTACAGGGATCACTGTCGTTGGCCAGGGAGAGCGCTACAGGCATAGTGACGTCAGAACCCCAGGAGCGGCTGCTGGAAGCGGAAATAGGGGCCGTGCTGGCCATGTTGGAGATGGATGCTCAGGTCTGAGTTCCCATTTTGGGATAGTCAAAGAATAATAGCTCCCGTTTTGCTGAAAAGAAGTCCCGCCAGTGATCGGTATCGCCTTTTACGGCAAAGACGGCACAGGTGGGCATATTATCTACCCTGATAGTGTCCGTGAGTAAATTGACGAAGGCAGTGATGCCTGGATTATGCGAGAACAGGGCGACCGTGGAATCATTGTCATCGAGTTGGCCGACCACTTCCCTGAAAGTGGCCATAGAAGCATGATAGAGCACGGGAAGAAAATGGATGTCTTTACCTTTTCTGTCAAAGGCGTGGACAAAGTATTCCGCAGTTTGGCGGGCTCGTTTAGCAGGGCTCGACACGAACCTGTCGATAGTAAGCCCGGTTTTGATGACCCGTTGGGCCATGGCGGGGGCGTCCCGCTTTCCCCTGTCGTTTAGCGGGCGATCGATATCGCTGGTGTCGGCATTGTCCCAGCTGCTTTTCGCATGCCGGACTATCAATAGAGTCTTCATTCAAATGTCGAAGGCCTGCGAATTTATGAAATTTATCAGCGAGACGGTGTTTTTTAGTTTCAGCTTTTTCAGGATGTTATGCCGGTGCACTTCCACTGTTTTGAGGGAGATATTGAGCTCGGAAGCAATCTCTTTTGAAGAGAGCCCTTCTTTCAGTGCCCGGACGATCTGCATTTCCCGGTCGGAGAGATTATTGATATCGGGATTTACCTGGTCACTATTGAGGAGTTGATCTGACAGGATATTCTTTACTTCCTGGCAGATGTAGACATGGTTGTTGCTGACTTCGGCGATGGCTTCCAGCATTTCCTGGCGCGGAGAGTTCTTGGTAACATAACCTTTTGCTCCAAGGCGGAGCATTTTCTTGGCATAGGCGGGCTGGGAATGCATGGATACACCGATGATCTTGGAGCCAGGAGAGTATTTGCGGATCATCTTCAGGACGTCGAATCCGCTCATGGGGGCCATGTTGATGTCAAGCAGGACGACGTCGGGTCTTTTGTCCCGGGCGAGCTCAATAGCACGCTCGCCGTCGCCACATTCTGCCACCACGTCAAAATTTTCGTTTTTCCCCAATAAAAAACTCCATGTCTCGCGGATCAGCGTGTGATCATCCACGATCATAATAGAAACTTTCTTCATAACGCTTGCTAATTTTCTTGCTCAGAAAAATCAAACATTACTAAATAAGGAGCATTAACCGGACAGATCTTTTAAGGGGGAGAGTACAAATTACTATATAATATTAATGATTTTCCCTCAAAATTGCAATTAAGCATCAAATATTTTTGACGGATTCGGACAATTGTTGGATGAATGAGGGCATTAAATTGCAATCTGGCCCTCATTCATCCAACGGCAAATGATTGGCCTTCGGCCGAAATGCCCGTGGCATTTCCTGTGGATGAATGAGGGCATTAATACCCGCGGACGTTCTTGCCTTCCATGAAGTTCATGAATGCCTTGTTGACTACGCGGTTACCACCGGGCGTTGGATAGTCGCCTGTGAAGTACCAGTCTCCGGTATTGGTGGGACAGGCTTTGTGAAGCGATTCGATGGTCTGAAAGATGACCTGCACTGGCGTTTCGATTTCGGGCGGGGTGATCAGCTGGGCGATCTTTGCGGCGATCTCTTCTGCTGTAAAGGGCTTGTAGACGCGCTGAACCACATTTTCGGTATGCAGTTGGCCGGTCCGGGAAAGTTCCTTGCAACGGTCGTATAATTCCTGGAGGCAATTCTCCTTTCCTCTTTCCTTCGTAAGCTCCATGGCCGCGCGGAAGGCGATAAAATCGCCGAGTTTGCTCATGTCGATGCCATAGCAATCGGGGTAACGGATCTGCGGAGCCGAGGATACGACGATGATCTTTTTTGGTGCGAGGCGGGCCAGCATCCGGATGATGCTTTCCTTCAGGGTCGTTCCTCTTACGATGGAGTCGTCTATAACGACGAGCGTGTCGACGTTTTTGCGAACGGTGCCATAGGTGATGTCGTAGACATGCTGGACCATTTCGTTGCGGCCGCTATCTTCCGTTATGAAGGTGCGCATCTTTACGTCCTTGATGGCCACTTTCTCTACGCGGACCTTGCGGCTCATCATGTCCGCCAATTTTTCCTCGGTGATATCTTTTCCCCAGGACAGGATACGTTGTATCTTGATCTTTTCCAGATAGTCGTCCATGCCTTTCCAGAGTCCGTAGAAAGCTACTTCCGCGGTATTGGGTATAAAAGAGAAGATGGTATTCTTCAGATCGTGGTTTACGGCGGTCAGGATCTGGTCGCTAAGGTTATAGCCGAGGGCGATGCGTTCGCGATAGATCTTTTCGTCGCTGCCCCGGGAGAAGTAGATGCGTTCGAAGCTGCAGGCCCGGCGTATTTTGGGCTCTAAAATAGTTTCGATAGTGACGGCGCCGTCAGCTTTTACGATAAGTCCTTTGCCGGGCATGAGTTCCATGACCTCGTTCTCGCCGACGTTGAAAACGGTGCGGATGGCAGCGCGTTCGGAGGCCGCTACGACGACGTCGTCATTGACGTAATAATAGGCCGGCCGGATGCCGTGGGCGTCGCGGAAGACGAAGCTGTCCCCGTTGCCGACGAGGCCGCCTACGGTGAACCCGCCGTCGAAGAGTGAAACGGCCTTGCGCAGAAGACCTACCAAATCAAGATTACCCGGCGATGCCTCGTCCGCCTGGACCAGGAAATGGTTGATGACTTCCAACATGGCGGCCAGGTCGCTTTGTTTCTGGAATTCGCCCGGGTCGATGCCGATGAGATCGAAAAGCTCGTCGGTGTTGACCAGGTTGAAGTTACCGGCAAGGGCCAGGTTGCGGGCCGGGATGGTATTTCGTTTGATAAAAGGATGGCAGAATTCGACGTTATTCCTGCCTTGGGTGCCATAACGGAGATGACCCAGAAGAAGTTCACCCAGGAAGCGAATATGGCCTTTCATGAGGCCGGGATGCTGGGTAATATCCGGCTGGTATTGTTCCAGTTCTTTGACCTCTCCCATGATCTTCGAGAAGATATCGGCGATGGGTTGGTGGTTGCTGCTGCGGATGCGATGTAAAAAGGGGTGGCCGGGTTCGATGTTCAGTTTGATGGAGGCTACACCTGCGCCATCCTGTCCTCTGTTGTGTTGTTTTTCCATCAGCAGGTACAACTTGTTCAGGCCGTAAAGCACTGTGCCGTATTGCTGCAGATAATAGGAGAACGGCTTGCGTAAGCGGATGAATGCCAGCCCGCATTCATGTTGTATAGCATCGCTCATTGATTTGAAATTGCCCCGCAAAGTTAGGTACTTATTCCCTAAAGAAAAATTAAAGAAAGACATTGTAAAAGTGCGGGAGCAAGGCAGCGGAAGGCTTTGAGAACCAAATATGTCGGCTGGGCGACATGAACCGGGGCGGTGGCAAAAAAACCCCCAGTCTTCATAGGCTAGGGGGCGGTGTACAACAGGAAAAATCTACACTCTTTTCTCGGGGCCTTAATCCCCGGTTCTTCTTAGGATTGGATGATAAAAACGTATGGCGCACTTGGTAACTCAAAATTGCACAAATACTTCGGGTTATGAAAGGAAAAACAGCCCGATCTGGCGTCAATAGGTGAAAACACTAAATATATGTCGCGTTGGTATTAATGAAGTTAACTAAAGAAGCAGAGTTTTTTAGTTTCAGCTTCTTGAGGATGTTGTGCCGATGGACCTCGACGGTCTTCAGGGAGATGTTAAGGCTGGTGGCGATCTCCTTGGAGGAAAGACCCTCCTTGATGAAGTTGATGATCTGCATTTCCCGTTCGGTGAGCGCATTGATGTTCGGAGAATCTTCCTTTTCGTCAAGGAGCTGTTCGGAGATGATGTTCTTGATCTCGTCGCAAATATATTTGTTACCGTGGTTGACCTCCAAAATGGCTTTGATCATCTCTTCTTTTGAAGAGTTCTTGGTGACATAGCCGCGGGCGCCCATCTGGAGCATTTTTTTGGCATAGGCGGGTTGCGAATGCATGGATACTCCGATGACTTTGGAACCGGGAGAGATCTTCCGGATGCGCTGGGTCGCCTCAAGGCCGGAAAAAGGGGTCATATTTATATCCATCAGGACGACATGAGGACGTTTGGTCTTTGCGAGCTCGACCGCCTCCTGTGCGTCGCCGCACTCCCCTATCACCTGGAACCTGGAGTCGCTATTCAGGATATAGCTCCAGGTCTCCCTGATCAGTTTATGGTCGTCGGCAATTAAGATATTGATCTTACTCATATAGGATTGTTTTAAAGTTATTGTGGTTTCTTTTCTCAGTTAATTGGTATCTGCACCCTCAGTTTACAACCATTGCCCGGTTCTGACTGGATCGTGACTTTTCCACCGAACAGGCCAGCCCTGCTCGTGATGTTGGAAAGACCGAGGCCCTTTTTACCGATGCTTCCGGGGTTAAACCCCTTTCCGTCGTCGGTAATGTTCAGTTCGATGCTATGGTCGGATTCTTCGAGGATAAGTTCAATGATAAGGTTTCGGGCGCCGGAATGCTTTAGTACGTTGTTGACCTGCTCCTGGATGATACGGAAGAGCATCAGTTTCGTTTTGTCGCTGATGACCTCGTCAAATTGTCCTACGGGATAGAATTCGACATGGATGGCCCTGGTGGTACGGATGCTTTCCACGAGGTCGGCTACGGAGTCCTGGAGTCCGAGGTCGCCGATGCTGGCCGGGACCAGCGAGCGCGAGATATTACGGATCTCATGAATGGCATTGTGGATGTTCCCGGCACTTCGATTTATGAGACTGAGGCGCTGGCTATTGTCATTCTTTGCCAGTTCGAGGTATAGCTTGGTGGTGGATAGGATCTGGTTGATATTGTCGTGCAGTTCTTTGCCAATCTCCGCCCTTTCTTTTTCCTGCGCGTCGACCATGGCCTGGGCGATGAGCTTTTGTTTGTCCAGTTCCTGCTGGAGCAGTTTCTCTTCTGCCTTTTTGCTTTCAATGATTATGGTAATCAGGTTGGCTATGCGCTCGAACGTGTCCATTTCAGCTGCGGTGGGCGACTTGATGCTGGTGTAGTAGACGGCGAAGGCGGCCAGTACTTCGTCGCGGCTATTCAGGACCGGTATCGACCAGCAGGCGCGGAGACCGAAGCGAAGGGAGAATTCGCGGTGTCCTTCCCATAGCGGATCGGTCGCGATATCGGATACGATCACCGTAGTCTTGCGATACATGGCGGTGCCGCAGCTGCCGGCGCAAGGACCGATCGGCAGACCGTCGATCGCGTGAGCATATATGGCTGGAAGACCGGGCGCCGACAGCAGTCTCACACTGCTGCCATCCTCGTCGAGCGTGAGGACGCTGCAATACATGCCCGGGAACAGTTGTTGTATGCCTTTGAGGAAATAGTTCAGGAGGTCGCGAAGGGTCATGCTCTTGCTGGTGTTGAGCACCAATACCTTCTTTTCGAGGGCCAGCAGGGCTTCCTGTTTTTTGCGAAGGGTGACTTCCTTGAAATAGGCGAACAACCCCTGGTCAGAGGGGTATACGCTCATTTCCAACCAGCGATCCTTGGGTTCGTTATATTGTTCGACTGTTACCGTCATCTTTTTATCGAAAGCCTCTTGAAAGGATTTCCAGGTGCCAATATCGAAGATTTCGGACAGCCTTTGCCGTATGGCCTGCCCTATCATCTCCGCTGCCGGGATGCCCGTGATCCTTTCTGCTTCCCGGTTCCAGAGTGTCACCCGAAATTGGTGATCCAGCACAAAAAAACCATCTGTTATACTTTGCAGGATGCCGGCGATCTGCTCTGAATAATACCTTACCTGCATTTCCGCCTGCCGTTGATCCTGTTGAACTTGCTTTACTTCCGTAATGTCTTTATTGAGGGCCATGATCCCCGTTATTCGTCTTTGGCTGTCCCTCACATAGCGGATAGAACAAATAAGATACGATTTTTTTCCGTCACTTGAAAGATATGTCGCTTCTCCCTCCCAAAACCCCTTTTCCCTGAGTTTTTTATAGACCTCTTCCGAGGTTATATGCTGATACTCATAGCGGACAAGTGTCCGCAGGGGCTGGCCGATCGCCAGCGGGGACGGGAGGCCAAAGAGCTTTTCGGCGGCGTTGTTCCAGTAGACGATCCGGTCTTCGAGGTCGGTGGTGATAATGATATCCGAGACCTGCCTGATGAGACCGGCGGGGATGTTCGGTTCTCCGGCGACCCAGGATTCCGGGATTGATGGTTCAGTATGGATCTTCAGCCCCGTAAGCTGCCAGCCGCCAGGGTTCATGTCGATTGGATAACGGGGGGTAGGGATCCAGCGAATGGTAAAGGGCCGGGGTCCCAGGCCCGGTACGGTCACATCTATAAGTTCGGGCAGGTTTTGCGGAAATGAGTCGGAGCCGATCGGGGTAATGACCTTACCAAGTTTTGAGAAGACCTCCAGGACATTTGTTCCCTGAGCGTGCCGGACCTCCCTTTTCTTCAATAATGCGGCAAAGCGGTTGCATGTGGATAAAACGACCCCGTCAGAGGCGATATCCATAAAATAAGGTTGTCTGAATTGCTTTGATGTAGGCACGGACTTAGGAGCGCTACTTAGCATATTGAGTTGGTTTCCGGCAGGAAATTTACCCGACCGATTACGCTATCAAATTACTAAAGAAGGATGTATGAGCTGCGAAATAATATGTTATTTCTAGTCCGATAAGTGTTTATCTGTAAATTAATTACCTGCAGTCGCTGGGCCCCCGGTCCACTTCGTCAGATTACCGCAATTGTTGTATTCCGGATCGATCATGATATAGAAGGTGGGAATCTTGGTGAGGAACCATTTTTCCAGGACCCCAGAACGTTTTTGGTCCAGCGCGCGTTGGGCGACGCGGTCATAGTCGTCCTTTAAGTTTTCCCTGTGGGGCTCTGATTTGGACACCAGTTTCACGATCCGGACGCCTTTCTTTCCTCTTTCGTCGGTGAAGACGGTGGGCTTTGAAATTTCTCCCGGTTTCAGGTTGCCGTTCTTGAGCAGCAGGACCATATCCTTATCGAGATCGGGGATGGTCAGAAAGGTCGTTCCGTTCTTACCCATGATCTGCCCTGCGGTAGTCTTGGCATCGTCGGCGTCGCTCCATTTGAAAACGGCCGGTCCGAAGTCGTAGTAATTTTTGACAAGACCGTCGCGGATCGAATCGAGTCTCACAGTGGCTTCGTCGACTTCCGGCTGGGTGATCTGGGGTATTTTGAGGATATGTCGCACCAGGAAGTCGTCACCGTTTCGGCTTACCATCTGGATAATATGATAGCCGTATTTTGATTTGATGACGGGTGAGATCTGACCTTCTTTAAGGCGGAGAGCCGTAGAGAAGAAGGTGGGGTCCCAGGACTTGTCGTTGCGGTTCAGTTCGATGGCGCCGCCTTTTTCCTTGCTGCCTGGATCGTCGGAATACAACTGGGCCAGCAGTTCGAATTTCCGTTGGCCGGATTCGACCTGTGCTTTGTATTCGTTGAGTTCGTCGATGGCTAATTTTTCGATATCCCGGCTGGCTTTTGGATAAAGCACGATTTGGCTGAGCTGGAATTCGGATTCGTAGAAGATGCGTGATTTCTCGGGTATCTTGTCAAAAAACTCTTTTACTTCTGTAGGAGTGATCTTGATATCTTCCACGATCTTTCGGCGCATGGCTTCGGCCAGACGTTGTTCGCGGATAGGGGCCATAAAGTCCATTTTGGCCTGGTATACGGTACGCTGGGCTATCTGTTCGAAGGCATCCTTACCGCCATAGAGCTGGATGAAATAACGGATGCGCTGGTCGACTTCGGCTTCTACTTCTTCGTCGCTGACAGGGAGGGAATCTTTCTCCGCCTGGAGCACGAGTGCCTTCTGGATAAGCATATTATCCAAAATGGTGCATTCGTCCACGCCTTTTACTTCCTGTCCATTGTTGTTACGTTGCATATCGGCGATGGCGGTGGCCAATTCCGATTTCAGGATGATCTTATCGCCTACGATGCCGGCAATCTTATCGGCAATTACTTTTTCCTGGGCGAAGCCGGAGGCAGCGACTAGGAGCAGGACGGGTAAGATGAGATAT
>Ga0302309_10002504_pt1 | contig 15164 bp, 16 predicted proteins | sample III_Palsa_N1_1_FD_200453 | JGI IMG/M metagenome (GOLD analysis project Ga0302309, IMG submission 200453) | Peat permafrost microbial communities from Stordalen Mire near Abisko, Sweden - III_Palsa_N1_1 | ecosystem: Environmental > Terrestrial > Soil > Palsa > Peat permafrost | place: Sweden... | reverse complement strand
TGTAAACTACTACAAAAACCTTGTAAACTATACTACAAAAACCTTGTAAACTATACTACAAAAACCTTGTAAACTATACTACAAAAACTATACTACAAAAACTATACTACAAAAACCTTGTAAACTACTACAACTCATAGTTGTAACTACTACAAAAACCTTGTAAACTACTACTAACTACTACAAAAATGTTACTACTCAGAGTTGTAACTACTACAAAAACCTTGTAAACTACTACTAACTACTACAAACTTCCACTATAACAGGATTTTGTAGTAGTTACAACTCTGAGTAGTAACATTTTTGTAGTAGTTAGTAGTAGTTAGTGATAGTTTACAAGATTTTTGTAGTAGTTACAAGTAGTTATAACTCTAAGTAGTAAGTAGTAAGTAGTTTGTAACACTCTAAGTGTTATAATTGATATTATGGTATATAGTTACACTACCCAGTAGTTAAGTGGTTAGTATATATGTATATATGTATATATACAGCATTGTTTATTCTTCGATGATTATAAATCACCATAGTGAGCTATAATTATTACTCTCTATTTGGGATTAACTATAGCTGCCATGTCAGCTGCAATGACGTACTTGTATGCTCTCTTTGGAGTGAGCTTTAGCACCATGTTGACTGTCATCATTGATGTCAGCGGAAACATACACTGCGTCACTGACATGAAGCAGGCCAGTACTTCACTCTTGGGGATGTTATAGTATTTGGATAGTTTTATGGTCATGTCAGCTAGGTATTCAGTAGCCAACATCATTGAAGAGATCATCAACATCATATCTCCTTTCGTAGCTGATCTTAGGTTAGTTAGATACTGTAGTAGTATATACCAAGTCTCTATACCATAGAGGTAGAACTTGTTGTACTGAGTGAGTTGTTTGAAGTCGATGTCGTTCATATCATTGTCTGACGACATACTAGGCAAGTCGTTAGCCATCCTTGCCACCTCAATTGATACAGTGTCATACTGACTTTTGCACGCCTTCTCTTCGTGACCACACGAACCACAATTACATTTGAAGTCTTTGTCTTCAAAATATTGGGACCCATAGTTGATGGTTAGCTCCTCTCCCTTAGAGATATTCCTTCGGGCTATGATGAGTGTATGTTTGGGAAAAGTCAAGTAATGACAATTACAGTTGCATGCATGGTTTAGCTTAGAACAGATAAAGTCTAAACATGCGTAGACAGCATTGAATTGTGTACTCATCTGCTTGAAGTAGTTATGAACTACTATACTATACACCTTAAGGATGAACACCATTCCGCCTTCTGGATTGTACTTAGCGGCTAATTGGCATATACTCTTCTTATCTTCTAATGTTAGCGGTAGCCTATCTGAAGGACAAGAGTATAGTTTGTCTGTCCAGTCAACTCCATACTTCTTGTTAATAGCTCTGATATCCCTTAATATCACAGACAACAATCGAATCATATCATTACTGATGCTGTCATCACCTGGGTCAGATAGATTCTCATTGAGCCAGTTGTTAACCTCCTCATCAACTATGCTGAAATTCTTAGCCGTCGCCAGATGTTCTTCTTTGATGATTACCATCCCCTCCTTGATATCACTGTCAGCGAAGAGCCCTTCACCTGCCACGTTAGATCTAGTAATAACATACATGTATAATATATACATATACGGCTTTCATCATTTCACTTATGATAAACTGGTTATTTGATCAATCAACCAATCAACCAATCAACCAACCACAACTATTTGACATAATGATAGTGACAATAATGGTGATATTAACAGTGATATTATCAATGATGATATTAATAGTGATATTACCAAAGTTAAGTTAATTAAAGTCTATTAAAGTCTAACATGGTGTCATACTCATTGCAGCTACCACAGAGTGCTACTGACAGAGAGATTACTGTCAATGTAATCAAGGCAGCTGCAAATGCTGTTGGTAATGACGTCAGAGACATCAAAGAGACTAGTGTTAGATCGGGAGGTGGTGGACGTGCAGCCAGTGTCGCTAACAACAGTACGGTTACTATCGAGTTTTATGAAGATAACCGATACATCAAAGATTGGGTGAACTACCTATCATCAGAGCACGATGAGATTATCGGTGCGATTAAGTCACGCAATAAACGAGTCCGGGATCCAACCAGAAGTTACCAGCACATGGTCACAGATCCTGAGTTTGCACTGTTGGTTAAGGCGTTGGGTACTGACAAAATCTTGGAGCAGGTTAAAGACATGACTAATCCCTATGGTGATGTGTCGGCTATGAACACACCCTACCAACAGCTGTTGACCATACTATCTGGCAGTCGTGATCAAGAGCGTGATGCTAACTTAGATGAGCTCGTTGATTTATACATCGGTGTTATTCGCAACTATATTAGACTACGTGATAAACAGGTTGGTCTCAAGTATGGTGACACCATTCGATTCAGCTTCATGACTTATCGTAACACTGGTCTCTACATCTGTATGGCTGCGGAAGCTATCGGGTTAGACAGCTATCCCGATGACTACGGTAATGTACCGGCTGTAGCCTTTCCAGCTATCACTGAGTTTCCTATTAAGTACTTCTCTGAAGTTATTGACCATAATGAATTTGTGTGGCTACCGAAAGGTCTGAATATTGTGAAAGTTATCGGTGCTCACACCGACCCGCGGAACTATCACAATAATGCCAGCTACCAGCACGTACTTGGTATTGTCGGTGATGAACTCGAAATAGACGAACTGTTATGTGTACTGGTAATTAAGCCTATCATCAACCACGTTCTACTAACTGATGGTGATATGGTCACTAATTCGCCTGACAATAACAATAGTGATGACTATAAGTACATCGCGATCCTATACGAGGATGACATCAAGTTGGATCAGGTACTTAAGCGACTGGTTACCACTGGTACATATGGTCAATGGATCGACAACAGTGAAGACGTTGTGGTAATCGAGACTAGGGATGAGGATCTTTATAAAGAGGAGTGGCGTGCAGCTCACTACGACTGATAGTGTGTATTAGGCATCATCAGTGATAAATGTTATCTAAGATAACACTTCAATGGCTAGGTTGATGTATGTTACGTGTACATGTATACACACATATATACATCTATATTTTTACCATAGTTATATGGTTTGTTAACATGGTAAAGAGCGAGATATAAGTTAACATTTTAGTAATAACAAGGTTATCTAGTCAACACAATATGTTGAACTATATTACCATAATAATACTTAGACATATAACAGTGTAATAATAGAAGTAGTACTACCAAGGATAGTACAGTAATCATGTTAAGGATTGACATACTTATGTATACTTTACATTTGTAATGACTCTTGTAATTGTAAATATAATTCTATCTATTGTAGATATGTTAGGTATTATCTCTGTTACATCATCACAGTAACAACTACTACTACTACCACCACTACCATTTTAAATGGTAGTGTTAATGTTTGAGGTCAGCCCCTTCACACAACATCACATAATATATACTTTGTGATGATAAAGCGACCATAATGCAGATAGAACAACTGTAGGTCTAACTTACAGTAAGAGGTATTAGCACTCTCATTACCAGCCTGCCCAGCCTGTCGACGACTAAAGACTGTGATATCAATGATGTGACTTCAAAATACTTTACCCATCATCTGCATCAGGTCCATATAACGACGACGACCATCTCTATAGTCCTTCTCAGCTATCAGCTGACCAGTTCGATCCCTAGTCACCCACAATCCTGATTGGAAGCCAGCTTTGTAATCACCAGTTGAAACGTCACCAGAAATGACGTTAGTCTCAACCCAAGTTCCCTCACGTGTACCATTGACATAGGTACCCTGGTCTTGACTTTTAGAAGTAATTTCAAACTCATTCCAATAACCAACCTTCCGATCATACTGATAGTGACCGATAGATGTGAAATTACCATAGCTAATGTCAGATTCAATCTGCCAGAGACCGGTCCTTAGACCATTGGAGTACTGACCTATCTCCAACGCTTTGCCCGTACTGTCTTCAACTCGCTTGTATGGGCCATCCAATATATCATCCAGATAGCCTTCATGGTCGGTATAGCCTTTAAATCTCACTCTGATGAATTCACCCTGCTTTAGTCCATGATCATAATAACCATATAGTTTCACACGACCATCATCATAATAATCCCAGCAATAACCTTGCCTCAGTCCATTAACTAGATACTCTTTGGTTTTAGGGGTACTGCTATCTTGATAGTTTGTTATCCACAAGCCGTTTCTCTTGTCAGACGGCGAAGCTTTTGACAGAATCCACACATCATAGAAATTGCTGTTATTGGCTACACGGTCATTGGACGAAGCCAGCTCAATAGCATATCTACAGTTTTCATTAAGACTAACTAGATTGGCTAGTGGCTGCTGGCGATCTGTCACTCTAAAGATATAGAAATAGCTGGGACATACTACATCGCCTTGTTCATCAGTGTGATAGCTACACAAGTAGAGGTTGTTGGGGTCACGATCAAACTTCATCTCTGTCCTAACATTGAAGTAGTAGTGAAAGCGCTTATCCAACACAACTTCTTTAGGTGAAGGGTGATTGCTGGCCGTTGAGAACTGTTTTGGGTTGGGTTCTGACTGCTGCAACCAGTCACGCATGAAAGCGTTGTTGTAACGGTAGCTGTCAGGGATGAAGTCAATGGGGACGTTGAGTAACAATGACTGATAGGCCTGCTCTGATAGAGCAGTCGATTTGGTGATGGGCAACCACAGTCGCGACCAGTTGTTGTAAAGAACACTTAGCAGGTAGTTTTGGTATTCAGGATCATCTAGATAATCCCACAACATCCAACAATCCACAAAGTAGTTGGGTTTAGTAATGTTTTTGTTATTATCACTGGCATACAGATAATAGTTGTCAAGAGCCTGTTGGTATCGGGCTGGCAGCGGAATGACTGGTTGTTGATCTTCACTGCGGCTAGTGATAGCGGCTGATGTGTTATCCAACTCCTCCAGGAGAGGCTCCAACGTAGTAGAGCGCTTAACTACCTCAGCTGACACCAGCCTACTATTATGACCTGATGTTAACAGTACCAGCGACATTTCTGAGTGAGTAGACTTTAAAATTACTTCACTAGTAAGTTTGACTTTTGATATCAGCTAATAATTTTCGATCTTTGATCTCGGCTAGTAATGTCAGAGTGGAGGAGAAGCAGCTATGTGAGGCCGTCAAGAACAGCAGCGTAGTTGAAGCTGAAAGTATACTGCGATGCTACCCTAATATCAACATTAACATCGATTACCCTAGTAGTAGGCCTAAACTATTCTAGCTCTTATATTTGCCTGTGGTCATGATTGCCTTACCTCTATAGCAACCCAGATACTCTCTCACCCAAAGTCGCTGTTAATTCGCGTACAGAGTGCTATCAGACCATAACTTGTGTGGTCATCACCGGTACACACGGTGAATGGATTGACAACAGTGAAGACATCGTGTTAATTGGGACTGAGGATGATAGATTTGTCACTTAGGAATGGTTTGCCCTACACTACGACTAACAGTATCATCAATGATAAATGTTATCTTAGATAACATTCAATAACTATGTTGGTGTGTGTTATATGCAATACGTATATATGTATATATATATATAGACGTTTATGTCACAGTTATACAGTATGTTAATGTAGTAATAATGTGTATATACATATATATATGTACATCACAAACACCTTATTCTCTTACTTATCTCAACATGAGATAAGTCTTGATTATCTATATATATCTGTATATGTATATGTATATTATACAGGTTATAATAGCTACACTACTACACTACTACAAATAATGTAATGTAATATATGTATATTAAAAGTTAGTATAAGTAATACCTACTTAGTAGGTATGTAATTTATGGTGCACTGACTAGAACTTAGTGTGTCGTAGTAAGACATCACGTCGATAGAAGGACTCTTCTGTTAGTCTTCCATGTACAGTTATGTAAGGACTGTTAAAGTTGTCGTCACCGCCACTATTATTAGTATTACCATCACCATCATCATCAACATTATTACCATCACCATCACCATTAACATCAATAACAACATCCTCATAGAAACGTTCTAGACCATGCTTGAGACCTAATAGGTAGTTGACTTCGTGACTGATGTGACCAGTGGGGTAGTTGTACTGTTGCAGTCCGTGACGGACACCATGCTGAAAGTTGTCGACAGACTTCACAACGCAACGGTTATTGACATTGTCACTGGGGTTAACACTGACGTTGTTAACATCATCATCATCGTCATAGAACTCGATGCTGGGTCCGTGCAGTCGACCTTTGACGTAAGTAGATGACAGCCGTAATCTGCCTCTACTATTCCATTTCTGACATATCCAATGTTTCCACCCATGCCAGTATGTCGTCACACTCTCAACGGTGACACCATCTTCATACCATGTAGTTTCTGCACCATGCTTATTGCCTTTAACATAGTCCACCTCCAACAGTTTATTCTTGGTCCTACTGTTGATGTTGTTGTCAATGACACCAGAACTAGCATAAGTACCAACGTCAAAACTAGTAGCAGAACCAACACTATAGTGGGTTTCTGTACCGTGCTTGTAACTACAAAATCCTTCAGTGAAGTACAAGGTTATCGCTATCGGACAGTACCGCTGTACAGTGATGATACGGTCGGATGTCTGAGATGTGACAGTAGTAAGTTTGGTTTGCATGTCATAGATACACTCAGTGGCCACTTTAGTTCTCACGCGCCAATATTTAATATAGATGTCAGCGGCTGGTGTAAGTGTAATATTGTAACAGTAGCTACCACTGCCATCATCATTATTACTATTACCACCATAATTACAGTTATTACTAGCATGGTTCATGACAAACCATAAGTTATCTGAAAACATGTTACTGTAGAATAGACCAATGAGCAGACTGTGTCTAACACCATTAATGGTGGTAACTAATGTCCTACCGTGACTACAGCTAGCGTACTTGTAGGCATAGTCTTTCTTAATCACGTACTCGTTGGTGCCCACAAACACTGTTTGTGACTGTGCATCACCGATACTCTTGAACCAGTTAGCGATATGTGTGTCTGTAATATTCTGCATCGACTCTAACTCAATGACTAACATGTATGGTACCTGTGCATAGATCTTATTTTTAAGATCGTTAGACAACCCCTTGATCACCAACTTAAACTGTGGCCAACAGTACTTCAGGATGTCCTGCACCAGCGATACTAAAACATCATCGTACTGTATATACGATATCAGCAGTGTTAGCGTATTAGCATCCCGAATGTATTTTGTCAGTGACATCAGGAACTTGTCATCCTGAATGTAGGCGCCAAACAACACATGATCTCTAACGTTATCGCTGGTGATGGTGACAGTATTGTTGCTGTTGTCATCATTACTAGTATTGTTACTATTCAACCATGATACGTAGTTAGTGACTACTGTGATTCCATACCGTTCGGGTATGTCGATACTCTCAAGATCTGGGTATGTGTTAATCAGGTCAGTAAATAGTTGACTTGACTCAAGCTTGTTTTTGTCCACTCTGACACCTGATAAATACATGTTGTTGCTTTCCGGCAGCATCAATAGTCCAGTATTTTGGATTATTCATTTTATATGGATGCTAGAGTAGACAGTGGACACTACTAACGATGTTATCTTCGACAATATCAAACACGTAACTCAATGATGGCTTATAGTAGTTTATAGTTGTTACAATAACCCTCTGTACATATGTCTACGTAGTAGACGTATATAAAATACATAACCATGCATAGGTATATTGTGGTATGGGCTTTCAAATACTCTAGTCAGTGTCTGGGAACCTGCCGCTTGCAAACAGCCTACCAGTGATGGTGGTCGTAGTGGTAGTAGTGATATTACAGGTCAAAGATGCACTCACATCCAATTAAAATCAAACATAAAGCCTGTTATCTGTGATAACAACAGTTGTAGTATTACTCTTAATAATAGCAGATCCGAAACCTCTACTAGATAGAAGTTATTACTACAATTATTACCACTACCACAATTATTACTCCACCATCTTGATCTACCAACAACTAATTTAACTCCTACCTAGTAAGAGTTATCGTGACTTCACAGCAGTCAGGTATACATATATGAGACCACTTGTCATGATAATAATCACCAATATCAGTGCCGTCATGTCGACGTCGGGAGCAACTGTTGTTCGCGATTTTTGTAACCAAGATTAATAATATCACTACCAGTAGATTTGGCTGGTGTAACGCTGGTTAAGAAGTTAACAAGATTACTTTTGCTAAATACGGTTTCGATCATAGACAGAACAATAGAGTAAAAGAAGATAAAATACTCGAGGTGTCCAAGGTAGACGTTATCCACAACATCCAACGAGTGACCTGCTACTGGTGCTGGTGACTTAAAGAACCAAAACCATGGACGATAGCGACGGCCGTACAGCCACAAACCAATGATGGTTTTGGGAATCTCACCGATCACCAACATTGTTATAAGTGAGGGGAAGATGTACAAGGCAAGCGTTTTACACGCCACACCAAGCATGTTAGCTGCTGATACAAAATAGATTGCCAGTACTACACCAGAAAGCCCCCAGCAGAAAATAGTAAACAACAATGCCTGTTTACCAACAAAGAAACCGATGAAGTTGAAGTAGGCGTAGTAGTACTGTAGTAGTTCATTACTACTATTACTAATTACAATGTTGTCTAACAGGTATGAACGCGAAGAGAAGTAGCTACCAGCGAGGAACAGTAAGTAGCTGATAATAGGAACTGTAGTACCAATCACAAGGAAGGCTGTGGTCTGTTGGCTGAGATATTGAGCCAGATCAGGATTGAAGATGTCCACTAACCACACCAACAGTGTCAGTAGCATGTCGACAGTGATTATAATCCTCATGAATAGGCCCAGCAGAAGCAGTGAAACTACAGCTGACAGGTAGTAGCTGAATGCTACTTTAATGTTTCTGACATGAACACATAAGTAAGTAAGTAACGGCTGCCATAGTTTCGGTGCAGTCAGGTAACTCAAGGCGGCGAGAATGTAAAGGCTGTATGGTACGTAATACGTTGCGATTATCGGTGCTGAGAGTGATAAGGAGTTATCTGTTATTACTGTGAGCATCACTGATGTCACTACGTATGCGGCTTGCAGCACCAGTAGTAATAGACCAAGGCATCTATTCAAGTACGATTCTGTGTCACCCAAACACATATTAATTGGCCAATAAAGACATGCAATGATTAAGGCAACACAAATTACAATTGGTGGAAGTAGCCATGACAAACTCTGAACTGCTAGAGACTCTGCCAGGCTGGCCACCAAGTATATAAGTGTGTAGACTAGGTTAAAGATCATCAGTGGGAAAAACAATAACTGTGCCATAGCAGCAGCTTTTCGCTGATTGGTGTTTAAACCCTTTGGCGGTCGCACCCTTGGCTGTCTCCACATACATGGAATAGCCAAGACTGAGACGATAATCAGTGCATACGATAGCACTTGCGACGCCACCGTTAATAGTACAACGTCTATCATCTTTTCTTGGTAGCTTTAAGTTAGCAAGTGTTAGGCTGCACTGACGTAATATCAAGTTTCCTTTGTAGTAATGAGAATAACATACAATAAGTAACAAGCGACGTTGGTTATCATTAGCTTCTAACATAGTTCTGTTATTGAGTACATCGTAGTAATGACTTGTATACTAAATTAAAGTCTTGGTAGCGACTTTACTCGTACTCGATTAAGGAATCAAACATAAAACCATAGTCTATGATGACAATAGTCTGTAACGTGTTACATTCATGTTGGTAGTCATGTCCAACTAGGAAATCAAACATAAGACTTGTTATCTGTGATAACAGTAGTTGTAATATCAACCGTAATAGTAATAGTAATAAGTTCAAAACTTCTATCTAATAGAAGTTACCTTTCTGCTGCTAATTGCCGTGATGGTAGGTCAGTCAGTGACAGCCAAGTATATGTAATAGAGTCATTAGAGAGGAATTAATATTGTTGAGCCATGATCACTAGATCAGATCGTATCTCACAATACATGATACCACAATATCAAGCAAGAAAACACATACCTAAGGGCTAAAGGTAGATGATGCCTATGTGAGAATATCAGCTGGAATAGGAGGATCCTGGTACGAGAGCACCATTTCTGCACTGTCTAGTATACTGGTTCTCTGCATAGCAGCAACAATGTTCTTGTATAGTATACCCTTAGCTTGATCAGCGGCCAAAAGCTTATTAAGATCATGACTAAGTAACACTTCTTGGACTAACCCGGATGGGAGTTGAATTTCCGTGTCTATTGTTGAAACAGCAGCTAGCTTATTACTATCTGCGAACACAACATTAACTGGACGTTTATCACTCTTATCATTTATTAAGCTGGCCTCGGTCATAATGGTTGTACAGTTCGTCCTTTTATATTATAAAATTGTGGAGTTATAAATTAGGAAGTATAGAACAGGATGAGTGTGCTCATGTTCTAACATGCTAAGTAGTTAAACTCTCTCAACTGCCTAAGAGAACTTAACTAGTTAAATACATTAGTGTATGAACTGGTTGAAGATTCTCAGCAGCATTGAAATACCCGAGATCGCCGCTAATGATAATAATTGATTAATTGAATCTTTGTGTAGTCTAGAGCCAGACAGCTCTAGTATAAAACTGGTTAGAGTTACCGCAATGAGTAATTGCAGCCACTCCTTTTCGCTCTATGAGCTGCCAGGTGCAAGTTTTGAGACAGAGCTGTACTGGTCCAATCTGTGTGTCCTAAACGGAGTAAAGTTTGCCTTCTTTTTGACATGGATCCTGGCCTACTTCAGCCTCTTTTGTTACAGCGCCTACCTATTTTATCACCACAGACAAAAACGCTTTAATGTTTACATCTACAGCCTGTGCTGTACCTTCTGCATTTTGCTTATTGTGCTATTTTCGCTATTCATGACCGGTGTTCAGACCTACGCGAAGTTTGTTCTACTGGCGGTGTCTGACATAATGATTTATGTAACCTCACTGCTGCTGACCAAGAAATGGTATGAGTTCATCATGAGTATGTACAAGTCAGGCTTTGGCCACATGTCCGAACAGGAGAAGCGCCACTTCAAACTTGTATACAACACCTTCTTTACTGCCATAGTCATTGGTGTGTCACTGCAAACCCTTGGCTTCAGCGGTATTGGGTCAATGGTCACTTTTCACAATCAGAAGCTACTCAACCTCTGCTATACCCTGAGTAATATTGTGTTCTTACTTAATGCGATGATGATTGCCACCTTCTACATCTACAATGGCCGTCGGGTGCTGAAGATTTTCCGTGACAACAGTCCTGAAGTAGAACCAGGCTCTACTCGACCATCTAACACGACGAGTGACAAGATGAATGACTTCACAACAAAAGTTCACTGGCTAGTTGTCTCATCAACTGTTACTGGTGTCATTTATGTTCTAGTGGCTATCGCCTTGATCCTCTGGTATAGTGTCATCACAGACCACACTATTAACGGTGTGTTCTTTTACACTTTCACCTTCGTACAGATTATTAACATCTTCGGCTTCTACAGTTTCATTAGAACTGTTACTTACGATAAGGATTATGAGAGTCATACTAGTAATCATAATTCGAGCTCGGGTGTGTCAAGAACACTTCGAACTGACAGTAGAGGCCATAACGACAACAATAGACGGGATGGAAACCCCACTCGTACACATGACGATGATGATAATGATAGACACACTCAGGTGGTGGTGACGATATAGTGTCTTAGTTTTGTCGACAATCTGTGATCAATGATAACATACTAAAAAAGCAGTGACGGTGATATTCCTGTTAAGTGATGGTAATATACTTAGGTTAACAAGCTGTTTTCCTGATAATTATTAATTGAACATCTGTCTTACAATTAGCAGTTACACAGATTGGGTCTGTGTATATATGTCAGTTGTTTTTTTTTTGCTACCCCGGTTCTCTATACTGTTGTTACTATAATCAAGAAGCTGCTGTACTACACAGTAACAACAACAACATGCATTTAAAATGCATATATATACTTATATAGCTAGGGCACACAGAAAGGTCTGTCAATGTTGCTTATTACTGGAGTTACAAAAAAAGAACACTGTTGATAACCAGTTTGAGAGCAGTTGCTGTTTGCATGCTAAGCATGCAAACAAAAAATTTGGATGTAACGTCGAGCTCACTAATAGCCGAGTCTTAGACGCAGTTACATGAGTAGCTATACGGAAACAGTTGTGGCCACAACATATTGCTGTAGTGTTATTTGTGCTGCTGGAGAGTTTTGGTGTCGAAATACATGATAAGATTGGCTGATTTTGATGTACTATAAGCAAGAGCGACCTCATTTTCGAAGAAGCTATAGTGTCTTGTTACGAAATTTTCGATGATAGGTAGCCTTGTCCTAAGATGCCTATACCCAGCTTCATACTTCATATCTGTATAGTCCATGACACATGAGGGTAGCGTCAATACACCATAGCTGGTTTTATTGTGCGAACTGTATAGTCCATCCATCTCCTTAGACTTAAGAAAGTTGTTTATGGAGCTGATTACTTCATTCGAACATTTACTGTTTTCGAAGTCAACAGTCCTCTTCTGATAATCGGCATTTCGCTGCTCTGCGCTCTCGCGTTCTAATTTTAGTCGTTGCTGTTTGGCCTCCAGACAATCAACCATTGTAGCCGGTCTAGTCGACATTTTAGTGGGCAGTTTGTTGTTATCAAGTCTCTTTTAGATTCACATTGACACCACACTTATTCTACGAGCGAGCGAACGAGCATAAATTAAGCCAACCTAGCATATTTTCTGAGAAGATATGGTTAAGCTTTATTGATACAAGATAGAATTCACCGTCTGAGGTGGTGAGGTATGTCTATACTAGCAGAGTCTTCACTTACTTACCAGCGTAAGTCATATATATATGTATATATACTCTTTAATGTTGTTGACATTACTAACAACTTCTACTTGTAAAAGCGATAGGAGTGCTAGCGGTTAGATCAAAATGACAACTACCCTCAAGATAGCTGATAATAGTTATTCTGTACTAACAGCAGTGTTGTGTCGAAGCGTAGTTTTCGCACATATAGTTGACAGTTCTGCAGTAATCGCATCAGAAATACCCTTTCCAGACCGCTACTGTGCAGTTGCCAGTCTTTATCTGCAGTACCTTAATTCCTGTATCACGGTAGTCAAGGCTAACACTATAATTACTAACACCAGCCAGAATGCAACTTTTAACTGTGATGTGAATGAGAATGCGAGCTCTAGCTGTGATGTGACTGAGCCTGGCTATGACAGTCTAACTGCCGACAACCAGTCTTGCTGTTGTTTGAATTGGCCCACTTCATCGAGGACACTGAGCTCTTAAACTCTTTAATCCAGTACCTGATCAAGATGTGGTCGTACTACGATACTAATAAGTGGCAGCTTAATGATCTCCTGTGATGCGAAATCTATCTACAGTGTCCCTATCATTGGATTCCCGAAGGTTATCTTGGCGATTATGATCAGAGATCTCAAAGATACCGTCTTAATCTCACCTTCCTTAGGGCTTATGTTGAAGCCCGCCTTGGTCGTCCGATCAAACTCAGCGACGATGAAGAATACAGTATTAGTGTAGTCATAGGTGATCTTGGTCTGTTGTTAAGATTTGATGATGGCGACCAGTACTATGTGACCGTAAATGACAACAAGGTTGTGTCAGAGAAAGTCAAGCACGGTCAATATGAAGGCAATATAACCGTTTTTACGTGCTACTCTACCTCTGCTTCTTCTTCTTCTTCTTCTTCTTCTTCTTCTTCTTCTTCTTCTTCTTCTTCTTCTTCTTCTTCTTCTTCTTCTGTTAGAAGAAGAAGAAGCAGTAGCAGTAGAAATAAAAGTAGTCAAGATGGTATGACTATTAAGTGGTTCAATACTACCAGTTCAACCAATCTAAAACAGCAGCATCAGCAGCAACTTGAATCCATCAACTATATCAAGAGTGATAACATTGATGGCGTGAAGCGAACCTTCTTCGGTAATAGTAGACTGACTTCCGAGACACATTATAAAGTAGGATAAAAACAAAGTTTCTGGAAGTTCTGGTATCAACCTGGTAACTTGCGACTGCTAGCCTCTTATATTGACAACCAGAAACATGGTGTCTGGTATGAGTACTATGACACCTCTAACAGCCAAATAAAGTTCGAGTATATATGTTCGATCGTGATGTTGAGTGTGGTGGCATTCGACACTACTACGAGAATAAAAAGAAACGTCAGTCTCAACAGGTAGCAGGAGGAAAACAAACGGATCATAACCAACAGCAACAACAGAAGCTCAGGTATAAGTTGGAGTTTCGTGCTGTGTATGGCAACTTGTACACGGAGTGAAAACGTAATGGGGATGTGCAGTACTGTGGTGGTATCACCCCGCGAGTTGATGCCGAAGCTTACGCCACCTATCGTGAACTTATTGGACCTAAACCGGGACTTCAAAACACTCTCTAACTAGCAAACTCTATATAATCTCAACGGTTATATAGTATTATGAGGACTAGTTGTTGTGCTGTTAGATAACGATATCAGAGATAGCTGCCAGATAACAACTATCACAAACTTCTCTTTCTAGTTCACTATGAACTAGCTTCTCTATGTTACGAGTATGGTTAGATATATACATATATGTTCTATCAATAACTGTACGTCCAATTCTTATTTTGTAAGAAGATGTAAGAGACATACAGAGAGATTTACTTATTAGATAGGTAAGTCGTTGTTGTTGTTGTTGTTACTGTTTGAAGTTGTTAGTACTAATAGTAAGAGATTATACCAACACGAGCTGTTACTATGGTAAGTAACATATAAATTTAGCTACTCAACATTCCTTGGAGGAACGTTCTGACACTCCAATACGAACTTATTGCTTATAACTTATAATAAGTTATATCCATGACAATGTTTACAGTACACCATCTCCTGTTATATGTTGTATTTTGGTTATCATAGACTACAAACTATAGACTACAAACTATAGACTACAAACTATAGACTACAAACTATAGACTACAAACTATAGACTACAAACTATAGACTACAAACTATAGACTACAAACTATAGACTACAAACTA
>Ga0302309_10002502_pt1 | contig 15167 bp, 11 predicted proteins | sample III_Palsa_N1_1_FD_200453 | JGI IMG/M metagenome (GOLD analysis project Ga0302309, IMG submission 200453) | Peat permafrost microbial communities from Stordalen Mire near Abisko, Sweden - III_Palsa_N1_1 | ecosystem: Environmental > Terrestrial > Soil > Palsa > Peat permafrost | place: Sweden... | reverse complement strand
ATTCACCACTTTGGTCATATCAGCCGCACTTGCCAGCCTGTTTTTTTCTTTTAATTCGGCGATGCGATTAAATGCAAATTCGATAACATTGATTTGTTCTGCGGAAATAGCACCATCATTGACCAGGTAATCGATCAGCCGCTCCACATCGTACAATTCAAGTTTAGGGCCGAGTTCTGAAATTTTTGTGCGGTAATCATCCAATACCGGGTTGACCGCCTTTAAGATAATCGGGTCCTTGATCGTATTATCCGACCGGATTTGTTTTTGACCCACAAAATGGTGGGTCTTGATGTAAAGGGTCTTACCGTTATGGTTTACCCTGATCTTCACATTCCATGTGCCATCTTTCTTTTTTTCTTTAGGAATAATAACTTCCCTGACAGTTGCCATCTTTTTAAAATTTAGCGACCTCCAAAAATTCTTAATTATTTCTTAATTTTTTTTGGTCAATTCAACAAAAAAACCTGTTTAATTCGCTAAATCACTCGATTAAGCACTTGGAAGAGATACGGCCAGATCGGCCAAAAGCAAGACAAAAATACGCTTTTAAGCATAAAAAAAGCCCATTTTCGCTAAGAAAATAGGCTTTTTATGCTTGTGGTACCACCTGGATTCGAACCAGGGACACAAGGATTTTCAGTCCTTTGCTCTACCGACTGAGCTATGATACCTCCTTTTGAGGAGTGCAAATGTAGCTTGTTTTTTTATTTATGGAAACTTTTTTACAAAAAACCTTTTAATAGTTTGTTTGCCATGTATATAGGCAGTGGTTCCCCGGCATTTTGGTGATTTAAATTAAACTGTTATATTTGAATAACTATTGATTAACACCGGAAGGAACAGATGAAGAAAAAAATATTGATCATAGAAAATGACCACGAAATCCGCATTATTGTAGAATTTATTTTATCGGAAGAGGGCTTTGATACCCAAAGCAGCCCCGAACCCGAAACACTGGCCGAAGTGTTGCAATTTAAACCCGACCTAATCCTGATAGACGAATTTATTAATAGCAGGCCCGGTCACCGCTTATGCCATAAAATTAAACAGGAACCCAAGCTCGCTCATCTGCCGGTAATCATACTTTCCACAGCAAACGATATTGAACTGATTGTTAAAGAATGTAACGCTAATGATTATATCCGTAAACCATTTGATATAGTAGAGATGGTAGATAAGGTGTTGCGCGTAATTGGCAATCATTCACTGCCTATTAGTTAGAATTCTTGCTATAAGTTAATACAATATTAAAAGGTTATCTCATAACAGAGATGGCCTTTTTTGTTATGTGTAACCTGCTATTACAAAGAACTAAGCCGCATTAAGCCTCGTATATAGGTAAAGTTACACCAGTAGCCGGTACATTATGATAAGTTTTCTAAAGCTGCTTTTTACTTTGCTGTTTGCCTGGATGTGTTACGTGGTAATTACCACCAGCCTTAAAAGCAACCTGTTTGCCCAATGGGATTATTTAGGTTCAATACCCTGGATGAAGGCCACACTTTGCGACTTTTACACCAACGTTTTGGTTATTTATGTTTGGGTATGTTATAAGGAAAACAAATTGCTACCTAAAATTATTTGGTTAATACTGCTGGTAACATTGGGTAGCATAGCCACTTGCGCTTATGTGCTCATACAGCTTTTTAAATTAAAACCGGGCGAAGGCTTAAAACAACTCTTTACTAACCAAAATGGGTAACAGCACTTTATTAAGCTTGATAATTTACTGCCAGGCGGCCTGTTGCCTCATTATGTTTTTTGTATGTCTATGGTCGTACAAAATAAAAAACGCGGGCGTAGTTGATATTTTCTGGTCGTACAATTTCCCCGTAATCGCTATCATTTTATTACTGTTTGCGCCTGGTTTTGAGATCCGAAAAATACTGTTGTGCAGTATGGTAATTATAGCAGGCTTACGCCTGGGCACCCATTTGGCTATCCGCGTATTAAAGCACTTGCACGAAGAAGAACCGCGCTATAAACAAATACGCCAGGACTGGGGCAAAAATGCCGAACCAAAAATGGCTGGCTTTTTCCAGATGCAGGCCGTATCAAATGTATTACTGGCCATACCTTTTTTTATCAGCGCCATAAACACCAGCCCGGTTATATCGCCGCTGGAATATGCAGGAGCTATTTTATGGGCGATAAGTGTACTGGGAGAAACAATTGCCGACCGGCAACTGGCAAACTTTAAAAAAGACCCTGCCAACAAGGGCAAAGTTTGCGATACAGGTTTGTGGTATTACTCGCGCCATCCCAACTATTTTTTCGAGTGGCTAATGTGGGTGTCCTATTTTGTTTTTGCCCTCGCATCGCCTTATGGGTATATCGCCATAATCAGCCCTGCAATTATTTTGTGTTTATTGTTGAAAGTAACCGGCATACCAACTACCGAGCAGCAATCATTAAAAACAAAAGGCGAGGCATTTAAAAAATATCAAAAAACTACCAGTGTGTTTGTGCCCTGGTTTAAAAAGGGTTAGGTGTAACAACTCTTTATTTGTCAATATAAACCCTGTTTCAAAAATCTGATATGGTAATCATAACGTATACCTCATAAACAAATCACAATTACTTATTATATGTGGTACGATAAACTGGTAGAACAAGACAAGGTCCCCGATTTCTTATTGCGAAAAGGCATCCGCAAACTATTGCAGCAGCGCTTGGATGATGAAAACAAAGGTGATGTTGAATTACAGCAGGCCCATTTAATGGACTTGATCGCTCAACTTAAAGCCTCACCAATCGCCGTTAACACAGCCGATGCCAACCAGCAGCATTACGAGGTGCCTACACAATTTTACCAGTATTGCCTGGGCAAAAACCTTAAATACTCATCAGGTTATTGGAAAACGGGTGTTACCGATATCGATACTTCCGAAGATGATATGCTGGAGCTTACCTGCACACGTGCCGGCTTGCAAAATGGCCAGGAGGTATTGGAGTTGGGCTGTGGCTGGGGTTCGTTATCGCTATATATGGCGGCTAAATACCCGGCAAGTACTTTTAAGGTAGTATCCAATTCGCGCACACAGAAACAACATATTGATGAACAGGCGACAAAGCGCGGCATAACCAACTTAACGGTTATCACTGCCGATATGAACACTTTTACTATTGACGAAACTTTCGATAGGGTAGTATCAGTAGAGATGTTTGAACACATGCGTAACTATACTCTGCTGTTGAAAAAGGTAGCCTCCTTTTTAAAACCTGATGGAAAACTGTTCATCCATATTTTTACTCACAAGGAATATGCTTACCTGTTTGAGGTGAAGGATGAAACCGACTGGATGAGCAAATACTTCTTTACCGGAGGCATTATGCCCAGCGACGACCTGATGTTTTATTTTAACGATGATATGGTGGTTGAAAAACACTGGCATGTAAACGGTACCAATTACGCCAAAACATCTGAAGCATGGCTGGCCAATATGGATAAACACAAGGCCGAAATTATGCCCCTGTTTGAGCAAACTTACGGTAAAGATCAGGCTGTAAAATGGTGGGTATACTGGCGCTTATTTTATTTGGCTTGCGCCGAACTGTGGAACTTTAACAAAGGGAACGAGTGGTTAGTTAGTCATTATTTATTTCATAAAACCGGCGCATGAACCACAAAACAGCAATAATAGGCACCGGTATAGCAGGCATGGGCTGCGGCCATTTTTTATACAAAAAATCCGATCTTACTTTTTACGAGCAAAACGATTACACTGGCGGCCACACTAATACAGTAACGGTTGATGAGGGTGGCAACCCCGTTTATATTGATACCGGCTTTATGGTTTTTAACTATAAAACCTACCCCAATTTATGCAGGCTTTTTGATGAGTTGAAAGCGCCGGTTAAAAAAACCGAAATGTCTTTCAGCGTACAGCATTTACCAACAGGTTTGGAGTATAGCGGATCGGGCCTGAACCATTTGTTCGCGCAGCGAAAAAACATCTTTAGCCCGTCGTACCTGAAAATGCTGCTGCAAATTGGCCGTTTTAATAAGGAGAGCGTAAAAATTGTTGACGACCCTGAATATGCCGATTACTCCATTGGCCAATATATTAAGGAGTTTGGCTATGGCGATGATATGCTGTGGAAATACCTGGTGCCCATGAGCTCGGCAGTATGGTCTACCCCAATGGAGCAGATGCTTGATTTTCCGGTGGTAACCTTGATACGCTTTTTTCAAAACCACGGCTTTTTAGGGCTCGATACACAGCACCAGTGGTACACGCTGGATAAAGGCAGCCAATCATACCGCGAATTGCTTATAAAACCTTTTAAAGATAAGATACATTTAAACCGCAAGGCAATAAATGTAATCAGGCATGAAGGTGGTAAAGTAACTGTTTTCGCCTCCGATGGCTCTGCCGAAGTGTTTGACCGTGTAATTATAGCTACCCACGGCGATGAAGCCCTGGCTGTATTAGCCGAACCTACTGCAAATGAAGAAAGGCTATTATCAAACTTTAAATACCAATACAATAAAGCCGTTTTGCATACCGATGAAAGCATTATGCCCAAAAAGAAGCTGGCCTGGAGCAGTTGGAATTACAGCATAAAACTACAGGATAAAAAATTAATGCCTACTACAATTTACTGGATGAATAGATTGCAGCAGGTATCAGACAAAAAGAATTATTTTGTATCCATAAACCCGCATGATAATATCGACCCTAAAAAAATAATCAAAGAGCTCGATTATCACCACCCGTTATTTGATGTGCCTGCCATAAATGCGCAAAAAGAGTTATACAAGCTAAACGAAAGCGGCCCGGTATATTTTTGCGGCAGCTATTTTAACTATGGTTTTCACGAAGATGCTTTTACCAGCGCGGTAAATTTATGCTCGCAATTACTGGGCAAGCCGGTGTATGACGAAAGCGCAATCATCCAGCCGCCGGTTTAAATCGTATATCTAACTATGACAAAGGCTGCAATCAATTCCTGTTTATACAAAGCAAAGGTAATGCACCATCGTTTGGCGCCTAAAGTGCACAGGTTCAATTACAATGTGTTTATGTTTTACCTTGATTTGGATGAGATTGATACCCTTGCCAAAAAGCTCAGATTTATGGGCCGCAACCGCTTTAACCTGTTCAATTTTCGCGATAAAGACCACCTGCAATTACCCAGGGAAAATCCGGATACTTCAAAAAATATCCGTCAGCATATTAATGATTACCTGTTAAGCAATGGGGTAACTATTGGCAACGGGCGCATTATGGTGTTAACTAACCTTTGCACTGCCGGTTACCAGTTTAACCCTGTATCATTTTATTTTTGTTATGATGAACAGGATAATATCATTTGCTCCATTGTGGAGGTGTGCAATACCTTTTTGGAGATGAAGCCTTATTTTTTAAGCGCCGATACTATTAACAACAATCAATTCAAACTTAATACTGCCAAATACTTTTACGTATCGCCATTTATCGAAATGGATACCAATTTCGATTTCGACCTGCACATACCCGGCGAAAAATTACAGGTAAAAATTGATGATTACGATAAAGAAGGTAACCGCTTTTTTATCAGTACGCTAAACGGCGTGCGCAAGCCGTTAACAGATGCCAATTTGCTGCTTTATTTTTTCAGCTTCCCGCTTATCACCCTTAAAATTATTGGGGCTATACACTGGCAGGCGCTTAAATTATGGCTCAAAAAAATACCCTATCATAAAAAGGATGCCGATAAAGATTTGCAAAAGGAAATTTACCGTCCATACAAATCAAATTATACAGCACAGTAAAACCTATTTGCCTGCAATCTCCGTATATCAATAAATCACATACCGAATTAAACCATGCCCAATACACTTACAATTGCCGAAACCGGGGGTTTTTACCAGGATATAGTTTTAAAACTGATGTCCAAAATGGATAAGGGAACGCTTTATCTTACCCTGGCTAACGGTAGGCAACTTACTTTGGGTACCGGCGAGGGCAATATATCGGCCAGTATGGTTATTAATAACGATGAGTTTTATAAACGCATTATACTTTTTGGCGATATTGGTTTTGGCGAGGCTTATGTAGATGGTTTGTGGGATACCGATAATATAACCAGCGTAATTAAATGGATATTGCTGAATATCGAAAACGCGCCAAGTGTATCGGGCAGTAATACACAAACTTTAGCGCTCAATTTCTTAAAATGGTTTAATAAGTTATCTCATTTTAAGCGAAAAAATACGGTTGAAGGCTCCCGTAAAAATATTTCGGAACATTATGATTTGAATAACGATTTCTTCGCCAGCTTCCTCGATCCTACAATGACTTATTCCAGCGCCTATTTTTATAAGGACGGGCTAAGCCTGCAGGACGCTCAATTTGCCAAATACGAAAGGCTGTGCAGGCAGCTGCACCTTAAACCCACCGACCATGTACTTGAAATTGGCAGCGGCTGGGGTGGCAATGCTATTTATATGGCAAAAACCTACGGCTGTAAAGTCACCTCGTTAACCATTAGTGAAGAGCAGCATAAAATGGCTGTTGAGCGTGTTGAGGCCGAAGGGTTGAGTGATCGTGTTAGCATATTAATAAAAGATTACCGCCAAATGGAAGGCAGTTTTGATAAGATAGTTTCTGTTGAAATGCTGGAAGCCGTAGGCCATAATTATATGGAGGTGTATTTCAGCAAGGTAAATGGGCTGTTAAAAAAGAACGGTATATTGGCCTTACAAGTAATTACATCGCCCGATTCGAGATATGATAGCCTGCGTAAGGGCGTTGATTGGATTCAAAAGCATATTTTCCCCGGCTCCTTATTGCCATCAGTAGGGGCTATCAACAGCGCCGTTAACCGTACCGGCGATTTAACCCTGGTTGATTTAAAAGATATCGGCATGGATTATGCAAAAACCTTAAAACTTTGGTTTGATGCCTTTAATGCAAATTTACCCAAAGTAAAATCCCTTGGTTTTGATGAAACCTTCATCCGTAAATGGAATTATTACCTGTGTTATTGTGAGGCGGCTTTTATTATGCGCAATATAAATACCATGCAATTGGTTTATGTAAGGCCTAATAATACAGTGCGTTAAGCAATAGTCCTGCTATCCAAAATTATAATTTTCGCAAAATATGGTGTGATAATAGTTAGCCTATAATATTTTATTGGGTTTTTGGCCGTATTGTGTGCTATAATCATAAAAATTAAACAAATTTATATAAAGTCTACCTAATTAGTAGATTACTATTTATATTTGCGAAGTCAAAAACATCACAATGAACACTCAATTAAATCCTGCCAAAGGATTATATGCGTTTTTTACCCCCACAATTCAACAGCTAAAGAGCTGTCATTGCTGTTGTTGCTAATTTAATTACCCTCATTTTCCTGCTAACTATTACGTACGTGCACACACTTACTACGGATTAGTTATGTTCCTGCGAACATATTTGCAGTTTTATTATCCCTTTTAATTTAAACAGTATAAAAATGAAATAAGATTTACAACACCCCTAAAAAAATGACACCGGCAAGGAAGCCTTGCCGGTGATACGATGACAGACCAGGCATGTAACGCCAATCACTAACTGATCTTCATCCGCGGTTTTACTAACAATAAATTATTAACATAAAACACTTTAAATATATGGAAATATTTCTCCATGCAAAATATTTATATCCCTCAAAAACATATAAACAATTATTAAAAGCAGCAGTTTTCCTGTTGATTTTTATACCTTTTGCATCCTTTGCACAAACCACAAACCCTGCTGCAAGCAATACATTACACGGTAAAGTAGTAGATGCAGGCACAAAGCAGCCTGTAGCAGGCGCCGTTGTACGCATAAAGGGAACCAATAAGGCCGTTGCCACAAATTCGCTTGGCGAGTTTGCACTGGCTACCGATCAAAGTTTCCCGTACACAATACAGGTAAGTTTTATAGGCTATGATAAAGCCGAAATAAAAGTAACCGGCGAGCTTGTAACCGTTTCCCTAGCCTCGGCCACCAGCCAGTTAAACGATGTGGTTGTGGTGGGCTACGGAACACAAAAGAAAGAGGATCTCACCGGTTCTGTTTCAAAAATAAATACGGCAGAAATAAGCAAACAACCGGTAGCAAGCTTTGATGCCCAGCTACAGGGGCAGGCAGCAGGCGTACAGGTTACCAACCCCTCTGGTGTACCGGGCCAATCTATTTTTGTGCGTGTGCGCGGTACCACATCCATCAATTCAAGCAGCGATCCGTTGTATATTGTTGATGGTGTGTTCCTTAATAACACCAGCCTGCAAACATTAAGCCTGGGTGGTGGAAGTACATCACCTCTCGCTGATATTAACCCGGCAGATATTGAAAGTATTGAAGTGTTGAAGGATGCATCTGCGACGGCTATCTATGGTTCGCGCGGTGCCAACGGCGTTGTATTGGTTACTACCAAACACGGCTCATATAATGCAGCTCCAAAAGTTACTTTCGACGCATCCAACGGCTGGGTGCAGGCTGATAGGTCGACCCTGCCAAAAATGGTTACCGGCCCCGAGGGCGCCGAACTGGCTAACGAGTACTGGGTAAACTCGGGTATAGATAATCCTTTGTTAAACCAAACTGTTGCCAACGAGCCTTTTCGCCCGGTTGCACTGGGTGGCCAGGGAACCCCGGCGCAACAGCAAACTTATGATAGGATGGACGACTTACTGCAACGCGGAAGTGTGCAGGATTATAACCTGGGCATACAGGGCGGTTCAAACACATCTAAATATTATATAGGCGGCGGATATACAGATCAGGACGCGCTCATTAAAGTGCTTAATTTTTCGAGGGAAAGCTTAAAGTTCAATTTCGACCAGGATTTATCAAAAAATATAAGCGTAGGAATAAGTAACAATATATCACGAAGCTACCGCAGCCAGGCATTTGACGGCGACGGCCCGCAGGTAGACTTGTGGAACGCAGCGGTAAGCGCCGCAACATATACCCCAAAATTTGCTGCCGATGGTACCTCAACAGGTGCCGATAATATATATACATTAATAGCTAATTATGATGTTCATACCATAAGCCTAAGGTATATAGGTAGCGTATTTGCCACGGCCAAAATTATTGACGGTTTAACTTTTAAGACCAGCTTTAGCATGGATTATGACCATTACGACGAAAGCGCGTATTGGAATACCAACACAAGTATAGGTAAGGCAGTTAATGGCGAGGCTACTTCGGCGTTAACCCAAAATAGTACCTGGATAAATGAGCAAACATTAACTTACCAAAAGAATTTTGGCATACACCATTTAAACTTCCTTTTAGGTAACTCGTTCCAGAGTAATCTTATCACACTTACATCGGCACAAGGCACAGGTTTTGCAAATAACGATTTTACAGACATCTCCTCTGCTTCGGTTAGAACAGCAGCAGAAACCTGGACAAAAAACACCCTTGCCTCGTTTTTCGGCCGGTTTGATTACAATATTGCCAGCAAATATTATTTTGATGCCAGTTTCAGGGCCGATGGTTCGTCAAAATTTGGTATCAATAATAAATGGGGATATTTCCCGGCATTCTCAGTAGCATGGCGCCTTAAAGATGAATCATTCCTTAAAGATGTTAACTGGTTAAGCGATCTTAAATTCAGGGCGTCTTATGGTATAACAGGTAATGAACAAGGAACAAGTAACTTTGCGTCACAAGGTTTATGGACGGGCGGCAGCAGCTATGCCGATGTAAACGGTTCCCCGCAGCCGGGCATAGCCCCCTCACAGTTAGGAAATCCTAATCTAAAATGGGAACAAACTGCGCAAACAGATTTAGGTTTTGATGCCAGCTTCCTGAATAACCGCATCTCTCTTACTTTCGATGTTTACGACAAAAATACCACCAACTTATTATTACAGGAACCTGTAGCCGCATCAACCGGTTTCTCAACCTACTGGGCTAATGCAGGCTCAATGAGCAATAAAGGGTATGAGATTGGCATTAACAGCACAAATATCCAGTCGGGCTCATTTACCTGGAAAACAGGCCTTAATGTTTCCGGCAACGCAAATAAGATAACAAAACTGCCTACTGCAATTACCGATTATACACGTAACTGGGTAATTATGGAGCAGGGGCATGAAATGAACTCTTTTTGGCTTTACGACCAAACAGGCGTAAACCCTCAAAATGGCCAGGTAATATTTGCCGGACAGGCTGCCAATGGCACGGTTTCGGCTGCCGACAGGGAAATAATAGGCAGCGTTTACCCTAAAGCTTACGGCGGTATTAATAACAGCTTTAATTATAAAAATTTCGACTTAAGCGTGCTGTTTACCTTCGAATGGGGTAATGATGAGTTAAACCTTAACCGTTATTTCAGGGAGAGAAACCCAAGCAGTGGTGGGGTGGATACTTATGTATTGCAACGTTGGACAACCCCCGGCCAGGAAACTGATATTCCGCGCCTTACTTCTGTTGGCAACAATTACACAATTGATAACAGTTCGCGCTACCTGGAAAATGCTTCATTCCTCAGGTTAAAAGAGCTGGATTTTGGATACACCCTGCCGGCATCGTTTGATGCTAAACTTAAAGTAACCAGGATACGGGTATACTTTGTAGGTTCCAACCTGTTTTTATGGACCAAATACACCGGCGATCCTGAATCGAGTGTTACTTCTGATCCTAACGCGCAGGGTTTAGGCGGCTTTGGTGTTCCTCCTCAGCCTAAATCATTCCAATTTGGCTTAAATGTCACCTTTTAATAAATGAAAATTTAAAACTAAGAATATGAAATCATCAAAAATAATATTGCTTGGATTATTTGGTTTTACCGGTTTGCTGGCACTGTCATGCAATAAATTCTTAACCGTTAGCCCCAAAGACCAGGTGTCGGATGACCAGACAATAGTGGATGGCACTTCGGCACAAACAGCAGTACGTGGTATATATAATGAATTGGAATCAAACGATTATTACGGGTACACATTCCAAACATTAGGCTTCTTTTCGGGCGATAACATACAGTATGTGGGTTCGCAAACCGTAAACCAGCAATTAACAAACCATGCTGTTAGTTCAGACTTGGCAGCGCTTAACACGGCCTGGGCAGCTATTTACAATGTAATTAACCGGGCAAACAATGTGCTGGCAAAAGTGCCGCCGTTGGCCGCAACTACTGCGTTTCCTGATTCATTAAAAAATCAGCTGATAGGCGAAGCCTATTTTTTACGGGCACTAAGTTATTTCGACCTGGCAAGGACATGGGGTGGTGTACAACTGATATTAACACCAACCACATCAGCAACAGACCAAACCACGCTTAAAAGAAGCAGTTTGGCAGCTACCTACGCGCAGGTGTTGCAGGACCTAACCCAGGCCGAAACTTTGCTGCCTAATACCACCAACAGGATAAGGGCAACCCGCAAAACGGCTTATGCCTTGCACGCACGTTTCGCCTTGTATCAAAATGATTGGGCGGATGCCGAGCTTTATGCGTCAAAAATTATAAGTGATAATAACTACGCGTTAATCGCCCCTTATAATGCGTTTTTCGCCAATAACGTCACTGCTACCAACGAGTCGGTTTTTGAATTGTATTACAATACTAACGTAACCAACGAAGAAGCATCGCAGTGGGAGCCAACTACCAATGGCGGCGTGGGCTGGGTAACACCAACCAGCAGCATTGTTACCCTATTAACCGACCCAACAATAGGAGGTAACAGGAGTACGCTTATTCAAACGCTGACAATATCGGGCGTTACCAAGTATTATGGCAACCTGTATTATAGGACCGCCGGAACAGATCCTGCATTTTTAATACGCTTAGCCGAATTGTACCTGATAAGGGCTGAAGCCGAAACCCAGTTAAACGACTTAACCGATGCAGCTAACGATCTGAACGCCGTTAGGGCGAGGGCAGGGCTGCCGGCTACAACGGCTGCCACACAAGCCGATTTATTATTGGCCATAGAAAATGAAAACCGTGTAGAGTTTGCTTTTGAAGACCACCGCTGGTATGATTTGGTGCGCACCGGCCGTGCAGGAGCAGTATTGGACATTACCGATAGCCGCAAGTTTTTATTGCCTATACCATACGCGCAAATATTAGTAAACGGCACCTATTTAACCCAAAACCCAGGTTACGACGGTGTTAATTAATCCTGATTAAACAATAATGTTATGAGTAACGCACAACAACACACAAGTGGGCAAAGCTGGAGCAGCATACAAATAGTATGGTTCCGTATTGTTTTTGTCTTTCTTTTATTGCTGACTATTCCGCTGGATTGGAGATACTACCAACGCATATTCTCCATCAACCTGTTTCATTTACACTATCAGGATTTATTCCAGCTTACCAATTATGTGCCCCGGCTGGTACATATTTCTGACTGGGGTATCGCCAGTTATGCAGGCTGGGGAATAGCATTGCTGGTAGCTATAATATTCGCCTTTGTTTGGGATACCTTAGAAAAAGACGGTAACCGCGATTACAACCAGCTATATTACCGCTTGCGTGTAATTGTGCGTTATAGGTTAGCCCTTGGCCTTATCGGCTATGGTGTAATAAAACTATTCCCGGTACAAATACCTTACCCGGCGCTTAGCGATTTACAAACAGCTTACGGCGATTTTTTACCCTGGAAAATTTATTATTTATCAACCGGTGTGGCATCGGCACATTACGAGCAAACCTTAGGCGCCATTGAAATACTGGCGGGGCTTTTACTGTTTTGCAGGCGTACCGCCGTGGTAGGTGCAGGTATTGCCCTGGCACTGTTAATTAATATAGTGCTGGCCAATTTTGCTTACCAGTTGGGCGACCACGTTTATAGCTTGTATCTTTTACTATTGGCTGTATTTGTATTGGCGTATGATACCCCGCGCCTTTATAGCCTGCTGGTAAAAGAAAAACTTGCTATTGCCGATCATTTTAAACCCGTATTTAAGTATAGGAACGCGACAAAATGGAGGGTTGCTTTACGGGCTATTTTCCTGGTGTTTGTTATTTTTTATGCCTCGGTTACTTACGCCGGTTATCATAACAGCAACTGGCCTTACCCGGATACGCCGGGTTTGGCCAATGCTTATGGCGTTTATAATGTGCGCGAATTCAGGATAAACAAAAATGTGCTTCCGTATTCGGCTACAGATACCACCCGGTGGCAGGATGTTGTTTTTGAAAAATGGAATGTGTTAAGCATAAGGGCAAACAGACATTTCCCTATTGACTTTTCATCGCCCAGTTTAGATTATCAAACCGACGACCAGCGTACCTACGAATCAAAAGGGAATGGCGGCAGGGCCTTTTATACATATACAGTTACTGATAGTACCCTCAAGCTTGTAAATAATACTGTACCATCTGATGTCGAGGAGTTCCACATTTCGAGGCCGGATAAGTCAACCATTGTTTTAGACGGGATAGATAATCATGCAGATTCATTACATGTAGTGCTGGACAAGCTAAACAAAGAATACTTACTGGATAAAGGCCGCCGTAAACCGGTAACTGTTAATTAATCAATTTATTAAAACTTAAAGATTATGACAACATTAACTTCGTCATTACAAGAAACAACGCCCGCAGTTGCACCGGCAAATCCGGGCGTTTGGACGGCTTGGGAAAAATTCCTGTTCCGGGTGTTTTCGATATTTGTTTTGCTGCTTATTATCCCGTTTGATTCCGTTTGGCTGGGTAAGCTGTTCCAGGTTAAAACATTCTTCGCGTTTTTAAATACCCTTACCGGTTATCGTGCAAACTTTTACGAGGTGCATACCGAAAGCGGCAAATGGGGGCTGGAATCATACGCTACCTGGGCCATTGCATTTGGAATAGCATTGATATTAGGCGGTGTATGGACATTTTTTGCCCGTAACAGTAAACGTACGCAGTATAACGAGCTGTATTACTGGGTGCGCGTTATTGTACGTTACCGCATAGCAATAGGCATTATCGCGTTTGGGTTCCTCAAATTTTTCCCAATGCAAATGCCTACGCCATCACTCTCAAACCTCGATACTAATTTCGGCGATTATAACACGTACAAAATATACTGGCAGGTAGTAGGCGTTTCCATTTGGTATGAAGTTGTACTGGGTATTGTTGAAATACTTGGCGGTATATTGCTATTGTTCAGACAAACCGCAGCTATTGGGGCGGTAATAATTGCTGGTGTTTTATACAATATAGCACATGCTAACATAGCTTATGATGGCGGCGTACATGTTTACAGCAGTTTATTTGTACTGTTTTCGCTGTTTGTACTGGTACAGTATATCCCTAATTTATGGAAGCTACTGATTAAAGGTGAAGATGTAAAACCCAACCTGTATTACCCGGTGTTTAACAAAAAGTGGAAAAGGGTTTCCTACTACTGGGCAAAGTATATCATCATATTTACCTTCACACTTCTTTTCGGTATTTTAAGGTACGATGTGCATTACCATGTGGGTCAGCTGAAAGAGCCCATAACTCCGGGCTTAAAAAATGCAGCCGGTTACTATAATGTATCCGAATTTAAACTTAATGGCCAGGATGTACCTTATTCGCCTTTAGATTCAGTTCGCTGGCAAAGCGTAGTGTTCGAAAAATGGAGTACGCTTATTTATAAAGTAAACAAGGCTTTCCCCATCTCGCTGGCCAACGGCGGCCCTAATCCCAAGGATGTTGACCGAAATTACGAGCTGGCAGGTATTGCAGGCGGCCGCAGGTTTTTGTTTTATAACGCGAAAAATGGCAAGCTCATTTTACAGGATAAGGATAGGCCATCAGTTGATGAAGATGGTGGTTCGGCTAAAAAAACTGTTGCGGTTAAGCCTGAATCTAAAAAGGGAAAGGGCAAACATCATAAAGATGATAAGAAGCTAATATGGGCCTACACCCGTTCAACTCCAAACAGGATTATCATCTCCGGCGTAAATGAGCATAAGGATTCGCTTTATGTAGTGTTGGACAAGGTGGATAAAAATTATCCCATCCGCATAAACAGGGCTAACATTCACTAAATAAAATCACAATTAAATAACATTTAAAAATTAAAAATCATGTTGAAAAAACTATTAGCAAGCGCCGTTATAACCTTGGGCTTAATACACTGCCAGGCGCAAACAACCAAAATAACTATCAGGGCAAAGGCCAGGGATGCTAAATTTATCGGCACACCAATTGGCGGCGCTTATGTAATTGTCCGTAATGATTTAACCGGCGAAATACTGGCGCAAGGC
>Ga0302309_10002499_pt1 | contig 15179 bp, 11 predicted proteins | sample III_Palsa_N1_1_FD_200453 | JGI IMG/M metagenome (GOLD analysis project Ga0302309, IMG submission 200453) | Peat permafrost microbial communities from Stordalen Mire near Abisko, Sweden - III_Palsa_N1_1 | ecosystem: Environmental > Terrestrial > Soil > Palsa > Peat permafrost | place: Sweden... | reverse complement strand
CATTACCTGCACAGGCTCGTTCAACACCCGGTGGAAATGGGCCGCATGGCTGCAAAACGCATACAGTTGCGCTTGATCACTCCCGACATGATGCCGCAAACCATGCGACTGACAACCGACCTCTTCCCGGCATCCGTACACGAACTCAGTCCCGTCGCCACGGCATTCCTTGCTTCACGTCACTCTAAATAAAGGGTATAGTTTTATTTCTCTGCGAAGTCCTGCCAGGGCATGTTCGATAAGGAAAAGATTGTCTCTTGCAAAGAATGGCGTTTATAATAGTGCTTGCAACCCTCTCATTGCCGTCAGTCGACGGCGCTGCACATACTCCTAAGTCGCAGTCCGCAATAATCACATTTAGCGGACTGTGGAACGGCGTCAGCCCCTACACAAACGATGCTGATCTGCACCGCCCCATGCCATCCACCTATCAGCCTTTGATGGAGGCAGAACCACACACGAAGCCGGTGGATGGCGGCAGTTTCGGGATCCGGATCGGCTGGGAAAATGCATATTGTTCCAACCACGGATTGAACGGAAGTGTCCGGGACCATACTGGGGACGCGGTGATCGTCAGCGGGGCGCCTAGCCGGGAGCTTGGCGGCGGCGTCATGTTCGCTTTAGGGCAAAGCACTATGACGTTCAGCAGGCCGGTTGAGATCCCTGCTTTGTTCTGGACTTTCTACGAGCCGGCAACCCAACCGGTGCTGGAAAATGGAACGATTGCCGTTTACAGAAACGCCTCCGACAAAACCCCCTTGAAATCCGTAGAAGTACCGTACCCTGATGCCCAGGGTTATGCCTGGCATCAACTAACTTCCTTCGCCGGTCTCAAGATCTCCAAAATCGTATTCGATCCCCGCGGTCAGGGCACGGGCCTCAACATAGACGACATCACAGTACAAATTGACGATAAATAGATGCGATAATAGGCTCTCAGGAGGACGATATGTCTCCGGTGATGTCATTGTGCTGGCGGAAGGAGCCTGGTGAGAGGCTCCAATTTGAAAATTGGGTTTAAACTGTCATAACTCTAGTGTAATTTCATTAAGCTTGTCCAAAAAATATCGGGGTGAGCCAGCAATAAGTGCAGCCTAGGTCCTAATTTTCCGCTCTTTGCCTACCGTTTCGAGTGTATTAAGTGGATTACAGCGTAATAACTGCATTCCGGATGCCCACTGCCCCGAATAATATTTAAAAATGGTCCTTGACAGAATATAAAACCCTATAGTATAATTAGCCATGTCGTTCTAAGAGCCGTCCTCTTGGATTTAAGCGACTAATATGAATCTTATCGTTGAATCAGACGATTTCTCGTATGAAAGGTTAAATTGCTATGAAATTACCCATTCTCGATCGCCGCGCTAGTGCGAACAGGCCGGCTGCCGGTCTATTAGGTTTTACACTTATTGAGTTGCTAGTTGTTATAGCTATAATCGCTATACTGGCTGCAATACTGTTCCCGGTATTTGCGAAGGTTCGGGAAAAGGCGCGTCAGACGGCCTGCGTTAGCAACGAGAAGCAGATCGCCATGGCGATGCTGATGTACGAACAGGACTACGATGGATACTTTCCGTCGGATACCTTCGCTTTCGGAATAACAGAGGAAAGCGGTCAGTGGCTAAATACGATGATGCTTGTGGATCCATACCTCAATTCAAGTCATGTTTGGGCATGCCCCAGCAATCCCGTTAATCAGTTCGCCATGAACTACGGGTCCACAGCCGACGCGTATGCCTCTTACGCACTCAATATGCAACTCTTCGATTCGGCCTACTTCGGCGCTCCGCACACGGAAGCGTTTATCCAGGAGCCGTCCGCCAAGATTATGGTTGCAGAGACCAGTGCGTACGCGAACTCGACTAATGGCACGCACTTTGACGCGATGGGCTGGTCCTATTGGACAGGCACAACTGCCGACGGCTTCAATACGGAAGGGTTCTGCCACAATACCGGCATAATGAACGTGGCGTACTGTGACGGCCATGTAAAGGGTGTTCGCCCCGAGACGACGGCAGGCGCGAACGGTCAAATCAACGGGTGGGGAATCTTTACAGACAATAACGGGGGCTCGTGTAATGGTGAGTGGCTTGCAGGCGGGCTGAACTGCGACAATTACTCTCCGGGCGCCACGCAGAATCTGCAACTCCTTACGAATAAGTGGACACAATAAGCTAGCTCCGACATTTGATCGCTGAGAGGTCCAATTGGATTAAGGGAAGCCCGCTGCGTATATCGCGGCGGGCTTTATTTAAGGCGTCGGTTGTGACGCTAGCGCGGCGATTTGCTGCTGAAGCGCCTGTTCGTTTCTGGCTTTTTGGGCGGCAGGCATGCCCCGGTCCTTTTTCAGGACAATCAGTTCCTGTCGCAAAAAAGCTATCCGTTCACTGCGACTACCTGTTATTTTCAGGCCGATTGGGAGGGCAGCCTTTGGAGCGCACCCGGACATAGCGCTTAACGTCGTTACGGCTAAGATTGCGATGCTCGCAACAAAAGAGCGACTGATGTATCGATAAATTGACATGGTTTTAACTGCCGGAGTTTATGGCGTTGTTTGTGAGGATAGCCCCAAGATTTCCTGCTGCAGCGACTGTTGGACTCTGGCTTTTTGGTCGGCCGGCATCTTCTGGTCGTTTTGCAGGACAATCAGTTGCTGTTGCAAAAAGGCGATCTGCTGGCTTCGATTTGCAGCTGTTGGTCTGCTAACCAATGGGGCGACATGCTTTGGAGCACACCCAGATATTGCGGTTAACGTCGCCGCTGCTAAGGTTGCGATGCTCGCAACAACTGAGCGACGGATGCATCGATATGCCGTACTATTCATTTTCACCCAACCTCTTTCCTCATCAAAACTCGTCGTATATACTATATGGTACTTATAGTATACTTTATACTTTAGGAGCTGTCAATAAGTCCTCGTTTGTGTCAGGTAAGCTGAATTACGAGAAGTCGGTACGTTGAGAGTACAGGTTGAGGCTATTGTGTATGATCCTGGATGTTTACCCTATTGTTTATATGGCCAAAAACTAGGCTCTGCTTGAGTTCTGTATTGGGTATTTACTGTTAATATCTCATAAATAGACAAAATAACTGGCATTATAACGTGAAAAATTCTCAGTCAGGCAGTCTTGACATGGTATTTAATCTATGGTAAAGTATATACACTACAGTAAACCGTTGATTCTGAAACTCATCGCAGCGGTTAACTAACGACACAAAAGAGGTAAGCATGATACATAGATCTTCAGCGGGCAAATCGGATGCGGCTTTTACACTAATTGAGCTACTCGTAGTTATAGCCATTATAGCGATACTCGCAGCCATTCTTTTTCCCGTTTTCGCCAAGGTGCGCGAAAAAGCAAGGCAGACAAGCTGTCTGAGCAATGAAAAGCAACTCGGCCTGGCCTTTACCCAATATGTGGAAGACTACGACGAAAAATTGCCAGTAGGCGACAGCAACCGCAGCTGTTGCTCTGAGGGCGAGGGATGGGCATCTGAGCTCTATCCTTATGTCAAAAGCACGGGGCTATACAAATGTCCGGATGACTCAACCAACCCCGATACCACCACAAATCCAGGATTCACCGCATATCCAGTGTCCTATGCAATCGACGATTCGTGGGAGCGCGGATCATTCGGTGACGGTTCCGGAAGCGGAGGCACCATGGTTGCGAGCGCGACGGCGGCTTTTAACTCGCCGGCGAAAACAATTCTGATTAGCGAGGTTTCCGGAGTTACCAGCTACCTGACCGATCCGCTAGAAGGAAAAGAGCTGCCCAACTATCCTGCTTCATTTTCGCCGGCAACGAACGGCCTGGAAGCCTATAACGACGGCACACACGGTTCGTATACAAGTGGCTACGCGAGCGCGACGGGCTATCTCGGCGGCCGCAACGGCTATACGGACAATGCTCCCGGTAATTTTTACGCCATCACTACCGGGCGTCACACCAACGGCTCCAACTTCCTGCTTGCAGACGGACATGCAAAATGGTTTAACGGCTCGTCGGTTTCCGACGGTTTCAATGCCGCAACGCAAACAGGTACACAGGGGGGAAATTTTGGGGGCTCTAGCTCGGACGGAACTGAGGATACGCAGTTCGCGATCACTATGAGCGCCATCTAGATTAATTGAGCGGATAAGTTCTAGCTAGTCGCCAAATTGGCATGGGATGTGAGTGTCGTAACCAACTCGGACCTCGCTCACATCCCGGCAGTAAGATCGTCCTCGCTGCGGATCACATACAAATCGTTCCCGTCGCAATTATTGTAGTACTGATGTTGTCTTGGTAGCCGAAAACACAATGGAGAAGCCTATGAAAAATATATTTGCTGCAGTTGCAGTACTGTGGGCAATGATCGCCGCAGGTTGCCTTCTGGCAAGCGCGGCTCATGCTCAGGAGTATTCGTCCGGGGTTTACACCTTGATCTGCAAGACGAGCGGACTTGCGCTGGACAATGAGGGTTCAACAAGCGCCGGAAGCGCAGTCTGGCAATGGACGCCTGGTTCGGGGACTCCAAACCAGGAGTGGGAAATTACCAGCCTGGGAAACGGCTACTATAATCTGATCTGCGCCAAGAGCGGTATGGCCCTCGATAACTACGGCTCTACGTCGAACGGCGGCATCGTCAAGCAAAATACTCCGCAGCAAGGAAACACCAACCAGGAGTGGAGCATAACGAGTGTCGGAAATGGCTACTACCAGCTTGTCTGCCGCTCGAGCGGCATGGCGCTGGACAACAGCGGCGCTACCAGTAACGGCGGTACTGTCTGGCAGTGGACGCCATCGCCTACTACTACGAACCAGCAATGGCTGATTACCATGGTTCCGTCGGTGCTTCCTGGTACCGTTCAGGCTGAAAACTATAACCCTGGGGGGCAGGGTGTCGGCTACAGTGTTACTTCCACCAACGGCAACGCCAACAGCTACCGCGGCGACGAGATAGATCTAGAGACTACATCGGATGTCGGCGGCGGATACGACCTGGGATGGACGTCCGCCGGACAGTGGTTCCGCTACAATGTGAACGTCCAGTCCGCGCAAACCTATCCTGTTTCCTTTCGCGTTGCGAACGGCACAACCTCAAACGGCGCCTTCCATCTGGCCAACAGTTCCGGAGCAAACTTGACCGGCGAGATAACCGTGCCGCCTACGGGCGGGTGGCAGACTTGGATTACAGTCACGGCATCTATTACGCTTCCCGCCGGCTATCAGACGCTTACGCTCGACGAAGATTCGGGAAATTTTAACGTCAACTTTTTCACCGTGGCGTCTCTGGTACCCACGTCATTCCCAGCGCTCGTCGTTCCCGAGTATGGCATCGGCCAGGTTATCGTGGCCACAACTACCCCGCAGGCGTTCGGCGCCGTAGCCAATGGGACGACGGACTGCACCGCGGCCTTCCAAAACGCCATCAATTACGTATACTCCATCAAGGAGGGCGGCGGCGGCGTGCTTTATGTGCCGTCGGGCAACTACTACTTCAGCGGCAACCTGTCGATTCCGACGGGCGTGACCATACAGGGAGACTGGGAGGACTGGACGACCAGCACTAACGGGGTGGTGGGCACCACCTTCATGGTGACGGCGAACGCTGGAAACGGAGCTAACAGTGCTACACCGTTCATCACCCTGAGCGCCAGCGCCACTATTCGAGACGTCAACATTTGGTATCCGAATCAGAACCCGAATAGTATTACGGGGTACCCATACACGATAGCTATCCATGGCGACGATGACGTAATACACGACATCGCACTGGTGAACTCCTACCAGGGCATTGTCGACAGTACCGCGCAGTCATCTACAGGTTCGAAGTTCATCTTGTCCACGGTCGTAGGCTCACCGCTGTCTATCGGACTTAATGTGGACGGAATCGCCGACGTCAGCCATGCCGACGATGTCCGCTTTTCGCCCAACGTCTGGGCCGTGTCAAAGCTAGCCGGGGCTCCGGCGGCGGGAAGCTCGTATGCATCGTGGATGCTGGCAAACGGCACCGGAATACAGTCCTGGCGCATGGACGGACTGGTCGATGTGAACAACACCATCAGTGGGTACAACGCCGGACTGGACTTCGAACTTGCGCCGGACGGAGATACCGGAGCTACGTTCTACCAAACGACGGTAACCGGCTGCAACACAGCCATCCTTGCCCAAAATGTGGCGCCAGGCAGCGGCGTTGAGTTCAGCGAGTGCACGATTTCCGGCGGGACTGCGGTCAAAAAGACCTCGACCTCGGGCGGGATTGCTCTGACATTCGAGGACTGCTCGCTCACGGGTACGGGCGGTACAGCCGTCACGTCTACCGATACAGCGGGAAACTGGGACAACTGGATGTCCTTTGATAACTGCAGCATTTCAGGCACGCTCAATCTGGTGGTAGGCGTGTTCAATGCGACTAACTGCACGCTGAGCGGAAGTCCGCAGTGCATATTGAACTCGGGCGCAACCCGCGCCGCCTTCACGGGCTGCAGCTTCACTGGGGGGCAAAATATCCAGAACAACACTGGGAACGGAAGTAACCTTATCGTTAACTCGAACGGCTCCCAGGCCAACTCTATCCCAACCACGCCCTGGAGCAGCATTGTAAACAACTATCTGTCGCGGCAGCCGGCCACCCCGACACTTTTCGTAGCGACAAGCTATGGGGCTACCGGCAACGGATCGACCGACGACACGGCGGCAATCCAGAGCGCTCTTAATGCGGCGGGAGTGAACGGCGGCGGCATCGTCTATCTGCCCGCGGGACTCTACCACACCAGCAGCTCGCTCACGGTGCCGGGTGGAGTGGAGCTGCGCGGTTGTTATACGCTGCGGCATGGAACGTGGGCCGGAGACAACAGTGCTCAGGAGGGCGCCGTCATCGAACCCGTCGGCGGCCAGGGCGGCACGACCGGGCCACCGGCCATCGTACTTCTCGCCAATGCCGGAGTCGTGGGGGTAAGTATCTCCTACGAAACACAGTATGGTGCGAACCAGAGCTCCATCCTCGCCTTCCCACCTGCGATTCAAGGACGCGGCGCTAATGTCTACGCGATCGGCATACAGTGCGACAACCCCTACATCTATGTCGATATGGACACCTATAGCTGCCCGAACCATCTGCTTTATATGGTGGACGGCTGGGCGCTGAACACGGGTTTCCACATAGGGGGAGGCTCGACGGGTGTGATGGCCGACTGCCATAGCAACTGGACCTATTGGGTGGACAACTACGAGTCCAAGAGCTGCATTGGCGGCAGCGTAAACCAGACACCAATAGTCAACAACGCCGCGGATAATATGGCGTTCAATGTATTCGGGAACTGCACTGAAACCTATTGGGGGAGCTTCAGTATAATTCAGAACACGTTTGCCGAGTTCACGACGGAGAATGGTGCAAGTCCAAATGTCACTATGATCGACGCCTACTGTGACGCGACCATCCAGGGACTGGTATTCAACTCTACGACGCCTTCCACGATAAATACGGTGAATACTGATCTGTGCCTGGTCCAACCTAACAGTTCGAGTCCTACTACGCTCGTGGACGTTACCAGCGCCTCCAACTTCCAGGGAACAGTGCGAATGTTCAACACGGCAGCGTTCGGATATCCGTCGCCAAATGACCTCGTCATCAATGGAGGTGACATTGGACTGGAGTTGTACCACATCCAGAACTACGCACTCAGCGGGGCAAAGATAAACGGAGGAGTGATCCATGTAGTTAACGGACAGTTCTATGAGGCGACCAACGGTTCAACACCGACCTATAACTTCGCCTTCGGTTCGGGGGCCGGCATAAGTGGGAAAACATCCGAACTGATTGGCCTATACGCCTACAACGGATTCAGTCTAAGCGGCACCGTCCCTGCGCTGAACGATTGGGACGACTACGCTCTATCCAGTTACACTAATTTCTAGCACGATGGTGGATTATGAAAGAAACACGATGGAACTCTATTGCGTCGTCGATCAAGCTTGCTATCCGCAAGGGCGATCTACTTCCCGGCGCACGAATCGCAAGCGAGATCGAGATGGCGGACCAATGGAACGTTAGCACCATGACCGTCCATCGGGCGCTCTCGGAATTGCAGCGAGAAGGCTGGGTAGTGCGCCGTCGTAAGGCAGGCACGGTCATTGCAGATCGGTCTGCCCAGCCCCTTACAAAGATCGGGCTCGTATTTACGGGATTATCCGACTTGCCACAGCGCGGATATCTCAATGGCATCGAAGAAGCCTTCGGCGAAGGGTACAAGCTAGTTGCTCTAAGCTCAGATGGTAATGGGCCAGAAGAAGCCGCCTGCCTGGAGAAGCTCTTTGAGGAATGCAGTGCGATCATCTGTTACCCAACGGGAGCTCTTGAAAATACTCGCCTGCTCAAGAAAATAGCAGCCAAGATGCCGCTCGTATTTGTTGACCGCATCCCGGATGGGATCGCTGCAGACGTCGTAATGACAGATAATTACGGGTCGATGCTGAGCGGCCTCAACCACCTGAAAAGTCAGGGGCAAAGACGCGTTGCATACTTCATGGAGGATCAGACTAACGTCTCATCCGTCAACGAGCGCTTTGCCGCCTATCTTGAGTTTATAGGTCAAGCTCAGTCCGAGAATATTGCCCAAAAGTGGGTGCGCGTTTTTCCTGGCTCAATGCCGCGCAACCAGTACTATGACCGTGTCGAATCCGCGATAACCGAATTGTTAAGTGAGCCGGAGGATACACGCATCTCCGCGATTGCCTGTCAGCAGGAAGTGATAATGACAACCGTCATGAATGCTTCGGTGCGCCTTGGGATTTCCATTCCGGGTGAGCTTGAAGTCTTGACGTTCGATGATGCTCCGCCACACATGCAGCCTCTCGCGCATTACGTGCACAGGCTCGTTCAACATCCGTTAGAAATGGGTCGAATGGCCGCAAAGCGCGTTCAGTTGCGCCTGATTAGTCCGGAGGCGATGCCGCAAACCATGCGGCTTACAACTGATCTGTTCCCGGCATCAGTCCACGAGCTTAGTCCCGTCGCAAAGGCATTCCTGGCTTCCCGCCATCCTAAATAGCGTAGCAGGGCAATGCCCGCGGAGCTCGAAACCAATCAGGGAGCGATGTAGTTAACGACATGGGCGGAAGCCTGCAATTGCCGCAGATACGCCGGCATCATTTCGCGCTGCATTTGTTTCTTATACTCTTGCTCCGCCTGCGCATAACGCCCTAGTTCGGCTAGAGACGAGTTCGTACTGGTGCTTACAACCCTAATCAGGTGATATCCTGATTGGGATTTAACAGGCTCGCTTATCTCTCCCGGCTTAAGGGCGAGTGCGGCATGGATGATCATTGGATCCGGCATCGATTTCGGATAGATTATGCCTAAATCGCCCCCGTTGGTCCTTGTTGGCGTGTCCTCCGAATAGACCTTCACTACTTCGTCCCAACTTTTACCGGCTTTGAGATCGGCCTGAGCTTCGGCTATGATAGCCAGCGCCTCGGCGTCTGTGTGCGGCGGTTTAGCATAGGGATCGTTGGACGGCTGTGTGGAGACAAATAAGTGCTCGACATGGACCATGGTCGTGGGCTTGATATGCTTCGATACGAGGTTTCCGGCTTCGAGCTCAAGGCGCACGTCCCATTTGAACGTCGCCATGGTCATGTTGCTTCGGGCGAGCAGGTCTGTGAACGGAACGCCCGGAGTTCGGAGCATTGCTTGCCGGCGCTGTCTGTCGACTTCTGCGGCGATATCCGCATCCGTCGGCGTTAATCCTTCTTTTTTTGCTTCCTGGTCTACCAGCACATCGACGATTAAGCGCTGCATAGCCTGCGGTCCATATTTCTTAACGGCTTCTTCTTCAACCTGGCTGCTTGTGATGATCTGTCCGTTGACTACAGCGGCGACCCCGGGAGGCGCAGGGCCACGGCTTACCGGGAGCGCCGGTGCGGAGTGCCAGCCTGTAAAGATGAACGAGAGCGTTATGGCAACTTGACGGTGTTGTCGAGGTCTCACAGTTGACCAGGTTCCTTATCTGCAGCGGTATTAACTTAGTGTATACGAGAACTTGTGTGGTGTCAATAAGTATATAGTTTATTGTTCTTGTTTCCTCTCCCCATTCCTATGTGGGAGAGGATTGAGGTGGGGGGCGGCATTGCAATTACGTATGGCAGGATGTAATTGCAACGCTCAAAGACCCCTCATCTCTCATCTTCTCCCACAGGATGGGGAGAAGAGGCCGGAGGCGGACGAGGCCAGCATATACTTAACCGCATTTATGTTCTTCGTAAGGTTATTTTCTTCTACTTGCTAAGAGACCTTGACACTAAAACAACTCTATAGTATAATTGGTACGATCAAGGCACAAGGTTTCCCTTCGTCCAGAGGGATTGTTGTCGTCTTTGACATCGGCATAGACGCCGGTGGTCGTATGGTCTATTAGTGTTAATAGCCATACTGAGCGGGACTAAACTTTAGTCAGTGAGATCGTGGGAGGTCAACACTTGAAACGTAAACTAGCGGGCATTTTGGTTTTATTGGTGTTTATTGCAGTACAGAGCGTTTTGTCAACAGCGGCTCGTGCGCAGTTTTATTCGGGCGGCGTGTTCACGTTGACGTGCAAGACGAGCGGCTTGAACCTTGATAATGAAGGATCCACAGGTACGGGCAATGCTGTTTGGCAGTGGTCAGGCAGCTCGACAAATGTTAACCAACAATGGCGTATCAACAGTGTGGGCAGCGGCTACTACACTCTGGTGTGCGTAAAGAGCGGCTTGGCGCTTGACAATGGCGGGTCGAGTTCAGACGGCGCCGATGCCACCCAAAATACGCCGGAGGGCAACACGAATCAGGAGTGGAGCATAACGAGCGTCGGCGGCGGATATTACCAGCTCGTCTGCGCGACGAGCGGCATGGCTCTGGATAACAGCGGGGCCACCAGCAACGGCGGAGCAGTCTATCAGTGGAGCCCGGTCTCGGGAAACACGAACCAGGAGTGGTTGATCGCTCCAGTGCAGACCGGTCCAACGCCGCTGCTCTTTAACCTGACGTGCAAGACGAGCGGCCAGAACCTGGACAACGAAGGCTCTTTCTCCGCCGGCAACACCTGTTGGCAGTGGGGCGGGGCCACGGGCAACACGAACCAGGAGTGGAAGTTCGTGAACCTTGGGAACGGCTACTACAACATCATCAACACGTCGAGCGGTATGGCGCTGGATAGTGGGGGCGGCACTGCAAACGGCTCAGACGTGGAGCAAAACTATCCGACGTCGGGTGATACAAAACAGGAATGGTCGCTGACGAATGTCGGAGGCAGCTACTACCAGATAATTTGTGAGGCGAACGGACTGGCGCTCGACAATACGGGCTCAACCACCAGCGGCGTCGACGTATGGCAATGGGCCCCGGGCTCGGGCAATACGAACCAGGAGTGGCTGATTACCCCGGTGCAGATTGGGGCTAATACACCTTTTGAAGACATAGAGGCCGAAAGCGGGACTCTTGGGGGAGGCGCCACCGTGGTTTCGCTCACGTCTGCGCCTACAACCGAGTTTTCCAGTCCGGCCCTGGAAGCATCGGGGCATGCTTACGTTAACTTGGGCGGTACGGGACAGTACGTTTCGTTTGTCAACAACACCGGCCAGTCCGTCAACTACATCGACGTGCGCACCTCTATTCCCGACGCTTCGGGCGGTGGCGGGATCACCTCAACCCTGGATCTGTACGTAAATGGCAGTCTGCGCCAGGCTGTGCCGGTCAGTTCCAAACAGTCGTGGGAGTACGAATCATCCAGCAATTACGACGGCTCGAGCAAGACTCCGACTTCCGATCCGCACGTTTTCTGGGATGACGCGCACGTGTTCATCTCCGGCGCTGCGGTTACGCCCGGCCAGACGATAACGCTGCAGAAAGACTCCGCCAACTCTGCGTCTTACTACAACATCGACGTGGTTGATATCGAAGATGCTCCCGCGGCGATTTCGCAGCCGTCGAACACGCTGTCCATCACCAGCTACGGTGCGGTGGCGAACAGCACCAGCACCGACAACCTCACGGCGATCCAGAACTGCATCAATGCCGCGCAGACGGCTGGAGAAGGTGTCTGGATACCGTCGGGCGTCTTCTACTATGGCCAGAACGAAGGAGGCAATGGGAACAGCCTGAATGCAACGGGCATCACGATCGAAGGGGCGGGGATGTGGTACAGCGAACTGTATCAGGATAGTCCGATTCCTTCGACCGCAGTTGGAAATAGCATCTCGCCAACGTCCTGTACGCTTCAGAACTTCACGATCGATACGGATGCCATCGGCGCGGGTATCGGTGTGGGCAGCGGCGGGTCCAACAACGGCGCCTTGCAGGGATCCGGCGGCGGATTGAATGTGAAGGGCAGCAACTGGACACTAGACAACCTGTGGATTCTGCATCAGGGCGCCGGCATCTGGGCGGACGGTACGAACGGAATGGTCGAAAACTGTCGTCTGATGGACACCTGGGCCGACGGCATCAACCTCAACAACGGAAACGGAGGAACGAACAACAACGAAGGCAACAACCTGACCGCCTTCAATAATTTCGTCCGCGGCACGGGAGACGATGCACTTGCGCTCAACGATGGTCAGAACCCTGGGGCCGTAGAGATGGACGACGTGTCGTTCCTCGACAACACCAGCGTGGGACCGTGGTGGGCAAACAACATGGGTGTCTATGGGGGAGAGAATGGGACGATTGCTAACAACTACTTCCACGATTCCGTCAAGGAGTTCGGAATAAGCGTCGGCATATTCAGCGGACAGGACTATCTCGAAACCTCGTACATTCAGGGCAACACGCTCGTGCACGGAGGCAGCAACGGCTACAACGAACAGAATGGAGGTATTGCTGTTGGGCAATCCGGCACATCAAGCACAGTCACCAGTGTCGATATCGACGGCAACACGGACATCGGCGCCATGTTCGACGGCATAGACTTTGAAAACGGAGGGTCCGGACTCAATCTCTTTGGCAATACGGTGACGTCGCCCGGCAGGACCGGCATCGCCGTGAACAGCGGCATGAGCGGCAGCGCCACGCTCACCAATGATACGGTTTCGGGCCTGGCGTCCGGCCAATCGGCCTTTATCGACAACGCACCCGGCAGCAACTTCACGGTCAGCGGCTCGAACGACAGCGGATTTACTCCGTAAAACGCGCACAGTAGCCATCACGAGACGCCCCCAACAGGTGTTGTGGGCGTACAAATCAGAGAAGAAGAGCCTCCCCCGAAACTCGTGGGAGGCTCTTCGTCTTAACTTAGGTGCAGGAGTTGGCCTACTGAGCCCGTTGTTGCAGCAGGTTCTGGACCCCGCGCAGTTTTGACTGATCCGGATCCGACTTAATTTCGTTGAAAACGGTCACGTGAGCTTCAACGTAGGCTTCACGCTGGCTTACTGGAAGGTCGGCAACGGACTGCATGAACTGATATTCGCTCTTTTGCATCGGCGTCGTGAAATCCTTCGCGGCTTCTGGCGATGCGTACATGGTCGCAGTGTTAGTATTCTTGTGCGAACATCCTGGCGCAATAACGAGCAGCCCAACACATGATGCAAAAATTGCAAACTTGTTCGTAACGCTCATACTTTATTGACCCGCCTTGGTCGCCAGCGATAAATTGCTCTTCACGGTGGGTAGCAGACTCGGGTTTCCAGTATTGAAGTCGACGTTGTCTATCGTCCACATATTTTCCTGACCCGATCCTCCATCGTTTGGTCCCACGGTAGCAAAAGGAACCAGAGCCTTTACGTGCCCGTCGGCAAAGGAGTAGTTGCTGAAACCCGTGTGCCCCGCAAATAAGGGAGAATACTGCGCCCCCGCCTGAGACGTCACGTCAAGCTGAACCTGAAAGTAGAAGCTGTTGTTGGCCATCTCTGCGATCGCTATGCAGTTTGATGGGGACTTAACCTGAGAGACCTCAACCCCTGGTCCGGTTTGATACGCGAAAAGGCCGCCATAGGGGGTATTCAGCGGAGACTGGGCGTACGTATAGTTTGCTCCATAGTCATTTACGACTCCGTTCGCTGGGTACGCAGGACTGGTACCGCTCGATGAATTGAAATACGTGTTTGTATTCTTGTTCGAGGGGCAGGTGAAAATGTTGTAGTTCTTAATGTAGGGCTGGAGCATCATGGACCACCCTATAAATCCTTGTGGTCCGCCGTTATTCCCGAGACTAGGGTAGGTTTCGTTATAGTCCTGGACATATTCCAACAGGGCCAGATCGATCTGCTTCATATTGCTCGCGCAAGCCGTCTGCCTGGCCTTCTCCCGAACCTTTGCAAACACGGGGAATAGGATTGCGGCGAGGATGGCTATAATGGCTATAACGACTAGCAGCTCAATTAGTGTAAATCCTTGTCTTCTTACGGTTTTCATTGTTCTGTCCTTAATTCCTATCCTAAAAAGCAGGCATCAAACCGAACGCCAGCTCGATGCCTGTACAGTTATTGGTTCCGAGATTTACATGTATTTGACGCTTAGCGCGTAAAGGGCCGCAGTGGCGCCCGGAGAGTAGCCGTCACAATTGAACTCATCTGATCCGCTCACGCCGCTTGGGCAGGTGGAGTCATTCGGCGTATCACCGAACTTACCCCACATACTCGGTATTCCGTTCGCTCCAGCCGTGTTCTGCGGCAGTTCATTTTTCACGTGGCCATCGCAGAAGCAAACGTTCATTGTGCCTGTATGACCTGCGAAGCCTTCGTTTGTAAAATTGGAGCCGCTATTCCAATTGTCCCATCCCAATAGCGGCTCGCTGCTTGCCAAATTGGGATAACCCGTGTTCGACTCCGTAAACATTAGCTTTGCACTTGGTTCCTGCAGCCATGCATCCGTATGCGGCGCGCCGAAGCTGCTGCTGAATAGTTGGTACGGCATAGCATAGGAAGCAGGAATCGGGGGATAACCTACTGGACCCTGCCCAGGGTTTGCATACCCAGCCCAGACCTGGTTCACTGGATTGCTCGGACAGGAAAACACTTGGGCGCTCTTTATGTAGGGATAGATCTCATAAAACATACTGCACTGAGCGCCATTTATGCTTGTCGACTGAAAGTTGACGAAGGGAAACGTTTCGTCGTAATCCTCAACATATTGCTGTGCCGCCAGTCCAATCTGCTTGAGATTGGAAGCGCACGACGTCTGTCGCGCCTTCTCACGTACTTTGGCGAACACAGGGAATAAAA
>Ga0302309_10002497_pt1 | contig 15187 bp, 10 predicted proteins | sample III_Palsa_N1_1_FD_200453 | JGI IMG/M metagenome (GOLD analysis project Ga0302309, IMG submission 200453) | Peat permafrost microbial communities from Stordalen Mire near Abisko, Sweden - III_Palsa_N1_1 | ecosystem: Environmental > Terrestrial > Soil > Palsa > Peat permafrost | place: Sweden... | reverse complement strand
TCGGAGAGAAGATGGGCAGCAATGTTTTCACTAGATGCGATGTATTCGGGGCAAAAGGGGCAAACTTCTTGATTAGTAGTCGATGTCACTTGATAAAGAGCGCGGCTTGTCAAACAAAGACCATTTCCAAATACATCCAAATTCGATTTATCTCCACAGGAAGGGCATGGTTTTTGATGAAATGCGACGTTGCTTTGTTGCACAGGAGTATTGATCCCGTGAGGCTGTGTGTGTGTGTGTGTGTGTGTGTGTGTGTGTGTGTGTGTGTGTGTGTGTGTGTGTGTACCTCGAATTGAATACAACCAGTGTGTACTGTTCGCAATTCTGTCAGAATACAGACTGCGCAAAACGATGTATGACATTCCCTAATATCACACGATAAGCATCAATGGGACATAAGAAGTGAATAAATTACTTGCAGTCGATTGGAAATCGAAGAACTTTTTTGCAGAGTGAACATTGAGGACCTTTTATTATTGTCTTTGATTCTTGGACATTGGTTTGCTCTGATGCAAGTTTGAATTGTTGCATAAGTGCGTCTTTTTCTCGATTAGCTTGTTCGAGCAATTCAACATACTCTGCAATACGAGCATTCTAGAAGAATAAAAAAAAGAGAATAAACAGCAGGTGAATGAAAGAGGGATATACCTTTCTCTCCAATTCCGCCTTCAGTTCAGTCTTTTTAGGACTGACATTGATGCGCGCGCGTTTTCGATTTGAATTCCCGGACTTATCAGAACGAGGGGGGCGACCTCGTTTTCTCTTCGGTTTGGCAGGAGAAGTTGGAGAAGGAGGGCTTGGTGTATCGCCAGTGTCACCCTTCTCTTCATTGTCTGAGTCAGTGTTTTCGGCATCTTCTTTTGACTCAGAGACTTCATCATCAGGCATTTTAGTGTCTGTTTCGTCATCACTCATCCCAAATGAGTGCTAAATGTGCGACAAGAACAGCGTTGGAAAACTTAAAGTTGAAAAAATCCAAATAAAGTTTTTTAAATCCAAATCATCACTTTTCCAAAATTTTTTTGGTATGGAGGATACTCTGCAAGAAGAAAAACAAAAACTTTTGGATGAGTGCAAGTATCTTGGATCGTGCTCCAGAACTCTACATTTCCGATTAAAAACGGTTCAGGAAGATTTGAAGACCCTGGACGCAGCTTGGGCTAAGACGTCAGATAACTTGCAAAAAGTTGAAGAAGAAATCAAACGTAAAGAGCGTCGAGAGAAACGGCTCATCAATATGGAAAATGACGCAGTCTTCAAACAGCACGAGTGCGCTGCATGCGGTCATCTTTTTCCAATTGATCGCGAATGGTTGAAATTGCAACTTCGTGAAAAGTGTCTTGATTGCGACACACTTTCGCGTGAGGGACTCCCAATGTATCGAAACTGATTTTAATCAGAAATTGGAATCTACGCTACGCTGCGCTACAATTTCATCATTGTTTGACTGAGGGAGGATGAATCGCCCATTGTTCCATTTGTCCAGGAAAATCGCAACACGACGGATTTTTATCAAGTGGAGAAAAGCCCAAATGTTCGAAAAAGGGTCCATGTTTCTTGATGTTTGTCGCGACAATGTTGGCGTGTACGTTGCAAAAACCTTTTTCTTTCGCAGCGCGCATTAACAATTGAACCATTTTTTGCCCAACATGTTTGCGCTTGAAATCTGTGTGTGTGTGTGTGTGTGTGTGTGTGTGTGTGTGTGTGTGTGTGTGTGTGTGTGTGTGTGTGTGTGTGTGTGTGTGTGTGTGTGTGTGTGTGTGTGTGTGTGTACCTTGAGATACATATACGCCAATGAGATGTGCGCATTTTTCGTGACCAGATTGATGTAATATTGCGCCGTGTATCAGCGCTATGGATAGAGATGCCCATCCAATCACGCGTTTAAGGTCAGGTTCAGCTTTAGTATCGTAGTCGCCGTTGAATGCCAAAGTTACAAACCCTTCGATGCCGAGAAATCCCTTAGCAAATTCCATGTCAATCTTCATCTGTCGATAACCAACTTCTGGCACAGGTTTGCCTTTGTTGTCATCATTCGCGTTCGCAGAATTTTCAATCTCAACCACGCGTTGCGTCAAACGATTGTAGAATTCGTCTCCGAACTTTGTTAAATATTTGGGGTCGAAAAGTGCCACACGCAGCTTTGGTTTAGGCGTAGTTGTCATGTCAGTAACAACAAAAATACGAATGAAAGTTGATTTAATCCAAAAGAGTTTGGATTTAAAAAACTTTGGTTTGGATTTAATTTGCTAATTCACAAATTTCAACAGTTTTTGATCGTTTGTAGCATTCGTTGAGTCATGCAGTCATCAACAGTCCGTCCTAAACTGAAATGGTCCAATTCTGTTAAATATTCACTGTCGTCCGGTTCTTCGAACGGAAATCACAAACGCGCCGCACCCACTGCCGAGCTATTAACAGACGTGTCTAAGCGCGCTCGAACTGCATCGGTTTGTAACATTATTTTTTTCATTCGCGTGCTTACATTCTTGTTTATAGACTGACCTTCTTGGCGCGAAACAAAACCACGAAAGCGATGCAATCCCTGAACAGGTTTGAGGCCTAATGTCTTTTGTAATGTCTGAGACGTTTTACAGTTGACCAGACTTCTCCGAGAACTGGCACATGTGAATGAAGAAAAATCCGCGTTGGTGGATGAAAAGAAGAAACTTGAAGCGAAAGTCGCTGATCTCTCTGTGCCAAAACTCTCTGAAATCAATTGCACAGTCTGTCTACACAACTTGACGTTTCCAGTTCAGTGTTGGTAGCTCACACACACACACACACACACACACACACACATACACACAGTGGATGTGGAGTGGCGTTTTGCGCGAATTGCATTTCATCACATATACTGACCAAACCAATCAAATTTGATCGCCCTTCCACTTATCTTTTACCCCCGACTGAGCTCAAATCTGTGATCGTTTCTGGCGCTGCTTGTCCTAGTTGTCGTCACGCCAATCCTTTGTTTTCTCCTGGATTCATTCCTGTTTCTCGTTCACTTCTTCCTGTTGCCGATTTTACCTGCACCGGTTGCTACGAATTCAAAGGCTCGGCGTTCAACATGGCGGAACACCTTCTCAATTCGTGTTCAGCTCGTTCTATTTCGTGCCCAATTTTTACAAACGAACATGCAAGCGGTGTTTGTAAAGGGATCAGTATGCGCGGCATCACAGATGATATTTCTCTCCGTATCGCCGTCATCGCTCATTTCAGAGATGAATGCACTGCGCTTATTCCTTGTTCACATCAGCAAACCGGCACGCCTTATCTTGCCAGCGCACAAAGCTCAACATGTTTTGCTCGAAAAAAGGATCGCTGTTATCGCTCAGGAACCTCGTGGTTTCTTGGGATTCCTTGGCACAAATGATCTTCATTTTCTCAACCACATCTTTGATCGCGCTGAACAATTTCGCAGAGCACAGGATATGGAGACTGAAGAAATAATTATGCAAGGGCAAGCTGAATTGGTTGCATTATCTGCAGAAGTGCAGTTTGAAAGCAGTGAACTAAAAGGCGATGCGCAATTATTGCTTCCTTTTCCTGCCGAAGAGACTTATGATCCTGCAATGGATCAACCTATTGCTGCTCCTGGCAATGAAATCAAATATGACAGTGAAGTCGAGGGCACTGATGATGAAGAAGAAGCTGAAGGGAAAATCGCTGCTTATGCTCGTCGTTCACGTTCTAGCTCAATTGAACGCAATCGACAGCGTCTTGCTCGTGTTGCTGATGATGATACTGATGAGGAACGCGCCGGATACATTCGGCGCCGAGAAGCTGCTCTTGCCAATGCAGAGGTTGTGCTCCAAGCTGAACAGCAAGCTGCGCAACAACTTGAGGAAAAGACCAGAGAATTTGACAGAGCAGAGCGTGAGAGAAAAGCTCGAGTGGCATTCGAATGGGATCGTCAAATTAATCATGAAAGAGAACGACGAGAGAGCAAAGAGCGTGAGGAAAAACGCGTACAGGAACGACAAGAAAGAGATGAAGAGCGTCGGCGTGAAATGGCTAAAGACATTTTCGCTAATGCTCGTCATGTTATACGTCTAAGTAGTGTGCTTCGTGTACCCGATATTGAACAACCCCCTCATGATTCAAATTGATTTTTTTGATGCAACAAACAAAATCATCTACTCGATGTAAAACACATTTTGCCATTCGTCTGGTTCCATGGTAGTTGGGTTACAACTGTGTCCGTGAAACAAAAATTCAAACAAATCGGGTTTAAGCCCAATGCGAATTGTATCCTTTTCGAGGCGAGATGACTTTATGCAAACGAGCACACACTCTGTTTTGTCGCCGCGATACGAACAGTAGAGTCTCAGTCTTCGTTCTTCACTTGGTTCCAATAAGTTGTGAGTGTGATGACAGGGCGGAACTTTAAGAAATGGGCGCTGTTTATCAACACATGTGCGGCAGGGGTGTTTTGCGTGGAAATGCGCGATAGGACACGCCTTGTAACTGAGATATCCCCGCAAGTAATAAGCTGAGCGCTCCAATTTAATCAATTCGAGCCCAAATCCTTCAGGAAGAACCTCCATCAATTTGGTTTTGTGCTCCAAAGTCACAGGTAGTTGTTGATGACCGGGCAATGTGCGATATATGCGTTCGTAATTCATTGGATGAGGTTGCGGTGGCATTTTTTTTTGACCGACTGATTGTTCTTTGATAACTTCGGCCACACTCCACATACCAGGAACAGGTTGGCAAGTAATGATTGCAGCGCGCAGTTGATTTTCGTAACTGTTTTCTTTTCCCACTGGCCAACGGAATAAATCCAAAGGTTGTTTGTTTGGCTTTCGGTTGCCAGGAAGACGAAAAATGCGATTCATCGTGTATACTCCAGGATCGACGATGGACGACCAATACATACCTGTGTCGGGATTGACTGGAAATAATCCAGAGCAAACTTTAGGCTCTGTTTTTGTCCAGTGGCCAAGAAGCAATGCTCTGGGGTCCCCCTTGCGCGCTGCGTCTTGCACTATGGGGAAATAGCGGTTGTGCATAAGACGTCGTTGATCCTCAACAGTGGTAAACTTTTCCTCTGGCAAGTGGGCGTGAAAAGAGAATTTTTCCGTAGTTGATGCATCGAATTCCCAAGACAGCAGGCGCGGCGATTGTTTAAATTCAGCTTCAAATGCCAAGCGATAGAAATCCCAATGGGCGTTCATAATGTCTTCTTTTTCTTTTCGATCGACAATGACGCGTTTGGCATAGTCTGGTGCAAATGGGTCGCTTTTGTAGTCACGCTCAAGATCAAAATACGCAGAGCATGGTAATCCCTCGAGCACCATGGTTGCACAGATTCGATTCTCTGGCATCTGTTCTTCCAAATATGTCATAAAATGCGCCAAATCTTTTGCCGCGCCGTACGAGGGAGTTTGTAAGAAGAAAGGATTAGACTCGCGCAGTTGTTCATTTTTAGTCTCATGAAAGGCAATTTGAATGCGCTCGGGATGCTTTTTGAATTGCTCCAAATCGAACAATTTGCGATCCGGATGCAATTCATTGTAGCGATACCAGAGAAATCTCTCAATCTTGTGCTTAGCAAGAATATGCGCCATGGCAAACTTAAAAATTTGGGATTTGGATTTATTTAACCGTTAAATCCAAATTGAATTTGAAATTTTTGAAAAAAAGAAAGAGCTGCGACCATGGAGGAAACCAAACAACGCATCCCGTGGGATAGTCGTCTGGTATTTGATATGCTTTATCATGTCAACACTCGAGGCGCAGAAACCCTTTCATTTTATGGGTTGTTGAAAACGGACACTCCAGTTGGCGTATTGTCTGCAAAGATTGCATTGGCGGACAGTTTTGTCCCTGCATGTTGCGATATTGATGGAGTTAAGGTTATGAATAAAGTGTGGCCGAAGAATTGGGATAAATTGTTCATGAGATTTCATCAAGACCTGGACGACGATAATCTGCTGACTTGCGAGCTTACAGACAAAGATGTTGATTGGCTTGAAGAAACGCACAACATTCAATTGCCAGGACTTCATGTTCACGTTGCTGATGTTGCTCGTGACAAAAAGAACAAGAACAAGAACAAGAACAAGAAGAAGAAGAAGGAGAAAACGGCGTTGGACATCACTACTCCGAAAAGAATTGGCAAACAACTCAAGGCAAAGAAGGACGCGAAGAAATCGAAAGCTTCAAAGGTTTTGAAGAAGTCAAAGAAGGGGAAATGAAGTGTGGCATTTGTTTGACTATTTACGCCAAAAAAAACAATTTTTGTCCGCAAAAACGGGGTCTGTTTAAAAAAATGAATTCTATTTATACTTTGTTTGTTTGGATAAGTTTTTAACGAGCTACTTCACATTTATCCCAAAAACAATGCGTTCGTTACTCGTTGTCACCTTGGTCCTTGCGACCATGGTCTTTATTGCAAATGCTGGGGCCATTCCCGTCAATTCCATTGCTGCCCGCAACAGCAAGCCTCTTTCTGAAGAGCTTGCTGCCAAGGCTTATGCTGCTCTCAAACATCGCAGCGAAAATATCGATGTTGCTCACTTTGCCAAGGTTCAGGCTGAAATGAATGCTATTCAAAAACGCGTAATTAAAGCACAAAGCGTCAACCCTGTGTTGCTCGCCGACGCCTATTTGCCCTATCTCGATTCGATTGGCCAGCCATTCAACGGCTTTGTTGGCGGAGGTTCTTTCAGCGCCACAGGCACTGCGACTTCGTTTCTTACCACGGGCACCAATGCGACTGGTGGAGTATCCACACCAGTTTTTGCCGGGTACAGTGGCAGCAAAACTGTCTTGACAGTTAACGTGGGCACTAACTTCAACTATTGGAATGTTACGCATTCAGTCTTGTGTGTTGGAGGATATTCGCCATTGAACACACTCAACAACAAATGCTACTGGTCTCTCGGCGGTGTTGCATCATACCAAGCTGCGTATGCGCAATTGGGCTTGACTGATGTGATCATTTCGTTGTTGTATGGCAACTTCTTGCCTCTTCTTCAATACACTGGTCTTGTCCCTGATCTCTCTTCTCCCAACCGCATGGGCGATTTGTTCGAAGTGGATCCTTTGCACGGATGGTGGGTCCGATGGGTTTTCACCGAACTGTTCTGCGAGGACTTGATTGGCCCAGGCGGCAGCGACATTGATATTGGATCTATCTATACGACCAATGATATTCGCTTGACCAATATTGTCAGCGGAGAGCCTTCACAAGCTTTCATTGGCGTCCCTGCCAGTCTTCTCGAGGCCTTTGCCAATGCGCAGCCCGTCGCACTTATTACCAACTGCGGACAAGCTTAAAAAACGTCATCGCGTAGCATTCAATGTTTTTTTCACTCGCACTTCATGTTCCAGCTAGTCAAATTACGTGTATCGTGCATTGTCATTACTACTATTTCGAAACCTACTACCATTTTTTTTTCTTTGATAAATTACCTTGTACCTCTTGTATTTATCGAGAGAGAGAAAAAAAAGATCCCAAACTCGTACCATTCCAGTAATAAACAAGTTTTTTTCGTATAGATTTGCAACGCGTGTTACAGAAGCCAATTGTGACTAGCGTTTTTTTTTAAGCGCTCACTCCTGGAAGAGTCGTCGGGCGCGGGGGCGCTGAAAGTGCTGGGCAGATAATATGATCTTCAATTTGAGACCCGAGTTCACCAGTCGCGAGTAATTCGTTATTGACATTGACTTGGTTGGTGCAGTCGCCCAAAATCGAATTGGTCCAAAACAACTGCTCGCTCTCGAAGATAGCTTGGCCTGCGAGGGTAATGAGAGGTCGCGCTGAGTTCGACTGGGAAGTGAGAATCAATTCTCGGTGGTGATGATCGGTGTAAAGAAGATATGTGCCGGTGCAATAATTATCATTACTGCCATAAACAGCTTTCGCGTAAGTAATGGCGCCAGTTTCTTCGTTCACAATAGGCTGGGTGGACACATAGGCGGCATAACCACCACCATACGCGGTGCCTACGAGCGCGGGGCTGGGATAAAAACACGTTTCCACAATCGCGGCGCTTGCTCCGACTGGAATGATGTCAGGACGCGTGCTTGAAACCACAATGTAGCTGGTGTTGAACATCTGAGGTTCAACGAACCCCAAATATTCGTAAGTCGCGGGGTCCAACACTTCATAAGTGTAACCGGTTGCGTTGTGAATGACATTTGTGATGGGAAGGCCAAACTGCTGTTTGCTCCACGCCAGTGTGTTTTGGCCTTGAGCGAGAAGTTGAGCGGGCGTCAGATAATACAACGCAGCTTCATAGTTGCCGATGTTGAATACGCTCTCACTGGGATACACACCCCAACTTTCCAAGTGGAAATGATCATTTCGTCGAGCAGGGACTGCATTTGCAGTCAAAGCAAGAAAGCAAACGAGAGCACAAATTTTGAAAATCTGCATTGCGATTTAGAAGATCAAAGAATTGCGGAGTGAATGATTATAAATGTTTTATTTGTTTTATAATAAACCAACCTTATTTTCAAGCCTCCTAAAATCGTATTAAGATGGCAGAAGAATCGAAAGAGCGGCTGACAACTTTGGGACTTCTCGTACTCGCTGCGAAATTGACACAAATGCAAGGCAAACAAGAAATCAAATCGTGGGAGTTTACAACCGACAATTGCGATAAACTTCGCATAATTGGTGCAGATGGAAATGAAACAAATGCTGAAGTTCATAAAACAAGCACCGGCTCCATCATGCTTGAACATGGATTCGCGAGTTGGAAACCAGAACGACATCGGATGAAAGCACTAACGAACCACATTATATTTACCAAAATAATGGGTAAAATGCAAACTGCAGGCATTATTGAATCGTGGACATGGAACTCGGCTGTTAGCGACAACAAAATTTCAATGACAGTCAAAGAAGGAACAATCGGGATACGTTTAACTGAAACTTTTGGAAAAGTTGGATTCACAGCTGATGCGTGGCATCCTATCTGTGGGAAAGACGATTGGCGTGTGAAAATACTTAAAAAACTGGTGGAAGTTCTTAAAACAGAACTGAAGACTCTGGCCATTGTTGTTTGACAAAAATTGAAATTGATTTGGGCTTTTAAAACTTTTTTTGACTCCCTCCCATTTGCCGCATTAATTTATTTCAAGAATGTAAATCGTTTTTTGTTTCTGATTGAATTCCAACAACTCTTCTTGCAGAACACTTTACTAAAATGTCAACCAAAGGAAAAGGGAAGGGAGTTAAGCGCAAACCAGTGTCCGATACTGCTAGTGTTCAACGCGAAGAACGCAAATACAAGGGCGAAGTGAAAGTTGGATACAAGCGCATCAAAATTACAGACCCACTTGAAGCGCGTGTGGAAATGCTCGACGGCTCGTTTGAATTAACGCCAAATGAAGTTGAGCCTGACCCCAAGTTTCCTGATGACCGCAAGAAGGACAAGATTGTCAAATCGGGCACCCTCCACAAGATGACTCGAATTCGCGGAGTTCTTTCTGATGCAGGCCGAAAAATCCAGGCCATTTTGCAGGAACCTGGGGCTGGAGTCAATCTCGGTTACGACACTGGCCGCGCTATCGCTGGCACTGACACAATGCAGATTGCTAAGAACATTTTCTGCGATGCCCTTATTCTGCCTCACGCCCACAAGGATGTTAAAGATGGAGAAGAAGTTGCTGCCAAGCGCAAATTGGAATTGACACCAGAAGAATTGGCCAATGCTGAGTAACTCTCTCTCCCCCCTCTTCGCTCATTCGAATGAACCTATTTTGTGTTATTCAATTCTTTATTTCGGACCACATGTAATAAAAGAATGAATAATTTAACAAAAACACAAAATTTGTCTATGAGAAATTGAACAAGCGTGTCATTTCCTCTTCAACTGCATTTCCGGCCACGGCAGTTTGAGGCAACGGTTGGTGTGGATGAACAGGTTTACGAACCCATGCAGCACTGCTTGGTATTACACCAAAATACACGAGCAGCACAAAAAGCACAATAATGATTGGTATTCCCAAGCCCAATGAAATCCCGAGAATGAGAGCCAAATTTAGAGATGATGACGAAGAAGGGGTAGAAACAATGCCAGTTGAACTCGATTGTGCAGCTTTACCAGACGATGAAGAAGAAGAAGAATGTTCGTTTGAGCTTGTGCTAGAGGATGGATGATTACCAGTCGAACTCGAGCTTGAAGTATGAGAACCACTTGAACTGCTGCTACTGCTACCACTGATATGTGCAGTACTACTGCTACTTCCAGTGATTTGTCCGCCACTGCTACTACTACTAGAACAGACGCATAGACCTGTGCCAGTTGGACCTTGACTGCATGAACAGCCAGGTGAACAAGTGGGACATGCCGCACAATTGGCTCCAAATGTAAGAGCTGGACACGAACATACACCAGTCCCTGTAAGCCCCTGGCTGCATGTCTGATGGGTTGTGCAGAGACATTTTTGACAACTCGGACCAAAGTAGCCAGGTAAGCAAACGGTGCACCCTGTAGTTGTTGCAGCTTGATAGACAGACGGATTAGACCAACCGGTCTTGCATATGCAATAACCATTCACCGGCGGACTGCTTGAACATCCAGTCGAAGGGCAACTGCATGTTTCCGTATTGGTCTGATTGCAGTTGCATAAAGTACATGCAGCTGCTGGCGTAGGCTGGTAGTAGTAAAACCCATTAGGCCCGTTTCCATTATAGCAGTTCTGACAAAAGGAACCAGGGTCCATCTCTTGATCATTGCAATTGCAGATTCCAACTTCTTCTTGAGATGTTGTATTGAAGATGTATGTAGGTGTTCCGGCTGTACCACAATTGGTTTCATTGCAGAATGGGCCAGTTGCCATAATAGCTGTGTTGCAAACACATTTTACTCCATTGTAGAAACCACGGTAAGGAATTTCGTAATAGCCACAGATGTCAACACACGAGCCCAATGGTGCTGATAAAGTTGAACCAGGAAGAGTCACTAAATGTGTCTGTGCCACTCCAGCCACAGTAGGGTTACTATCAAATGACGTAGTATCACCGCAGACGCAAGTCCCGATGAATTGTGAATTGATTGAACACACGACTCCATTTGGCACACCGATGAATGGATTCGCCTTGAAACAAGTAGGGAGAGGTGCACATTGTCTTTCTGTACACCAACCAAAAAGCGAAGAGCCACTTGCGATATTGAGTGAGTCCCAACCTGGTGCGCAAATGGCCACCCAATTGTTGTTACCACACGGTCGATTTCCTGGAGGACAAGCGCTGGAATTGCGAATTACAGATATAATATTTTGAAGTCCACTGACACCAATAAGACACACCGGTGCAACTTGTCCACTGGTTTTAGGGCAAGCAAATAGAGGAATGGAACAATCTACTCCGCCCCAAGTAATACGTCCGTTAATATCTTTGTCACAAACGCATGAGGGTGTTGCCGGTGGTGCTGGTGGAGTTGGTTGGGTTGCGCTGCACACATTATTTGAAACAGGACCTGTAGTACAACATTGTCCACTTGAAGCACATGCCGGTTGGCAAACAGATGATTGACAAAAGGTGCCATTGTAATTTGCATTGCAAGAGCAGAATTGATAGTCTTCGGCTGAAAGCACCATATTTGTCAGTCCTGTAGCCATTGGATTTTGCGTGCTGACACATTCGCCATTGCCATTGCATGCCTCACCCGCACAAGGATAGATGCACAGCGATAGGTCTGGGTCGTTGCCAGTACAAGGTATGTATTTGAAACGCATGGTACCATCATTCCAATAATCGGTTGATCCAGGTTGACATCCCAGATCAGTTGCCGAATTAATACCACCACACCGTTTGCACATATTTGTTGCCCCATTACTGTTTTGCATGCATTTGCCAGGAAGTGTCACAAACTCGCAATAGGGCCCGTAAAATCCAGGGGAACACACAGAACAGGAAAATCCTGTAAATGATTGATTGTTTGCGTTCAAGCATTCTCCCCATGATGGAAATAGAAGTGCATTGTCGGGGACAAGAGTGCATCCATAGCTGTCAGTTTTGGGCTGAAATGCGCCAGGGTTTACGACATCCCGTTGAAATGAACTTACGCCAAACGCATTAGCATAGCAACCTGTCGCGGGAATTTGGCATATACTGTTAAGTCCCACAGTTGGACTTTGCCATCCAGTTGCTTGAGCAAGTAAACCTTGACAATCGTAAGGATATTTGTTGCACGATTTGCCTGTCTGGTCGACTGGAAACTGATAACAACCGCATGCAGCAACGCGCGCCGATAATCCAGGTGGTAAGTTAACAGACACAATGCAAACACCGTTATTTGAACATAAAGATCCAGTTCCAAGACCGTTGGCTGTGCATGCGGCAGTAGTAAGTGCGCATCCATTATTTTGATACAATGTGGTGTAATCGTAGATGGCATTTGATGAATTAATTAGAGTTGTGGCAACCGGTTCCCAGACTTGCCAGTCAGAATCACACGCACAGTAAGTGCCAAAGTTACCGCCAGTACAAAGACCACGCCCATTGCATGGAGGGGTGTTTGGAGTTTTGCAGACGTAATTGCCCAGAGCATCATTTCCGCAGAATGACTGACAACTGCTATCGTCTGCTCTGAATGGGTCGAAACATTTGCTTGGCGCGCTAGGATTATCTGGATATGGACAACGAGCATTGACAACCGAACACATACTAGCTTGCTGAGGAAAAGATGGCAAATAGAGAGCATTTGTAGTCAATAGACAATTGCTTGAGCAATCGATACGTGCAGGTAGACCGATTCCGACATATTGTGCTATGTCAGGGAAACCAGCAGCGATAACTTCTTCAGGATTTCCAGCCCAATTGAGATACATCATGTAACCCAGTAGGCTGTAAACAGAAAGATGTTCTTGTGTGTTTACGTCTCCAGGCGAAGTGGTCACAAGATTACTACAGTTGCCAACATTTTCCGTCTGCGTAGCGGTTATGAAATCCGAGTTGATGAACAAGAGGCTAGTGATGTTTGCAGGAACTGTAGTCCACCCAATAAGAATATGATGGCCTGCTGGATAGTATACTAGTAGAGATTGACCACATGCCACGACGAAACCAGCAAATGGAGAATTAATGTTAGGGCCAAATAGAGGCAATCTCGAATTGAGCGGAGGTAAAGGCGTCGACAAAGAAAATACTGTCGCGCTTGCTGGCGGAGACGTCACATCGAATTCTACCCATTGTGGAGATGGAAATGCCGGTGGCACAGATAATTGACTTGCAAAATCAGAAACCATCGCTTGCATATCAGTGAACCCTCCAACGGGTGGAGTCTGGGAAGCATAATAAACGAAGTCGAATTGTGCATAAGCGCAGCTCGCACCAAACCCAAAGGTTCTCTCCAATGAATACGCGACAAAAGGACCCGGTGATGAGGTGACAGAGATAAATACAGTGCTGTGAATAGCCGTCTCTGCCACAGGAGCACCATATGGTTGGTAGTCAATTTGTTCGTTGAAATCAGCGAGTCGACGATGAAAATAGATGAACTTGTTGTAAAGTGTGAACCCGAAACATTCTATGTTTGCATAACATAACTCCATAGCTTGATCAACTGATGGTATGGTAAATTGTCCAAGTTGGTTAACATTCCCGGTATATGCTTGCAACACGTTATCTGGACAACTTGGAAATCCACCAATTGCTGCGCCAAGAGAGCAATCTCTCGAACCGAAAGTCGTGCAAAATGTTGCGCCTTCACAACAAAATGTTTGACCGCTGGGTTGAGTAATTAAATTGAGACCCCATGGACACTCAATAGGGCAGAGTGGGACGACCGACGTCGGATTGAATGTGCAGATAATTGAGCTTCCTTGACAACAATTTACGCCACAATTGCTGTAACCTATTGCTGAGCATTGAGAAGCTTGAACAAGCGCGGCGGGAGCAAATGTTGAAAATGGCTCACTCCACCAGACACCACAATCGCAGCCGTTAGACAAGACACACTGACCTTGAATACTCTCGTATCCAAAATTGCACGATTTACAATCAAACGAAGTTTGTGCAGTGCATCCGATGCACGAAGGGTCGCAGTTCTGACATTGAGTAGTGTTCGAGTTGAGAAATTGAGAGCTCAAACAACCGGAACAGAATTCGAGAGATGTGTGCCCTGGATCGCATATGCAGATAGCCACTCCATTGTCTTCAACACATGTACCCAATTCGTTGCATGTGATAAAAACAGGACCGACGACGGAATTCCCAGGTTCCGTAAAACTAGGACATAATAGTTGACAGTTGATACCAACGTAGTCTTCAGTGCATACGCATTCCATTTGATTCGCATTATTCGTGACGCAATTTCCATTCGGAAGGATGCATGATGAGCTGCATGTTTGGTTGCACATTGTACCACCAAAACCTTGTCGACATATGCAAGTTGGGTTTCCATTGATAGTACTACAGACCCCAAGACCACTGCACGGACCAGCGACGGTAGAAGGACAAGTATGTTGACAAGCTGAACCAGTGAAACCATCAAAACAAGAGCATGTAGGCACTCCACCAATTGTATTGCAATTGCCATTATCATTGCAATTGATACCGCAATTGCCATTACCATCGCAATTGATACTGCCAGGACATGTTATATTACAACTAGCTCCAACAAAACCATTTTGACATTGGCAATCAGGGTAAATGCATAGTGAAGTGCCGCTGCAAACAATTCCATTGTTTCCAATCGGACAAGTAAATTGACACGCTGGACCACCGAATTCTGCGAAACATTGGCAACTTGGGATAATAGACGGGCTGTTAGAACCTATGCATTCACCTCGAGCAAGCCCATCGACGGGGTCGTCCCCACAAATTAGTCCTTGAAAAAAGGGACAAGTGATATTGCACGCTCGACCACCCCATCCTTGGTCACACAAGCCGCATTCCCAATTGATGCCACTACCAGTACAAGCGGATTGACCATTGCAAATTACGCCATCCAAAGCCATTGGGCACTGTTCTGTACATGCAGCGCCATTCCAAGGCGCAACGCATTGACATAGACCCGTGGTCGATTGACATGTACCATGGCCGTGGCATGTCACTCCAGAATCATCAGTAGGACATAATATTTGACAAGTCCAAGTAGATCCAACTAGTGTACAAACACCGCCGGACGAACAAAAATCGCCAGGACATGCATTGGTACAAGCTGGGCCGCCATAGCCGGAAGCACAATTCATGGTGCCGATGTTATTCCCAGATGAAAAA
>Ga0302309_10002493_pt1 | contig 15203 bp, 10 predicted proteins | sample III_Palsa_N1_1_FD_200453 | JGI IMG/M metagenome (GOLD analysis project Ga0302309, IMG submission 200453) | Peat permafrost microbial communities from Stordalen Mire near Abisko, Sweden - III_Palsa_N1_1 | ecosystem: Environmental > Terrestrial > Soil > Palsa > Peat permafrost | place: Sweden... | reverse complement strand
AGAAAGTGCGGGAGTAAGTATAGCTTACCCAGCCGTTTAATTTACCCTCTGTTTTTTTCAGTAACATTTCAACACCATAAGCTTTGCCATTGGTGTTAATCACATCTTGTTCAATATGGTCATTCAATAGCAGCGTAGCTCCATCCCGGTAATCAAGATAATCCCAGATACGTTTATAATATACCTCCACCGACATTTCTATTGTATTTGACTGTGCATTTTTATATATGCCTAATGATACCTGATCGCCAGACTGTGGTTTAATATTAGGGTCACTTAGCTTATATATATCAGTAGGAGATATAGCCGTTGTATTTGATAGCAAATGAATATATTGGGTAAGTGTATTATAACTAGCCTTAAGCGATGTATTATCATTTAAATTATACCTGGCAGATGCTCTTATCTCCGGCTTGGTATAGGTTTTTATTATTTTGTTTTTACCGTAAGTAACACTATCAATTACGTTACCGCTTGTTTTTGGCAAGTTGGGTGCATAATAATCCACTGTTTGCGCTCCCAGATCATTATAAATAGAATACCGTATACCCAAATCGACAGTAAAATCGGGGGTTATGTCATATTTATCACCCAAGTATAAGGCGCTTTCAAGTGCCTGCTCTGCCGGAACAATATCGGGAAGCACCAGGGATTGATTGTTATAAGGCTCGAAATTCCCGGGATTCAGTTTATAATAAATAGAGCTTAATCCAAAATCCAGGGTGTTTTTTTGATTTAGATAATATGTAAAATCAGCTTTAAAATTAGACTGATTGATATTATAGTTAAGGTTATAACCATTTACCGGATTTTCATCACTCGATACGGAGTATTGATAACGGTCGTATCCAACTAAAAATACACTAAACAGCTTGTTATTAAAGTTATGCTTCCATTTTATATTCGCGTTTTTATTGCCGTATTTGTATGTGGTATCGCTGTTAAGTTTAAACCCATCATGGCTTATATAGCCGGTTAAATAGATATTATTTTTATCATCAATTTGATGACTGATCCCCAGGTTAATATCGTAGAAATTGGCTTCGCTGTTTTTATATTCCTGCGGCAAAGCGCTAAGTAACCAATCCGAGTATGAAGTACGCGCCCCCAATATAAACGATGTTTTATTTTCGATAATAGGCCCCTCAATATTTATACGGCTGGTAAGTAAGCCAATACCTGCCGAACCTGTAAATTTCTTCTTATTACCTTCACGGTCTGTCACCTCAAGTACCGATGCTAAACGGCCTCCGTATCTTTCGGGAATACTGCTTTTATATAGCTCAACATCCTTCACCATGTCGGGGTCAAATGCCGAAAAGAATCCGAAAAAGTGCGAAGGATTATATATTGTGGCATCATTAAGCAATATCAGGTTTTGATCTGCAGCGCCACCCCGAACATTAAATCCAGTTGTTGATTCACCAACCGACTGCACTCCCGGTAATGTTAAAACAGCTCTTAAAATATCGGCCTCGCCAAATATGGCGGGTATTTGTTTAATGCTTTTTATATCCAGGTGGTTAACCCCCATCTCGTTACTACGAACGTTGGCAACTTTATCGGCAGAAATTTTAACCTCTTTTAAGGAGTAAACCTGTTCCTGCATCTCAATATTCAACTTGCCATCACTGTACAAAACCAACTGCCTGCGCGTATCCCGCATGCCAATACCATGTATAACTAGTGCTTGCCTGCCTTTTGGCAGGGTAATGGTGAAATAGCCGTATTGATCTGATACTACGCCTGTTTTTGCATCAGTTGTAAACACACTCGCCCCTACAATAGCCTCTCCTGATTTAGCATCCCTTACGTAGCCGGATATTATAGCCTTCCCCGGTTCAATATCATTGGTTTTGATGCCTATCGAATACAACTTATTTTCTGTAGTAGCCTCGGTTGCAGGGGTTTCTTTATCCATGTTAAACTCTGCCTGCGGCACAGCCTGACTAATAATATTGGTTTTTGAATTATTAAAGTATCCAGCTGCTAATTGCGTGCGAATTACTTTGCCTTTAGTTAAAAAAACCTGCATGCTTGATGGCACAATGGCATAATGGTAGGCTGTTTTATTAAATACCATATTCAAAACATTCTCCAACAAAACATCGCTTATTTGCAGGGTTACTTTCAGGCTGTCAAACTGTGCATGGTCATAGTAAAAATGGTATCCGCTTTGTGCTTCCAAATCCTTTACTACAGCATCAATACCGGCTTGATTATAATTTACACTAACTATTTTGCCTGTGGTATTTTGTGCCAGCAATAGCTTTGTAATAAATAAAAAAATAATGGTGAAGTATATTTTCTTCATATTAATCAGTTAAATGGTCGTAATAAGCTGCTATTGCGGTCATGGCTTGTTCAGGTGCTTTTTTAAATTTAATATTGTTAGTTCTGATAAATTGCTTGATTTCTTTTTTATGGTCTTTCAAAACATCCAAAAAAGCACCTTGGCTATTTACCGTATAATATTTGCCGTTTTTTAATAAATAGTAATCTTTTGCCGGCGAAAAATATGGTATTATATCCCCTGTATAATCCGTTGAATTTTGGATACTTTTTGTTTTTTTCGACAAAACCTGAATTTTGCCGCCATACAGTTCATCATAAAATCCGGTTCTTAATGAACTACTATTAGCGGGGTCGTTTTTAAGATAAATAAAGTGCTGATTGAGTAAATCAAAATCTCGTATCTTTTCGCTAATAAGGCTTATCCGCATAAAGTTGTTATAAATCAAAATAACTACCTCATCCTTATATATATCGTACATCATATTCACATTGGTGTACAAATACCCATCATAAAACACCGCCCCCTTATTCCAGCTGTCTACATCGTCATAATAAGCGTTGCCTTTCATATGCGGATTGTAAAGATCATATTGCACCCCGTTATACAACCTTGATTGTGGGCCAATTTTTTTATAAAAATCGCGCTCAACATTGGCATACACAGTTGTTTGTTTAGCGCTCAAACTATCGGTAACAGTTTGCGCCAGGGCAACGTCTTTTATACAGAAGGCAATCAGAAAAAGCAATAAGTATTTAGGTAATCTTTTTAACATTTAGGTAATGTATTAAAATGTAAATAAGCGATTTATAATTAATAATGCAAATGATACAGGTTAATTAAAGCTATTAGGGGAGAATATAAAGATATAATAAAAATCAATCGACAATATTTAAAATATCGATTTACTAATATTTAGTATCAATCTTGTTACTTTAAAACAATACACTTTAAGCCAATTACCATAACCACCATGCGCTTTTCCCTTTTGAATTGGGTTTTAAGCTAAACCGCATTTCTATATGCTTATACGTCCAGGCCGATACAACATATATAATCAGGTAGTTAACAATAAACAAATACCAGTATGCCGATGGAGGTAATTTTAATAACCTGATAAAAACCACGTTAAACAAACTGAGCAAAAGCGTATGTATCATGTAGATGGAATACGAATACTTGCCCATATTATGCAACAGCCCTGATTTATTAAGCATTGCCGACACCCATCCTTTTTCAAAAGCGAAAACCAGGATAGTGATGAAAAAGAAAATATCAAAAATAAAATTGATGGGTTTTAGTACCTCTCCAAAGCATATTAAAACCACTATAACAACCAAACAAACCGGTTCAAGTATATTAAAAGCAAGTGTTTTAAACGTGGTGTATTTATCTTTAATAAATCTGTAAAAATTAAAGCATAATACACCTGTAAAAAAGCCCATTATCCCACGCAGAAAGCCGTAATCAAAAGTATTATCAATATTAAAACTATGGGTTAATGCGGCCATTGCCAGGAATGCGCCAACAGCAATAATTAGGTAGATGTATGATTTAAAGGCCTGCAGCTTTTTTGTATTGATAACCGTTACCACCACACCAAACACCAGGTAAGCAATCATCTCCGCGCTTATTGACCAGCTGGCAATATTCCAGCTAACATCATGTACCCCGGGCATTTTTACCGAGTTGAGTAAAAACAGGTTGGTTAAAAAGCTGCGCCAGTTATCAGTGCCATATCCTAATTCATTAACATGCACATAACCCGAAGTATGGTGTTTAGCTAAGTTAATAGCTAAAAACAAAAGCAAAACAATAATATGTAATGGATATAGCCTGAAAAAGCGCTTTTTATAAAACTTGCCAAATGCCGGCCAGCTATCTATATTTTGGTAGGTGTAGGCTATAACAAAGCCACTCAACACAAAAAAGAAATCAACAAAAAGATATGCGTTATAAAAAAAGCTATTGTTGATAATAAGTGTGGCAGAAAACGCTGCCATGTGAAAAAAGATAACAAAACTGGAAAATATACCTCTGAAAATGTCCAGTGTTTTGAATCTCTCTTTCATACAAGTTATTTACTATTGTCATTGCGAGGAACGAAGCAATGACAATTTGTTTTTTGTGTTTATATTAAAAAGCAATATATAAACAGTTTATTAAATATTTTTTCCGTCGATGATCTTAAAAAACTGGTCGCGGTAAGTATCGCCAACAGGTATTATTTTTTCACCTATCCAAATACGACTGCGCTCAATGCTATCAATTTTATTTAGCGATACGATGTACGATTTATGCACCCGCACAAAATGTCGCTCAGGCAACGCATCTTCCATTTTCTTCATATTCTGTAGCGTGATGATCCGCTCGACCGAACTAAAAATGGAGATATAGTCCTTTAATCCCTCAATAAATAAAATATCACGCAAATACACTTTCTGTATTCTATGTTCGCTCTTCACAAAAATAAAATCACTCAGAAAATCACTTTGGGGTACAGTTTCTACACTTGCAACAGGTTTGGCAGATGGCTGCAAAATTCCCTGCGCTTTTTGCACAGCCTTAAAAAAACGGTCGAAAGCGATTGGTTTAAGCAGGTAATCAACCACATCAAGTTCATAACCCTCCAACGCATACTCAGGGTAAGCGGTGGTTAATATTACTTTGGCTTTGCCATTAGCTATTTTCAAAAATTGAATCCCCGTAAGTTCAGGCATTTGCACATCCAGAAAAACCAAGTCGACATTGCCTTCCTGTACCAAAGTTAACGCCTCTATAGGATTGGTTGTAGCTTTAACCAATTCCAAAAAAGGCACCTTCGATATGTAATCCTCAACAATATGCAGGGCCAATGGCTCATCATCAACAACAAGGCATCTGATCATGGGCATAAAACTAAGTATTTTTTTGTTTGGTTAGATGAGTTTGGGTACATTTCAACTTGTCGCTTTTTTATTTTCAAATCAAATTTTAAGCCCCACCTAAATCCTCCCCGATAGGGAGAACTTTAAAAGAGCGAAGCTAAAGTCTCCCCAACCGGGGGAGATTTAGAGGGGGCTATACTGACAAACTGGAGTCAGCACCTTTTCAAATCCTTATGCCGATATTTGATAGCATCCCAATTAAATCAATAGTGTCATCTATACACACCATTTTGATAATACCCTATCAAAATGATATGGTTTCTTATATAGTATGAGTTAACAAATACAACCAATTCATATATAAAAACCTGTATTTCAACAAAATAAAAATATCCCCATTGCCTTGGCATTATAATTATTAATGGCTTATCAAGGTTTCGTTATCATGAACATAAAAAACAAACTTCGCGCAGGTATTGGCTTCATCTTTCTGATGGCACTGATCAGCTCAGGAATGGCAGATTATTACTTAACCCGCCTTTCAAACGATTCGAAAGCTATATTAAAAGATAACTATCGTTCACTGGTATATGTAAAAGCAATTGAGCAGGCGCTTGATTATCCTCAAACCGTAAACACGGCTATCAAGTTACAAACCATCGAGACCAACATCAGCAAAGAAGAGCAAAATATAACCGAACCCGGCGAAGAGCAATTCGCAGATTCATTACGCTCAACTTTCGAGGTTTACAAACTTTCAGTAAATAACCCTCAGGCAACAATTCAACTCAGCTCAAAAATTCGCGGCATACTTTACAATATTATGCAGCTTAACATGACTGCCATTGAGCATCGCAATACCAAAGCCACCACTACTGCCGACCAGGCAATAATACTTGTATCGCTTGTTGGTACATTATGTTTTCTGATCGCTTTTAGCTTTATGGTAAACTTTCCCGGTTACATTGCTAACCCTGTGAAAGAATTAATATCAGGTATAAAGGAGGTAGCCAACAAAAATTATAATAAACGCCTCGTTTTTCCTGCAAAGGATGAGTTTGGCGACCTGGCTGTAGCTTTTAACCAAATGGCAGGCAAACTTAATGAATATGAAAGCAGCAACATTGCCAGCGTCCTGTTCGAAAAAAGAAGGATCGAAACCATCATCAATTCCATAGGTGATGCCATTATTGGTATTGACGACAAGCAGTTCATCATCTTCGCCAACAAAGTTGCCTGTGCGCTAATCGGTATGTCCGAGGATAGCTTAACAGGCCAATACGCCCCTAATGTCGCACTGGAAAACGATCTGTTACGTAACATGCTATTTGTAAATCAGCCTAAAATGAAGCTTTTTGCTGATAACCGCGATAGTTTTTTCACCAAAGATGTTTTAGATGTAACCAATGAGGATAAAGTAATAGGCAAAGTTATCATCCTGAAAAATATCACCGATTTCCAGCAACTTAATGATGACAAAACAGCATTTATCGCTACCATATCGCACGAATTAAAAACACCACTCGCATCTATCCGCATGAGCGTTAAATTACTGGAAGATGCACGTGTAGGCGAAGTAAATAACGAACAAAAACAACTCATCCAAAATATTGATGCCGATACCCACCGCCTGTTGCAGATAACCGCTGAGTTACTTGATGCCGCGCAGGTGGAAACGGGAAAGATAAACCTGCACTTCGGCAGCACACATCCTAAAAACATTGTAGAGTACGCTGTAAAAGCAATCCGCTCGCTAGCCGAACAAAAACAGATCACCATAAATACAAATTGTGCCGATACCCTGCCAAACGTAATGGCCGATCTGGATAAAACAACATGGGTATTAATTAACCTGCTATCAAACGCCATTAAGTATAGCCCCGAAAAAGCAATTATTAACCTGGATGTGAAGAAAAAAAATCACTTCATACAGTTTGCAGTGAAAGACCAGGGGCGCGGGATTGACGAAAAATATCTCGCACGCATTTTTGAACGCTATTTCCGGATTCCGGGTGCCGAGGCTGATAAAACCGGAACCGGTTTAGGCCTTGCAATAGCCAAAGATTTTATTGAAGCCCAGGGAGGCAGCATAGGTGTTGAAAGTGAAATTGGCGAAGGTAGCCGCTTTCATTTCAACCTTAACATTAACAACAATGCCCTATAATTTTTAAACAACATACAAACAAATGAATCCGCACTTAAGAAAACTTACCGCCGGTGGCATGCTGTTAGCGCTTGGCATCATCTTCGGCGATATTGGTACTTCACCGCTCTATGTGTTCCAAACTTTATTAACCGAAGGTGGAAAAGCAAACGAGTTGCTGGTATTAGGCTCAATCTCCTGTATATTCTGGACTTTGACCCTGCAAACCACCTTTAAATATATCCTCATCACCCTACAGGCTGATAACAAGGGCGAAGGTGGTATATTCTCGTTATATGCTTTGGTTCGCCGTTATGGCAAATGGCTGGCTATCCCGGCTATTATAGGTGCAGGTACTTTATTGGCCGATGGTATCATCACCCCGCCAATATCAGTTACCTCGGCAATTGAAGGATTAAGCAACGTACCATCCTTAGCAGCTTCATTTGTTCCGGGCAGTAAGCTTATTATTGGCATTGTTATCGGCATTATATTATTGCTGTTTTTCTTTCAGCAATTTGGCACCAAGGTGGTAGGCTCGGCATTTGGCCCGGTTATGTTAATGTGGTTTTTGATGATTGGCGTTTTAGGCACCCTTCAAATTTTGCATTCCCCATCTATATTTAAAGCATTAAGCCCTTACTATGGCGCAAAATTATTATTCGATCATCCCGGTGGCCTGGCCTTATTAGGCGCGGTATTTTTATGTACCACAGGTGCCGAAGCTTTGTATTCCGACCTTGGCCACTGCGGCCGCAAAAACATCCAGTACAGCTGGATATTTGTTAAAACCACATTGGTATTAAGTTACCTGGGGCAAGGTGCATGGGTGTTAAGCCAGCCTGAGAATACTAATTTCGCCAACGTAAACCCATTTTACCAGTTAGTGCCCAACCCGCATTTGTTAATGATCCCATGTGTTGCCCTGGCAACATTAGCCACCATTATTGCCAGCCAGGCACTAATCAGCGGGTCATTTACCCTTATTAGCGAAGCTGTAAGTATGAACTTTTGGCCCCGTATCACCATTAAATACCCCTCAAACATTCGTGGGCAAATCTATATACCCAGCATCAACTGGTTATTGTGCTTTGGCTGTGTAGCGGTAACATTATACTTCCAAACATCTGAGCACATGACGGCTGCCTATGGCTTCTCTATCACCATAGCCATGCTTATGACTACCGTACTGATGTATTACTTTATGCGCTATGTTAAACATTGGCCTATCTGGTTGGTAACCATCATACTTTGTGTTTTCTTATGCGTAGAATCAGCTTTCTTTGTTGAGAATGCAGCCAAATTACTGAAAAGGATCTTCTTCCTGGTGTTTGAAGTTGGATTGATATTCACCATGTATATATGGTTCAGGGCCCGTAAAATCAACAACCGCTTCCTGCATTTTATTGATCTGAAGGATCAGATCCCAATGTTAAATGCACTAAGTGCCGATACAACTATTCCAAAATACTCAAGCCAGCTAATCTACCTTACCAAAGCAAATAACAGCAGGCAAATAGAAGAGAAGGTCATCTACTCCATCATGAGTAGAAGCCCTAAGCGTGCTGACACCTATTGGTTTGTGCATATTGATACTACCGATGAGCCATATACTATGGAATATAGTGTAGATCAAGTTGAACAAGACAAGATCATCCGTGTTGATTTCCGTTTAGGTTTCCGTATACAGCCGCGTGTTAACGTATTGTTCCGCAAAGTGGTTGAAGATATGGTTGCCCGTAGAGAGCTTGACATCACCAGCAGTTATGAATCACTTAAAAAATTCAAAGTAGTATCTGATTTCCGTTTTGTGATACTGGAAAAATTCCTGTCATATAATAACCTGTTCAGCGTATCCGAATCATTTATCCTGAACAGTTATTTCAGCATCAAAAAGCTGGCACTATCCGAAGCCAAAGCCTTTGGTTTAGATACCAGCGAAACTTATGTTGAGAAAATTCCATTAGTGGTAAAACCGGTAAGCAACATCAACCTAAAAAGGATTGATCCGGTAACGATGGAAACTATTTTTTAATAATACCCCTGTCTAAATAAGCAGGTCCGCCCTGCAACCCCGATCCCTCTCTTTTTTAGAGAGGGATTTTTTATTTTAGAAGGTGACGCTTTGCTTTATGTAAAAACAAAGCGTCATTGCGAGCGAAGCGTGGCAATGACGATTGTTATATTATTTCCACTTGTCCACCACATACCCCACCAATTCCTTTAAATAAGTATTCCAGCCACCAAAAGAGCCTCCATCAGGTATCAGGTCGCCCCAGGTATTTCTGTTTTGGGTAACAGTATAATCGCAGGGATAAGGCACAACAGATACACCTTCTTTCTCAAATATCATCTTCGCGCGGCGCATATGAAAATCCGATGTAACCAGCAAATAAGGCGGCTTTAACCCCAACTTTTGTAATAATGCTTTCGAATAGATCGCGTTCTCAATCGTATTTCTCGAATTACTTTCAACCACTATACTGCTATCAGGTACGTTAAACAGCAGCAATTGCGTTTTAACCCAATCGGCTTCTTTAAAATAACCTGGTATTAAATTGCCATTTCCCCCGCTTACAAGCACATTTTTAGCCACACCTGTATTAAATAATTTAACCCCCTCAATAAACCTATCCGATGAACCATTAAATAAGCCATTCCCATATTTGTCTACCGACGAAAAGCCGCCCAAAATAATAACGCAGCTGTAAATTTGTTTTTTGTGAAGGTCACCCGGTTTAACGCTCCAGGCATGGCCAAAAAGATTCAAAAATAAAGGCACGGAAAACACGTACAACAAAATTATAGCAACTATCAAAAGGCGCTGTTTGCGTTTGTTATTTTTCAGTAGCAGCGCTATAATAAACAGTACGAATACCCACAAAGCGGGGTAAAGCAAAAACAACAACACTTTTGATAGTACAAAATACATAAGCAATTATTTTAACGGCACCGCCGCAACACCTTCATTAGTAATAACAACCGGCTTTATCAACCCATCCTTATCAAAATACATATGGTCGATACACGTAACGCGATGATTGCCATCCGTCTCCGTCAACGGCCTGCGGTGGTAAACAATATACCATTCATCTTTTCCCGGCACCTGTATTACGGAATGGTGCCCGGCACCCGTAGCTATTTTAGGATCCTGTTGCAAAACAACACCAATTCTTTTAAACGGACCAGTCGGTGAATCACCAATAGCATAAGCTACACGGTAATCAGGTCCGGTCCACCCTCCTTCCGACCACATTAAATAATATTTGCCCTTGCGGGTAAACATTACCGATCCCTCCACATAATGTTCAGGGGTGATGGATTTAAACGTAGTACCATCCGCAAACGGAATAAACCCTGTAAAATCCTTATTCAGCTTCGCGATGTTGCAATGCTGCCATCCGCCATAAATAATATAATATTGGCCGTCATGATCCTTAAAAATAAACTGATCGATAGGCTGAGCGCCATTATGGATCTGCCCGATAAGCGGCTTCCCTAAATAATCCTTAAACGGACCACCCGGGCTATCCGAAACACCCACACCTATCCCCCCGATCTCCTTCTTATCATCGTGAATGTCATTCGCCCCGAAAAAGAAATAGTATTTGCCCCCCATTTCGGTAACCGCCGGTGCCCACATGGCTTTCTTAGCCCATTTTATGGCAGCGGTATCAATAATATCAGGGTGCTTCGTCCAATGCACCAAATCCTTAGACGACCATGCATCCATATGCACCTGCTGCTCATAAGGTGCAGAGTAAGTTGGGTATATCCAATACTGCCCTTCAAATATCTTAGCTTCCGGGTCGGCATTCCAACCGGGAATAACAGGGTTGCCCGAGAATTCCTTTTTTTGCTGCGCGATGGCATTACTGCACAATCCAACAACAGCTATCGAAAATAATATCGTTCTAAATTTCATGGTAGATAATAAATAATAAAGGGACAGTAATCTTTGAAAACTACTATCCCCTTTAAATATTCTTATTCCCCCTTCAGGGGTTTAGGGGGTTTACTTAATCCCGTAATGGTCGTTCATTAATTTCACAAACAAACCACCCGGCAATACAGCTTTTAATGTTGTCGCAATAGTCTGAGTAATAGCACCAACCAGATAATTATGTTTAGGGTTTTTTGTGCCCACTATCTTAACTATTTTATCTGCCAATTTTGATGGATCAGCACCAATGCCTTCATCCTTTTCCATAGCGGCAACAGCAGCATTGTATTCTTTATTTAACTGCTCGTTTTTCAATGGGAAAGGCACTTTTTCGCGGCTCGCGGTAAAGTCGGTTTTAAAATCGCCCGGATTAACTACTACTACCTTAACGCCTGTATTTTTCAATTCCATGCGCAAGCTTTCAGAGTATCCCTCAATAGCGAATTTCGACGCGCTGTATAATCCCTGGTAAGGCAAGCCAAACAAACCGGCAAGCGAACCTATATTAATAACTAATCCCTGTTTTTTCTCTATCATACCCGGCAGTATCGCGCTGCTTACACGTACCACACCAAAAAAGTTAACCTCGAATTGCTTTTTAGCCACATCAACCGGCATAGCATAAAGCGGACCGGTTATACCGTTACCGGCATTATTAACCAGCACATCAATTTTGCCTTCGGCCTTAATAATGGTATCAACAGCTGCTTTAACCGATGCATCATCAGTAACATCCATTGATATTGGTTTAAAAGTTACATCTTTAATTTTTTTCGCATCGCGGGAAGTTCCGTAAACTGTATGGCCTTCGGCCTGCAACGCTTTTGCCGTAGCTAAACCTAAACCTGAAGAGGCTCCCGTAACAAGAATTACTTTTTTCATTTTAATATGGGTTGATAATTTTTAGTAAACATACTAATTTACGTTAAGAACCCGATTCCTTACTTATAAATTTCAATCTTAAAACAAAAGGCTGCCACTAATAGTGACAGCCTTTTGTTTGTTAGCTACTGCGTATATTGATTAAAATATAGCATTTTGCATTACGCTGGCACCAAGGGCCAGGCCGTTTGTACCGTTAACAAAACCATAAAGCCAAATGGTATATACTCCGTTTGATTGTACAGTTAATGCATTTACAACGCCCAATACATTACTGGTGCCTGTTTGCACTATTCTTAAAGTATCATTATCCACAACGGGTATTGTTGTAAAAGAAGATGCTTGCTTATACGATTTATTTGAAACTATTACTTTCCCACCTATCACCAAATCAACGTTTGGTGCGTCAGGGCTCATATTAACCAATCGAATAGAAGCTTTACTATTTGGAGGGGTAACAACGGTATCGGTAACTAATAAAAAATCGCGCTTGGCTACTAAATTGGAAAAGAAAAGCGTATAAGTCTTGTTAGGCGATATATTTATGGTATCGCGGACTATAGTTGTTGTAGTACCTGTATAATCAAAACCGACTTTATTTGTACCCGATGAAACATTAAAATAAGAGATGTAACTACCATATACTAATGGGGTAGTATTAGCAATGCCGCCATTTACATAAAAATCCGCTGGCGACATATCAGGAGCGGCCGCAACCACTGCTAACGTGCCCGTTCCAGGAGTGCTTGAGCTTTTATTACACGATGATATTGATACTGCCAGCAAGCAGGCTATTCCGGTTAACAAAGGCATTGTTCCAAGTTGGTACATCCCTTTAATTTTGGTAAAGTTTAATTTCATAATATTATAATTAGAGTTGATTTTGGGGTATTTTTTGTTTGACTAATACTTTAGATTTTTGTTTAACGTAAAAAAAGGATTAACGGTACAATTAAGTATGATTGTACCGTTATTATTACAAATCATATTTGAATTCCCACAATAATAACCTCAAATTGCCGAACCGGAGGCTAAGATAAACTCATTATGCTCCGTTTTAACATTTTTTAACAAATTCTAACTACAATCTAATACATTGGATTTGATTAAAGAAACAACTCTGTTTAACTTGCAAGCCTTAAAATACGAATGCTAATGGAAGAAATAAATAGTGGCACACAACCAGTTGTAACTGATACGGCTACCAGCAGTACCTCTTATGGAACCGATATACGTGCCCTGAACGAGATGATCCAAAAGGAAAGCGCCTTCATCGATCTGTTGAAAAGTGAGATGGATAAAGTGATCGTTGGTCAGCGCTACATGGTCGAACGTTTATTGATCGGTTTATTGGCCGACGGACATATCCTGTTAGAAGGCGTTCCCGGACTGGCAAAAACACTGGCTATCAATTCATTGTCAAAAGCTATTGAAGCTGATTTCAGCCGTATACAATTCACCCCTGATTTGTTACCTGCCGATTTACTCGGTACGATGATCTATAATCAAAAGAAAGAAGAATTCATTGTTCGTAAAGGTCCTTTGTTCTCTAACTTTATTCTGGCGGATGAGATTAACCGTGCGCCTGCAAAGGTGCAAAGCGCGCTGTTAGAGGCTATGCAGGAACGCCAGGTTACTATCGGCGATAATACCTACCCGTTACCAAAGCCATTTTTAGTACTGGCAACCCAAAACCCTATTGAGCAGGAAGGTACTTACCCACTGCCCGAGGCACAGGTTGACCGTTTTATGCTGAAGGTAGTTATTGGCTATCCAACCAAAGAGGATGAAATGAAGATCGTTCGTGCTAATATTTCGGCACAAGGCTTCCCTAAGATCAACCCTATTGTAAAAACGGATGATATTATCAGTGCCCGCAAAGTAGTGCGCCAGGTATATATGGATGAGAAAATTGAGCAATACATTATTGACATAGTTTTCGCTACCCGTTTCCCTGAGCAATATAAATTAGGGCAATACAAAAACCTCATCAGCTTTGGTGCATCGCCAAGGGCAAGTATCAATCTGGCGTTAGCAGCAAAAGCTTATGCTTTCATCAAACGTCGTGGTTACGTTATTCCTGAGGATGTCCGCGCCATCGCGCATGATGTATTAAGGCATCGTGTTGGCTTAACTTACGAAGCTGAGGCTGAAAACATCACTTCTGAGCAAATTATCACCGGCATTTTAAATGCTATTGAAGTACCGTAGGCCCCACCCAAACCCTCCCCGGTAGGGAGGGCTTAAAAAAGAATTAATTAAGTGAAAATAATTAAAATAAAAAATCAAAAGTCTCCCCTACGGGGGGAGATTTAGAGGGGGCTATGGCAAGGGATACCAAGGATCTGCTAAAAAAGGTAAGGAAAATCGAAATTAAAACCCGCGGATTAAGTAACCACTTATTCTCGGGCGAATACCATTCGGCTTTCAAGGGGCGGGGTATGGCCTTTAATGAGGTACGCGAATACCAGCCGGGTGATGAAATACGCACCATCGACTGGAATGTTACCGCCCGTTTTAACCATCCTTACGTTAAGGTTTTTGACGAAGAGCGTGAGCTTACCGTAATGATGCTGGTTGATGTGAGCGGATCAGGAAATTTCGGTACCGTGGTTCAGCAAAAGCAGGATATAGCTACGGAGTTATGCGCGGTGCTGGCTTTCTCGGCTATCCAAAACAATGATAAAGTAGGCGTAATATTTTTTAGTGATAAGATCGAGAAATTCATCCCACCAAAAAAAGGCCGCAGTCATATTTTAATGATCATCCGCGAGCTGATAGATTTTACCCCGGAAAGCAAAGGCACTGATGTTGCGGTTGCCTTGCGCTATTTTACCGGCGCAATCAAAAAACGCAGTACGGCGTTCCTAATCTCCGATTTTATGAGCGGCCCGTTTGATGATCAGATCAAAATAGCCAATAAAAAGCATGACATTATAGCCCTACGATTGTACGACAAGCACGAAGAGGAATTCCCTGATCTGGGTTTAATTCCCGTGGTTGATGAAGAAACCGGCGATCTGCAATGGATAAATACCAGCAGCAAGGACGTTCGCACCGCTTATAAAAAAGCCG
>Ga0302309_10002487_pt1 | contig 15229 bp, 10 predicted proteins | sample III_Palsa_N1_1_FD_200453 | JGI IMG/M metagenome (GOLD analysis project Ga0302309, IMG submission 200453) | Peat permafrost microbial communities from Stordalen Mire near Abisko, Sweden - III_Palsa_N1_1 | ecosystem: Environmental > Terrestrial > Soil > Palsa > Peat permafrost | place: Sweden... | reverse complement strand
ATATTAACTCATCAAGATTAAAGGCTGTAGTTGGACTACACCTTTTTTTCTGCACCCGCATACTATAAGTAACTAACATACTATAAGTAACTAACATACTATAAGTAACTAACATACTATAAGTAACTAACATACTATAAGTAACTAACATACTATAAGTAACTAACATACTCTATTACAGTTATAGTCAAACCAAAAGTCTGTTGGGATTTTTAACCTATGACTTCTGCAACTTATAATCTCTATAACCTCTACAACTCTACTCTAAGTTGTAACTTTTGTAACTTACAGTTCTAAATTGTAACTACTACAAAAACCCTATAACTGCTACAAAATGTTACCACTTAGAGTTGTAACTATCACACACTCTCATAACTACTACAAAAACATCACTACTTAGAGTAGAATTCTAAGGGCTACAACTTAGAGTAGATTCACAAGAGTTATAAGAGTTCTAACTTAGAGTAGAGATATAAGAGTTACAACTTATAACCTCTGTAACTTCTATAGTGTATAAACTCTAGAGATTATAGGGAGGCATACTCTATAGAGGTTAAATTGTGACTACAACGATGTTGTTGATAAGATTATCTGGGATAATCTTTTACTGTATAACTTTTTCTGACTATTAAAGGTAACATAGTATAGAATGGCCTACATCTACAATAGTAACGGTCAAATATTAGCTGCCACCAACGATACTGTAACTAGCGGCCAGTTGAACTTCTATGATGTTAATGCTACCCCAGGATTATTACCGGTTACATTAGGTTTCGAGCGGATAGCTCCTAGTCAACTAGTGTTCAATATCTGCCCTAGAGTAGCTTACCTACTGAGAGTAGCTCTACCTCCAACAGTTCCCGTTAACAGTACTGGTGTCACTGCTGGCACTGTTGATTTCAGATCTGTCACCGCCGTACGGACAGCAAGCATTGGCAACGGAGCTCGACTGGCCAATAGGGCTGTCTCATTCAAGTTACCTTCCACTATTAGTAATAGTGGTATTACTCTACCAGGTACACTACCTGGCTTCGCACCTCCAGGGACCCTACCAGGTACACTACCTGGCTTCGCACCTCCAGGGACCCTACCAGGTACACTACCTGGCTTCGCACCTCCAGGGACCCTACCAGGTACACTACCTGGCTTCGCACCTCCAACTACACTACCAGTGATACCAAATCCAGGCTACTACTATTTGGGTGCTAATTTGACCTTGACTGTAGATAGAATTCTGGCTGTACCCTTTAATGTCACCGCTACTCTGGCCGGCAGGATAGTCTTCGACTCCCCCTTCCGCGGTACACTTGCCGGTCAACAGGGTATCTTCACATTGGAGCAAGACTTAACTAACTATGCTGCGGTAGGTTATACTGCCCCACTCCCACTATCTCTTAGTAGCTGTCAGAGCTGTGGTTGTCCACCACAATTTGATTGCACCAGCAGTGGTGCCTGCGTCTACAACCCCAATGTCTGTAATGGTATCTGCAATGGTAGATGTTATGGTCTGTGTCCTAGAGGCTCTTTCTGTAACTTAGCTAGTAACGGCTTATACAGCTGTATTAGTGACGTTGGTAACAGCTGGTTCTGGTTTTGGCTTTTCTTTCTGATTTTTCTGGTTCTCCTGATTATTGTTATAGCCATCATCGCTGCCAGCACCAGTAAGAAGCCCATGACGGCGACAGCAGCTGCCGCGGCTGCTGCAGGACAATGTGGCTGTGTACCTGCCACATCTGCGTATAAGCTATCTGAATCTCTAGAAGTAACATAGATGGTATAGCATCTGTTGTAGTAGTAGATCGTCATCATAATTGAATTATGATAATAGTTAGTTCAGTGTTGACATCCACATGTTACTGCGGACACTAAGTGCTGCGGCGTCGGAGACGAGCGCACTGTTCTCTGATACCTCGAAGATGTCAGCAGTTAAAACCTTAACTTTTAACTCTGTCTCGAAGCCCTGTATTACATATTGACGGCCAGTGTCAACTACCACTGATATCAACCACACACACACACACACACACATTAGCCGCAAGCACCACAACGTAAAAATGTCAACAAAATAGCAGTTTATAAATAAATCAAAAAGCACAGTCTATAAGTGCCAACATACTTCGGCAAAGAGGTATGAGCTTACAAAAATGTTGGAGATTATGGTTGGAGCAGCATAGTCTGCAGTGGTTACAGATAGATAAGTTGTGTTCCGCCTTCCCATACCTTAGTAACTACTATCATCCACCGATGTCAGTCAGTTACTATGGTAGCGGCATTACTATCACCAATGCCAGTTCAAATGTTATGCAGATAGTTTGTTATAAGCATGATGATATACGAATAAAAGTTCACGGTTACGTTTTGTTGTTATGGTGCAGTATTCAACCTACAACCTCATCTAATGTTCAGTATAAGTCAGACCAGCATAACTCGAATGACTTAGACTCTGATAATAAACAGACGGACAGAGCCACACTCTTCACTGAGTCTATTATGTGTGAGTATCGGACAACAAAGCAGGAGATTAGTCTATATATCAAAGTCAAACCCAAGTTTTACAAAGTTGTTTGTCAGCAGAGTCTCAATGCTGACGATTTTGCCAGTATTAGCAAGCGTGAAGTGTTGGACCACTGTCTGTGTCACAATGCTAGTTTTAACAACAATACCGGCAACCAGAACAAAAGTATTATTTGTTTTGAAGTTGCCAACACACAAACGTGCACCTTATGCACTTTTAGTGCAGATGGTGTTTTAACAGCTGTCACATACTGGGACCCAGCTTACAAATCTGTGTATCGTCGCCACTATCCTGTTATAGACAACAATAGCAGCTCACTAACTTTAGTAGCTGAGAGTAGTCTACTACAGACCCTCTACACCTCTGTGTCACAGCTGTCTGTCAGTGACTCATTGCTGCCATCTACGACAGATGACATCTACTTCATCTCTTATAGTAAGAGTATTTTTCACCTGTTCGATGACCTAAACACTGATCTTAACCCCTGGACTGAGAACCTCAGTGCTTGTCGTGCACTAGCTAAGCGTCGACAGTCCAACTTAGCCACTGTTAGGCTGCAAACTTATATTAAGGAGATAATTAGCAGTCTGCGGCTCGATAGAAGTTAGTAGACAGTTGAGGTAAAACTAAGTTTTTGTGGTTACACTATTGCAACACCTGAGGTGTTGTAGATTGTTAGAAGTTTTTGTACTAACTGTAGTTTGTCAAAGTTGCTTATTATAATCTATAATAGTTCTTATACTAAAGCCTAATAAACTTCTAGTTTTAACTACTGTAGGCTGGTAGAGATTTATAATATAGTCTAACTACTATACTTCTATTAAAGCTGTTAGTGTTTTTACCCTAATAGATTTTACCCTAATAGATTTTACCCTAATAGATTTTACCCTAATAGATTTTACCCCAACAGATTTTACCCTAATAGATTTTACCCTAGCAAGGTTTCCGTTAAATAGCTTAACAAATTTTACACAACAGTAGTGACAGTTGGAATGTGAGAAGCGAAGTCCAAGTAGACACGTCCATATTGATACACAACATCATCAACACAGTAGGCCGTAACTCCTTTAGAATACAGGTAGTCAGCCAGAATGTACTCACGGCTGCCGAGTTCACAATGTGAACTAAGTCTATATTGTGAACTAAGTTTATGTTGCAGTTGTGTATCACACAGTAGTTGGCCAGACAGACAGTAACCACCAATGACATGAGGTATAGCTAGACTATCAACCACACCTTCACCAGCTAGTCGATAGACACTGTTAGACTGCTGTTGATACAGGATTGGAGCATAGAGATACAGGCTGTTATCTCTAGTTGTGATGTGGTTAATTAGCGAAGTTGTCATGTTGCGATTGTACTGTTGCCAATCAAGTACCACTACATGGCTGACCTCTGGAGTAGCTACCGGATATAAACAGTGATCATTATGTTCGACTACTGTTACTTTAGTGCCAACCTTGTTGTTGCTGTTATTATAAACAGCTGACTTGAGGATGGTTGTTACCAACTGACCCGAACATAGTTCAGCTGGTAGTGAGACACAGATGCTCTTGAACCCGAACTTCTGCTTCAGTAAACTGGGTAAAGTTTGAGGGTTGAACTGCTCAGCTGACACCAGATGTAGTCGTGCCTCTAGACTGACAGGTTGCTGAAGTTCGCTGGCATTATCCCGCAACAGTTTAACCGAGGAACCATTGAAATTGGTTACTAGCCGGCGAACCAGCAGGACTAAGAGACCGATCAACAAGAGTAGTATTAGCAGTATAACCAAAGATAAAATTATGTCATCCATCAACAGATATTTTAACCATTATATTTTCTAACTATCTCTGTTGTTAGACTTGGGGAAAAACCTTTTTAGTCCTTTATAATACACGAACTATCGAACGTGGCTTCTATCACATCTCTGACGTGTCTGATAGTTGCCATGTCTGATAACATATCAAGGGTCTGGCTGACATCTAAAAGGTCACTAAACTTCGTTTTATCCCGAGTCTAATGTCTGAGATCTCGTCTGAAACCAAACAAAAATATTAGTAGGAAAAACTGAATTCAAAAGTAATAGAAAACATAGGCTACTAGCCAAACTGGCTCGGCTAGTTAACAGTTAGAAGCACTCCAAAAGAGACCGTGGTTACAAGCTTCATTACCAATAGAGGATTAATTTTTTAATATCAATCGCTATTACGCTTATCCACACTACTTTACAAAATAATAGACAAAAGTTAACGTTAACATGAATGAATCGAGAAGGTCAAAAGTTAACCTTGGTACCCCACATGTTCTTGTGTCGAGCAAAAACAACTGTCGCTGAGTAGATTTTTTTTTCAACTTGGAAGAAAAAGTTGGGTGGTGTCCCACCCAAAATTTTTGGCGGAGCTCAAAGGTTGAAAAAATTACATAAGGAAATAAATTGGTGACTGAGTGGTCACAGTAGCGATTAGTTAATGGTCAGAAGTTTGTAACTAGTCAACCAGTAGCACAACTACACTATGTAGTTAAGCAAAGAAGAATTACTATGAAAATTTTTATTATATCCAGAGTTGTATACTGTAGGAGTTTATAATAATACCTGTAATAAGACTGTTATAACCTTATAACTTTAGGATTTATAGGCTATCTACTATAAAAGTTGTTAGAGTATAGGTTATAATCTAGTTAGATTAAAATTTTGTATAGTACTAAGAGAAGAGAAGATATTATAGTATAGGTCGTATATTATACCTAGTTATATCTATAACTCTTAGAGATTATAGAGTATAAGATTACTAGAGTATAAGAGTATAAGATTACTAGAGTATAAGAGTATAAGATTACTAGAGTATAAGAGTATAAGAGTATAAGATTACTAGAGTATAAGATTACTAGAGTATAAGATTACTAGAGTATAAGATTACTAGAGTATAAGATTACTAGAGTATAAGATTACTAGAGTATAAGATTACTAGAGTATAAGATTACTAGAATATAAGATTACTAGAGTATAAGATTACTAGAATAAAATATTGACTTAGACTCTAAGAGTTCTCTACCATAAGACCTACAATAACGCTCTGAGAGTTATTAATATAGCTTAGTATTATTACGCTATAGTACCTATATGACCTACATATTCAAAACTGGTTAGTAACTGAAGTCGTGCAAATAATAGAACTGAACTTGGGTATATTATAAAAGATAATCTTGTTGACTGATTTTAACTGCTACTTGAATGATCTAGCATTTAAATAGGATTACCTCTAAAAGGGGTCCACCATAAGAAGACTTTATTGCTGACAGAAATAAAGATATTGATAGCAAAGCATTACTGTGGTTACCTCCTCTACTCCATAAATAATTATTGAGAATTACCACCTTCTGTGTAGTTCAAAGGGGTAAGAGATTAAAACCCTTACTCACACACTCCTGTGTCGAGCAAAAACAATCGGCGCTGAGTAGATTTTTTTTTGCAACTTGGAAGAAAAAGTTGGGTGGGACATCACCCAAATTCTCTACAGTTGTGACAAAGTCACAACTTAAGGAGACTAATCGGTTAAAAAAAATATATAAGAGACTAGAAGTTAAGTTAGATAGTCACAGGAACGAATGAGTAACAACCAAAATTTTGCAAGTACATACTAGGCAGCGCAACTACACTATGTAGTTAAGCAAAGAGAATTATTACAACAAACCTATCGCAATCAAGAACAGTGGTATATAAGAACTTGACTACTAATAATCTATAATAATATAATCTATAAGACTTATAGTTTATAGCTTGTAACTTATTAACCCTATAACTTGTTAGGTTATATCTAGTAAGAACTACAAGTTATATGTTAAAAGTCTATAAAGTATAAGTTATAGAGACTGTTAGAGTCTAAACTGTACTCCATAGACTATAAACTATAGAACAAAAGGGCTAACTCTGAAGGTTATAACTTACAAAACTTATAGTAGTTCCTAGAGAACTACTTCTGTAACCAGAATTATAATCTTTCTGGGGTATGCTACTCTTACAAATCTTATTCCAGTCAGATTATAGTCGTATACTCTACAATCTATATCTTAATACTTTATCTTCTTATTACTATACAATTTTTTTAGTCTAACTAGATTATAACCTATACTCTAACAACTTTTATAGTAGATAGTCTATAAATCCTAAAGTTATAAGGCTATAAGGTTATAATTATCTTATTGCAAGTATTACTGTAAACCCTATAGTATATAGCTCTGGTTATAATAAAATTTTCATAGTAATTCTTCTTTGCTTAACTACATAGTGTAGTTGCGCTACTGGTTGACTAGTTACGAACTTTTAGTCGTTATCTAATCGCTACTGTGACTACTCAGTCACCAATTTATTTCCTTATGTAATTTTTTCAACCTTTGACCTCTGCCGAAATTTTTGGGAAGGTCACTACCCAACTTTTTCTTCCAAGTTGAAAAAAAAATCTACTCAGCGACAGTTGTTTTTGCTCGACACAACAGCACGTGGATCGAGGAGGATAATTTTTGACCTTCTCGATTCATTCATGCTGGCACCGACTTTTGTCTATTATTTTGTAAAGTAGTGTGGATAAGCATAATAACGCTTGCCATTAAAAAATTAGTCCTCTACTGGTAATGAAGCTTGTAATCACGGTCTCTTTTGGAATGCTTCTAACTGTTAGCTGACCACACTATCTCAGTTGATAAGCTGACTTTTCTACTATCTTTGAATTCAGTTTTTCTTACTAATATTTTTGTTTGGTTCCAGACAAGATTTCAGACATTAGACCTGGGACAAAATTTAGTACCCCTTTAGATGTGAACTAAATCCTCAATGTGTTATCTGACATGTCAGAAGTCATGTCAGATGTTATATGTAAGGATCCATAGTGAACCTTTGACAGAGTCAAAGCCCCCACCTGCCACCACAGGTCTATTAATTGCAGTTTAGAATAGGTACTGCAGGCCTTAGGGTACGGTGGTAGTTGACTAAATCAACTAACTCACGACATCGTTAATATCATTACGACTCTGCTGACATTCTTAGAACGTCAGAGCTGACTATCCCAACCCATCATGTCGAAGATTTCTATCTCATGGATAAATTTTCGACATCAACATTTAACTAATAACAGTAAGATATTTTCGTAGCCTAAAAGATATTAATAATGAGCCGAAACCATACCCAGGCCAGCGGTGTCTCTACTGTGGGAACTTCTACTACAGGATCCCCTGTCAGAAGTCTATCTCGTACCCCCGTTACCAGCAGAGGTGCTGCACCCCCAGTTAGGCCCACACCCGTCAGACCATCGGTAGCGCAGACAGCTCCTGCTTCCTCTATAACAGCAGCACCTAGAAGACAAGCAAGCTTGTCAACTATCCCGGAGGAGAGGGAACCTTTCAATTACCAAGGGGTAGAGTACTTAGTAGTTAAGAGGCTAGCTCAGAACAACTATGCAGCTATTAACCCAGTGAACCAGCAGCAAGTCATTATTCTGTTCTTCACCCCTGACGAGGTTGACTACAACCGGACTGTGGCACAGTTTGACACCTTTGACACCATCAAAAGTGACAACTGCTTCAAAACCACCGAGATCAGTGGTCTACTGCTAGTACCTGTAGCTTGGGGCACCGTTAGTCAGGGGACCACTGATCTGTCGATGTTTGCTGAGGACTATCAGGAGTTGCAGGCTTATCCTAAGTCAGCCCTTATTATCCTACCCTACGTTCATGTTACTAGTGTCAGTGAGAACCTTGACACTATCAATCTACCGTTGTTCCTCTATCAGACCTTGTCTCTACTGGAAACTCTGCAGCGTTGTGGTTATGGTCTAGGCTCTGTTGATATCAGCAAAACCGCTTTCAACCAGTTGACAGCCAACTACATGCTAATGAATCCTGAAAATGTCACCCAGTTCGATCAGGCTCAGACCCCGTACAATCTTGATAAGCTCAACAAACTGTATGCAGAGCTAACGGGTGAACCACTGTTCACCGTTGCTGGCACTGGTTTTGCTGTGTCGAAGACGCGCGCACCGTCAAGCCTGTCATGGCAGGCGTTAGATGCTGCTGCTGTTGTTGGTGTTACCACATCATCAACTGCCGTGAATAGCTACACGGTGGCCAAGGCTGCAATTGCAAACAAGTACTTCCTCAATGTCAAACAACCGCTGTTGCAGAGGTTTGGTAACACTCTAGTATTCAACTACCCTGACCAAAACAAGGTAGTAACTTATGATCTCAACCGTCACACTTTCTCTGTGCCTCTCGGTAAGGCTTTTGAAGCCAAGTTCAAACTGTCTGACAACATCCTACTGCCTGAAGTTGATGAGTTGTCTTCTAGCTTCAAGCAGGTCTTTGGTCTAAGACCGGCACCAACCACATCAGTCAAGAATCTCTATACTCTGCAGCAGCTCTACCTGGCCTATACCCAAAGTAACAACTCCAGCATTAGACTGCAAGCTTGTTCTGGTCTAGAACTGTACAAGTTTCCTGCTTGCAGTCAGCTCGGTTATAACAAGCTCTCACCACCAGCCTTCAATCTATCATCCATACCCTGGTTGGTATCTTATCCTGAAGCTCTCATAGTCTACTACTGGCAGATAGCTACACTAGCAGGTCTCAGGTAAAACAAGATTTTACCTCAATAATCTACCACAAGTCTACTAGCACAGCTATCGACACAATATTAGACTCGTAACCTATGGATTAGATAAAGAATAGTAGTCATGTGATTACTGACTTAGTCAGTAAGTTGTGGTTAACGACATTTTTACTACAATCAAGTAGTGGTAGCAGCATTTTTACTACAATCGAGTAGTGGTAACAGCAGCAAAGATTAATAGTCTACTCATTCTCTACTCTCTACTCTCAACTCTCACTCCTTATCCAGCAAGGTAAAATTTGCCAGAGTAAAAATATAACAACTGGATGATTATCGAACAAGAGTATACACTGTTCATCTGTGATGTAGTGATAATGTCACTGCTGGCCTTCTTTTTAGGCTTGGTGCTAGATATTATCTTCCACAACCCTGAGGCTGAAGAGCCTTTGTGGCGCACTATTGTACTGACCATAGCGCAACTCTTCGCTATTGCGCTAATAATTTTTACCGTTGACCATGCCTTTGAGCGCATCTTCAAACGTGATTCTGATACTTTTGTGGGTCTGACCATGTTCGTCTTCGTCTTCTTAATTACCCAGCTACAGATCTATTACCGTATCGACAAGATCTACCATGCTATTGTTGGTAGGGAAGAAAGCATTGACCCCACTCAGCAGTACTAGGGTTTTTAACCTCTAGCTAAGACATCTATCAATAGCAGTTTTATCTATACTCTGAAATTATACTTGCAATCTTTTACTTGTAGTAAAAGCCGTCAAGTAAAGACTAATAAGAGATGTACAAAAGTTGGGCTGACATAGTTGAAGAGGAGGAAGAGGAGAAGGCCAAGTTTACTATGGCCCCCAATGGTGTAGTGGCAGTGAGGTTGGAGTACGCTGACATCTTTGGTAGACGCGGTCGGTCAACACCGCTGGTGGACTTTGTTAAGCGGGTGGCTGATGAGCTTGACTTGGTGTTCGACAATGTTACTGTTAAGTTCAAGCATGGTCTGATTATCGAGATGATCTTTGACTATCAGACTCTTGATTATACTGTACTGCACACTACCGTTGGCTTCAGCAACCGCTACACCCCTTACATTAAGGGTATTATCGCCAACAATGTTAGGTCCACGCTGCAGCACAACTATTAGTTGTCTACCTTGTGGTCTCTGACATGGCAACTATCAAACATGTTGAACATACGTCTAAGCATCATCATGATAATCCTAGATTATCATACCTTCAGCAGAACTACTATGTTCTATACGAGATAAGAGATTTGCCCTCATTAATGACTATTAATGGTTGTAATCGTGACAGAGATGGAGGAGTGTTGTATTAGTGGCTAAACAGTTACCAGACTATAACTTGTTAAGGATAACAACTCCAAAGATACCTTTAGTGTATATATGTATATATATACACGTATATGTCAAGGATGTTAACTATCACACGCATCTAATAGGGAAGTTCAAAAAGCAAATACCAAAAGATTACTACTATTACTATAGTTCCACCAGTATAAATTATTTATTTATTTATTTATTAGATAAAACTACAGATGAACAGCGATTATAAGTTTATGTCACCTCAGCAGCTGGCTAAGGTCTTTACCTCTATGCCGGGTCAAGCCTTGCACATGTTTGCTGGCATGTTCTCTGACGCCACTATCGTATCTGTGGCTGGCTATATGTCAGCTAAGTCTATTGCAGCTGTCTGCCCCAAGTTACCTATTAACGATACTGTTAGGATCATACCGCAGCTTGACAAGAATAAGATTGCTGAGGTCTTTGCGTTGACACCTCAGAGCTACAACGAAGACATTATTGCCAACCTTGATACTGACTACGTACTGGAGATGTTTGAGCTTGTGCCCCGCCATCTTAACATTCGGACCTTCAAGAACTTCAACGTTGCCAAGGCCGCTAGCATACAACATTTGTTTGACGACATTGAGAGCTACTTCCCTGAGGTCCAAGTTCACATCGCTCGTCTACGACAGTACTGTACTACCGATAACGGTTATCATCACAGCAACAGCAACACTACTGTTGTTGGTAGTGGTAGTGATGAAGCTTGTCAGTTCAAGATACAGCTGTAAAATTAAAACTTACTATTACTACAGGTCTAACTTGTAGTTTTGCTTGATGATCCTGGTTAGATTTGTAAACTAGTCTGAGACAACGTTACTGTTGTTATGGTTGATCAGACTCTACACTGATCTAAGTGGGGTCTGCTAGAGACACTAACATCTATCCTGTATAATAGACTATAACTACAAGCTTATAGTGTATCCTTGCCTAGCTCACAATCTAACAGCAGCAATAACAGCAGATTGAAATTGTTGCCAGAGCAAATTTGTTGACAGTAAGACTCCTTCTCAGTGGGTATAGAGTACTTCTCTTTTTACTACTCTAAGTGGTAAAAATGTTGACGTGTGTACTATTAACATAGGCCACTAGCTGGTGGCCAGCCGGCTGCCGTTGAAGGTGACATAACCAGAGTTAATCAGATCACTGAGAGCCACCTGGAAGCTGGCTGGTGTGATTTCGCCGTAGGGATACTTAGACGACGTACTACGCCACAACTCCTGGGCAGTCTGCGACTGATAGTTCAGATAGTACAGGACAGCTGACTTCAAGTTGATGAACTCTTGCTTTTGCGTTTGAATGATAAGGTCCATTGTCTTTCTATAGATAGAAAAATTCTTGTTGACGATGAAAATTTCTCTGATAATAGATTTGTTGTTGCCTACAGGCAACAGAATGGCAAGAATGGACTACTTAATACTACAACCTGTGACAGCAGCCGCTCTCTGCTAGTATCAGCCCAACAAACTACCAATTAAGACTCTTATGTCTTTGTGATTACACAATGAAAACGGTCAGCCAGCTGACTGAACTGCAAATTTAAATCTAAATTTCCAAAATTTTTTCAAGCCACTAAAAGCTATGTCTCGCACTTCCTCCCGTCTTACTGAGCCCGTTTCCCCTTCCGCTGTCTCAGCGCCTACTAGGCGTCTCTCTTCACCTGTTGGCCGTACTCCCAGTGCGTCAAGGAGGGTCGGCAGTGGCAGCAGGGCCATGCCCATGGAGGACTTTGGGGATAACTCCGCTGCTAGGTTCATCCACAGCCGCAAAGATGAGGTCAGGGACTATGAATGGAGGAGTCTGGTCGGTGAGTACGCCACTGAGAAGGGTATCCGTGCCAACGAGGCTGCCCAGCAGCTGTCCGGTCCCTATAGGGCAGAGAAGGCTGAGCTTGGTCTCTCAAGGAGGCGCAGCAGCAGCTACGGCCGTAGCCCTAGCCCCACCCGCGGACGTGGGTACTCCGCTAACACCACCTACGCCAGGCAGCACAACTCTTGGCAGGACGCCATTAAGGACGGTGGTGCCATCCTCCACATGGTCTATCCTCACCTCAAGGTCAACCAGGTTGCTCACGTGCTGAGCTACTACGAGATTAGGGGTACTAGGATGACCCCGGGTCAGCTCAATATCGATGCTCTTAGGGCTGACGTTCAGGCTGCTAAGTCTGGCGCTGGTCCTATCCCTGGTTACATTGATGAGACCCTCAGTGCCCCCTACTCTTCCCGCAACACCCCCATCACTGCCACCCAGTCTGGAGGTTACACGAGCCGTTCCATGTCCCCTAGCCGCTCTCCCTCTCCTTACCGTACGTCTTCTGGTCGCTCTCTCTCCCCCTCGGCCTACGCTCCTGCTTCCCCCCGTAGGACCTCCAGCGGCTACTCCGCTCCTGCTTCCCCCCGTAGGACCTCCAGCGGCTACTCCGCCTCTGCCTACGCCAACCCCTCTAGCGGCTACACCACCGGATCTTATGGTCAGACTCGTGCTAACTACGCTAACCCCTCTCACCATGGTTCCTACTACAACAGGTACGGCTGGTAAGCTGTATGACTATGGTTACAAGAACCACCACCATTTACAACTTAGAGTTGTAAACTTCTATGTTAACAGTGTAGCAACTAAGTTGTAGCAATTTAGTTGCTACAATTTTTCTATCTTGTGCAGCTAGTGTACTTTGGTGACTTATAACCGTAGTAGACATTGGCCTTACAGTCACTACAACATTTATAGTTTGCTACAGTTAGAGATTATAGTAACAAATTATAAGTGTTGTGGTGATTATAATCTGTAACTGTAGTAGATACTAGAGACTATAATGACTACAATAAGTCACACTTAGAGATTACTACAATAAGTTACATTTAGAGACTACTGTAATAAACCATAGCTATAACAGGTGCAAATCTTGTTATAGTAGACTAATAGTTCTTGTCTACTGTAGTTTATGACCTAAAGAGATTAATCTATTAGCTAGTACTAAAGTACAAAACAGAAAAGTAACAACTTAGTTGTTATTATCTCTACTCATGTGTCTATCAGGCTAGTCTAGTAGTGAATATCAATCACTGTGACTACTGTTTTTTTTTGTTAACAAAGTAAGCGTCGAAGATTTTGACAGCTAGTGTCGATAAATAAGCACCACCAATAAGTGTTGCACACACCAGTTGCAAACAGTCCTAACCAGTTCAGCCTCTCAAACCACATTATCACTCCAGCTTTTATAGGTATAATCAAAGCTCACTTCTAATTAACAGATTAACCTATTAGTAGGTTAAATTATTAATTAACAAGCTAGCTTGTTAGTTGATGAGATGACTATTAACTGGTGTCTGTACTGTTAGATGTGGATGACGTTGAACAGGATGCAAGGTAGTAGCACAAAGTGCAACAGGATGGCGACTAATGATACTATGGGGAAGACTCGCTTCCATGGCCTAGGGCAGAAGGTTGGTAGCACCAAGAAGCCAAGACACAGACCAGCTGTCACACCACCAACATGAGCTAGGGCAGCTACGCCAGTGAAAAACTGGTAATCTAGCACTATTGAGACGATTATACCAGCTGACAGTAGCATAGCCCAGATCCGACCTCTGTTGTGCTCGTAGTTGAGGATGTTGTCAGCTATAATAGTGGCCATATAACCATAGCTAACACCACTAAAACCAAACACTATGTCATCGGCGTAGAACCATAAACCAAATAAGGCTGCACCAACAGCTGTTATTAAGGTTTGAACCAGCATTCGGCCAACCCCATACTTCTTCTCTAAGTAGGCTAGAGTACAATTCAGCATCAGGATGTTAAGTAAGATATGTGGTAGGTTAGCGTGATGCAAGGCGTAACTGAAGACAGTGATATAGTTGTCTCCCTGTACGATATTGGGTCTATACAAGGCTGACCACCAACTGAGGGTAAAGACCTCATCACATATAGTATCATAATCGTTGCAAATGTCGCCTGAAATAGAAAGGTCATTAAAGAACATGGCTAGCAGTAGAGCGTTAAGAGATGGTAGCAAAATTATACTGTACTCTACTCCACCTCTAGGTAACAGTATGTCGTAGATACTCTGTAACCAGTAATTTGCGTCTCTTAGTACAATGTCTGTTTCATCGTCAGCCACCTCTGGCCTATTACATAAACAACAGGAGTAGTTAACCATTTCCGTCTCTTTATAATATTCAAAGTTTGATGATTATTTTAGCTGTCGCCAGCTAATAGTAGTTTGCTCATAAAGAATTTTACCGCTACTGCTATTAGTAGCTCCAGTGTTAGTGTTAGTGTTAGTTACTGTGTTGTATTATACAACATAATACTTAAAGTTTAAGTTTGTAATCTCTAGTCTCTTACTTTGTAAGCCGTACAGTCGTTATTAGGTTACTAATATAGGTGTTCACACAATTCGAGTTGTAGTCCGCGTAGCAATTTAGAGTCTGTCTAGATTGTAGTAGTTATAGTAATTTAGGATTTGTCCGGTTTATAGCAGTTATAACCTATAATAGTTATAAGTTGCAGTCTCTAGTCTAGGTTATAAACTACAACATTTGTAACTTAGAACCTGTCTAGTCTGTAGTAGCTATAATAACTTAGAACCTGTCTAGTCTGTAGTAGTTATAATAACTTAGAACCTGTCTAGTCTGTAGTAGTTATAATAACTTAGAACCTGTCTAGTCTATAGTAGTTATAATAACTTAGAACCTGTCTAGTCTGTAGTAGTTATAGTAACTTAGAACCTGTCTAGTCTGTAGTAGTTATAACCTATAAT
>Ga0302309_10002485_pt1 | contig 15235 bp, 9 predicted proteins | sample III_Palsa_N1_1_FD_200453 | JGI IMG/M metagenome (GOLD analysis project Ga0302309, IMG submission 200453) | Peat permafrost microbial communities from Stordalen Mire near Abisko, Sweden - III_Palsa_N1_1 | ecosystem: Environmental > Terrestrial > Soil > Palsa > Peat permafrost | place: Sweden... | reverse complement strand
TCGGCCCAATGGTTGGCCTGTAGGAAGATTTGATTGATCCTGATAAATGGGATGAGCAGGTCCTCCTGAGGAGGAGCAGACTATTCCCATGAAGAAGCCAGCGCAACGCCTTATCGCTGAAGTTCCACGCAGACAGGCCAAGGTTGAGATGACGATCGGTATCGACCTTGGCGATGTCTGGAGCCATTACTGCACCCTCAACCAGGACGGCGAAGCGGTCGACCGGGGCCGCTTCAGAACGACCCCGAAGGCGATCGAGAAGTGGTTCACCGATGTGCCATCAGCACGAGTTGCGATGGAGGCTGGAACGCACTCGATCTGGATTAGCGCACAGCTGCAGGAACTAGGACACGAAGTCATCGTGGCGAACGTCCGTGAGTTGCGGGCGATCTCGCACAGTGACCGGAAGAGCGATCAGGTAGATGCGGAGAAGCTAGCGCGTTATGCCCGGCTTGATCCGAACATCCTTCGTCCGATCGCCCATCGCTCTGTTGAGCAACAGCAGGCCCTTACTCTGATCCGTGCGCGAGCGTTGATGGTGCGGCTGAGGACGGCTGCGGTGAACGCCGTGCGTGGGCTGACGAAGTCCTGCGGCTACCGTATGCCCGCCTCCGCGACAACCTGCTTCGCTCAGCGCAGTCTAGCTGTTATGCCGCCTGGACTTGCGCAGGCGCTCGGTCCAGTGCTCCAGCAGATCGCGGAGATGACGATCAAGATCAAGCAGTACGACCGGCAGATCCAGCAACTCGGACAGACCGAGTATCCGGAGACGCAGGCGCTGCTGAAGGTCCACGGCGTCGGCCATCTCACCGCCCTGACCTTCGTGCTTACGCTCGGCAGCAAGGAACGGTTCGGGCGAAGTCGCGATGTTGGCTGCTATCTCGGTCTACGGCCTCGGAGAAGTCAGTCCGGAGATCACGATCCTCAGCTCGGCATTACGCATGCCGGCAACGCCTATCTTCGAAGTCTGCTGATCGAGTGCTCTAATCACATCCTTCGACCACACGGGCGAGACTCGGCGTTGCGACAGTGGGGTCTCCACTTGGCTGGCCGAGGCGGCAAGCAGGCCAGGAGTAAAGCCGTCGTCGCCGTAGCCCGCAAGCTTGCAGTGCTGCTTCATCACCTCTGGAGCACTCAGGCTACATATGTGCCGTTTTATGAACAAGCTGCTTGAGAGATCACCATGTTCACCCGTTGCGACGACACCGTGTTCCGATGACTGCGAGCCGACTTCGGCCCTCGAGGCCGACCGATAAATGGCAGCATCGACTCTCCTCTCGAACCCCAACATGCACCGAGCTTGCAGCAAGACAGCTCATCAAGAGTGCGAATAGAAACACGGTGGAGAGCAACACATATCGCCGCAAGTAAAACGCCACCCGAAGGTGGCGTGGAGGGTGGGATTCGAACCCACGCGTTCCTGAACGGATCATCAACGCTCAAGACACCATCCGGATTTCTCCAGCCCTTTGGGCCACTCAGGCACCTCTAACAAAATTGTGCCAGAAAACGCGAAAGACGACTTGACCACACGGACCTGCTCATAGAAGGTCGGCTTATCGTCAGTAGTCTCCTCGACGAGGAGAAGCACGTCTGAGACGCCAAAGAATAGACCGCAGCGTTTTTCTACTGAGATCGTTTGGGTGCCCTCAGTTTGGCGACGATTCCCGCGTCCTGTAGTTTTCGACCAAGTTCGTCGTCCTTTGCCAGAAGTGTGAAATCCGCTTCCAATCGCAATGCTTGCATGATCCGAACATAGACTCCCAACGCAACGGCGGGGTCTCCCCGCTCAGCTTTAGAAAAAGTGCGCAGACTGATTCCTGCGCGTTGCGCAACAATCTCCGCTGAGTATTTACGTCGAAGGCGTGCAAGCTTTAGACGAACTCCGAAATCGCCGAGCAATCGGGAGACTCTCGGAAGGAGTGATGGTGTCGTTCTTCCCATGACAAGCATTATCGCGGACCTAGACGCCTGGCATCATGCTTTTTATTGCTCGTTACACGGCGGGCCGCGGTCGGAATTTGATACGCCAGAACCCGCCGTCACAAGCCACTAACGGCCGCATGAAGAGACTTCTCCCCCAGATGCGCGTATCTCGCGCTCATCTGGATTGTTTTGTGTCCTGCGAGTTGTTGAATTACCTTCAGGTTCTCGCCGCGCATCGCTAAGCGGGAGCAGAACGTGTGCCGGTTGTCGTGCCATCGGTAGTTCACGATCTTGGCGTCCTCCATCGCGGGCTTAAACCAGTCCTTCGGATTCTTGATTGGGAACACCAGAGCATCCCGGCTCGTGGACTTGGATCGGCGAGCAAACTCCTCCATCGCCTTCATGACAGCATCGTTCATGGGAATCATGCGCGGAGACCCGTTCTTCGTTCGATCAAGATTGATCTCACGGCGCTCAAAGTCGATGTTCTTCCATGCGAGCGTGTACTGCTCCGAAAGACGCATCCCCGTGCCAAGCGAGATGCTTAGTTCGGCCTCATGTTCAGGAAATCGTTCTCGGATGGCATCGCGCAGATTAGTTTCCTCGGCCTCCGTAAGGAAGCGAATGCGCCCATTGTTCTCAGCTCGCTGGCGAACAAGCCGGGCCGGGTTGCTGGCGACCTTGCCATTCCGAAGAGCCTCTCGAAAGATGAGCGAGAACAATGCGCGGTAGCGGTTTGAAGTCGCAGGTGTCTTTGTGGCGCGTGTGAGCCAGGCGTCGATGTCGGCAGGCTTGATCTTGTCCACCGGTGTTTCGCCAAAGGCTGCAACAATCTTCTTCACCCTGATCTCCACGCTTCGGAAATCACGGTGATGTTTCTTGCTGAAGACGAGGATGTCGTCACAGAGCGTCTTGAAACGGATCGAGGTATGCCGCATGTTCTCCGGCATCTTGATTCCTTCTCGGATTTCGTTCTTACGCTTGATAAGGAGATCGCCAGCGGCTTTCTTGGTTCCAACCTTCTCGCGCTTCAGAACTCCATCGACTCGATAACGAATCCAGTAGACCTTGCTTCCAGGTTCACGTTCCCAAACGCCTCGTACCTTCTTCTCGTCTTTTCTCGGCATAAACGAGCCCTCTGACAACAAGGTAGCAAAGTATCACCAGAAGTATCACCAGCACAATTTGGACATGAAAAAGCCTCTCAAGGTGAGAGGCTTTGGTCCTTGTAACCTATTTATTATCAGCATGTTGTAGTGGTGCCGGGAGGGGGAATCGAACCCCCATGAGGTTGCCCTCGGCGGATTTTGAGTCCGCTGCGTCTGCCAGTTCCGCCATCCCGGCCTTTGAACTGAAGTCGCTGTTTACAAGCCACTTAGTTCGGCCTTACCAACTCTACTGCAACTAACCCAATAAGCATCAGCGTCAGTTCTGGTGTCGGTCGCGTTATTTTGCGCAGCCTCAGTATCGCACAGCCGCTGCATGGCTTCCAAACTGGTGCTCAAGGCCCCCAGCAACTCTTGAAGAATGAGGATGCCCCCTCCTGCCATGCACAGGGCGACCTGTAAGCGTATGCCGTAAAACGTGCATCGCAAGCACCGCCGCATCCAGAAACATTATCGAGAGTCAGATCCTTTAACCAATATCTCCACTCCAGGAACTGCCATATCAAGCAGAATCGCTTGCGGCTTCTTAAGCTCCTCGAGCTCGGCCAATTGCTTCTTTTTCGTCTCAGGAGTCTCCGGCACATGATTTTCCAAGGCATCAAGGGCAAGCAAACCGATTCTTGCTGTCTCAGAGACATTGTGGGATAGCGGCGCCAACTCCGACGTTAGCGCAGACTGCCCAAGCGTCGGCCCAAGCATCGCATCATTGCCTTGCCACAAGATCAACCACTGGCGTGCCGTGTGCCAGTCTTCGGGAAGAGCTTTTCCCGCCGCAATTCGCGTTGCAATCTCACTGAACTCTCGAGCCCTATCACTCTCCGGGGGCACTGTATCGACCAGGTGGTTCAGAGGCGAGAATGCGTCATACGACTTCAATTCTTCGCGAGCATAATCCCTCGGAGGTTGCACAACACTCCCGAGCACTGCGAGTGGCATGGAGTCACCATAGCCAGCCAGACGCTTTAGCATCTGTGCCCTGCTACCGAGATAGGGCAGATCATAATAGGCAAGCTTTTGCGAAAGGACATCAAGACGTTGATACATCGAATCGACATCCTTCACATCCTGCGCCGACCAAAGTCGTTCCGCAATCGCAGCAGTTCGCGGCCAGATACGACCGTTTATGCTTTCCGGGGTAACGTACTCCGTCCACATCGTCGCCTCGCCCCCTAAAATTTTCGCCGCCTGCTCCGGCGACAACGCATTCGTGCCACTCACCAGAGGATCCACCGCATAATGATCGGCCGCCGACTGATTGAGATCGATGTAATAGCCGGCTGACAAAATGCCGCGATACCCTCTCCTTGCCCCTTGCGCAAGAGACTCCTGCCCGCGCCACGATTGGATCACGACATCGTGCGGCGTGCTGGGCTGTAAAACCTCGTCCCAACCCACCGTAATCTTGCCACGCTTTGTAACAAGTGCCTGCACCCTGCCTGTGAAGTAAGCCTGGAGCGCCGCATCATCCGCAAGATGGTGCGACCGCATATAAGCTTGCACCCTGGGATTAGCATCCCACTCCTTGCCGTTGCATTCATCCCCACCGATATGGAAGTACGCATCAGGAAAGAGCGCAGTCATCTCCCCAAGAAACCTGTCAAGAAAGCTATATGTACTCTCGCGAGTAGGATCCATCGCAGGATCAAAGACTCCCCAGTGCCGCTCGATTTGGTAAGGCCCTTTGCCGCTCGCCAAATCCGGATACCCAACAAACCACGATGTTGCATGTCCCGGCATATCGAATTCAGGAACGACACGAATGCCGCGGTCTCGCGCGTACGCAATCACGTCACGCACCTGATCCTGCGTGTAGTACAAACCATCCGACCCCTTTTCCTGCAAGAGTGGAAACACCTTGCTTTCAATCCGGAAGCCTTGATCTTCTGAGAGATGCCAATGAAAGACGTTCATCTTAACCGCTTCCATTCCGTTAAGGTTCTCCCGAATAACATCGATCGGCATGAAATGTCGGCCGGCATCAATCATCAACCCGCGCCATGGAAAGCGAGGTTTGTCATCAATGCTCACCGCTGCGACTGCAAATCCCTCGGGGGTACTGTGAACCAACTGCAGCATGGTCTGTAAGCCATGCAAAATCCCCAGCGGATTGGGAGCCGTAAGCAATGCTCCTGTTGTCTTGATCTCGAGATGATAAGACTCATCTTCTCCAAGCTGTTGAACAGCCGCACTCGGACCAGCCGTCCTGATAGTGAGCGTCGGCATTTCAGAAAGCTGCTGCGGCAACTCAGGTATTCCCATCTCGCGCGATAAGGTTGTCAAAAACCTTCCCTGCGCCCGCTCGAGACGCGGCTCGTTGTAGCCCTCGCTTACGATTCGCATTCCATGCTCGACGACGAGCTGACCATTTCCCTGCACCACCTTCGCAGGAATAGGAATAACAGGAAGCGAAGTCTCCGCCGAAGCAGAGGCAACAGATAGCGGTGCCGCTAAACAAAGAGCGAAGACAATAAGACGCGAGCTCGTGCGAGAGAACAAAAACATAACACCTTCTTCACAGCGGACTTCACCGCTGGCTTCTGCAATGAAATCTATCAGGACTGACCACAATCGCAACAGACTCAATGGCTGCGAATCATCAAACACGGAGATTGTGCCAATAACGGTAATTAGCAATCCAGTGAAACTTTGCTTCTCGATTCTGGAAAAGGCCGGAGCTTGCGCTCCGGCCCTCTACCAACCTTCAGTGACCGCTAGAAGCTCAGCTTCCCACTAAACTGCATAAGGCGTGGTTCATGAGCAGCGGTAGCCTGCCCAAAAGTGCCATCATTCAGTCCAGTGTCTATGGTCAGAAAGCTTGTGTGGTTGAAGATGTTGAACGCATCCGCGCGCATCTGAAGGTTGGCATACCTACCAAGCTTGAAGTTCTTCATCAAGCTCAAATCGACCTTATTCAAGCCAGGGCCAAGGAAGTTGCCTACGCCAGCGGTACCGAAATGCCCTCCCGCTTGGCTAAAGGAACTCGTCGTAAACCACTGCGTCTGCGTCTTGGTCAGGTGGACAGGAGCCACTTGGTCCGGGCGTGGCAGAATATCCGCGTTCGGACTCACCATACCCAATCCACCGGGATAGGTTCCTGCAGGGCTGCTCATGGAACAAAGGGGATTGCCTGGAATGGCAGGATCAGTAGGTGGGTTAGGAACATTGCAAGCAAAGGGATCAACCGCCTGAGACAGAGTCTGGGACAATCCAGAAACAAACGTCGTGATCCCTGAAACTTCCCAACCACCCAGTACGTGTCCGGCTAAACCATTCTGTTCCCGCATGAATGGCACCTTATACACAAAGTTAGCGATAAAGATCTGCGGTTCGTTCAGAGTGGATGGGCCATAATCCATCTTCGGATCATAGGCATAAGTAGTTGTGTTGTTGGTTCCCGTCGCCCGATCATTCGACTGGTCCGTCAGGTTTTTGGACCACGTGTACGCGATGCCCAGGGTAAGGTCACGCGAACGATGGTTCAACGATACCTGTAGCGAGTTATAGTTCGCCGTATACATGGGCACCCGCGTATGAAAGTCGGAGTATCCCAAATAGGGCCGTATGTTGTTGAGCGCCGTGATCGGATTTGCCGTGCGTGCAGCAAGCGTTGGCATGTTGAGATCAAGCTCACCCAGCATGTGCCGGGAAACTGATCCGACGTAAGCAATTTCAAGCAAGGTCGAAGGAGCCACTTGCTGCTGCACCGAAAGGTTGAAGTCAGCATACGAAGGAACCTTAAAAGTAGGGGTGCCGGTCGTCGTCAAAGCATTCGGCCCCAGTCCCGGAGTAACAGTCCCTGTACCTAAAGGGCTGTCAAAGGACGTGTTTGTGATCGTCGTAGTCTGCACCAGCGGCGGATCGCTAAATGCGTTCTGCTCCCATATCCCGTCCAGGGTACGGTCGAAGAAGATGCCAAAGCCTCCACGCAACACAGTCTTTCCGGTCGTAAACGGATCAAACGAAAACCCAACGCGCGGACCAAAGTTCAGGTTGCTATTGGGATTCACTGTACTGCCATAGGGAGAGCAGGTGACCTGCGCGGAAATCGCCTGCGCCGCCGAGCAGGAGGCACCCTGAGGAAAGATTATTCCATTGGCATACGTCATCGGCGTATAGGCTTGTCCACTCACAAAGTTTCCATCGCCGTCTAAAGCCGGTGCCTGATTCGCTTTGTACACGGTAGGGTCAAAGTTGTTCAGAGTATTGTTTGCATCACCAGGCGCTGGGAAGCGAGTCCAGCGAAGCCCCAGATTCACATTCAGCTTTTGGTTTACTTTCCAGTCATCCTGCACATAGGCTTCTGTGTTCCAGAACTGAAGATTGGGAACAATATCTCGGCTGCCTTGTGTATAGAGGTTTACATTACCCAGCAGGAAGTCTCCCCAGGTATTGAACTGGAAGTTAGGGTTCCCTCCGCCGGCATCTTCATTCTTCAACATTTGTTGCACCGTGATGCCGGCATGCAGTGTGTGGTTTCCCAATATAGCCGTGAAGTTGTCAAAGATATTGCGGTCTAGATTCCTTTCCTTGTACGGCGCATTCCCTTGCGAAACTCCGGTAACAGAGCCATCTACCACTGTCACGCTCGGGATACGTCCGTAGGGATCTTTGTAAGCTTGCTGGTTAGTTAAGGAGGCGAGAAAGCTGGGAGAATTTGCAGGACCTGAAAGCTCCCCGCCAATCGTTCCCTGCGAATAAGCAAACTCTAGCTCGTTCACCATCTTCGTAGAAATTGTCCACGTCAGGTTGCCGACGACGTTATAGCCAGGAGCATCGATCGCAACATTCACCACACCTGGATAGTTCGCCCCGCCCCACAGTCCAGTCGGAAGATTGCTCGGAGCGAAGTCCTCCATGCCACGCGCAAAGAAATGCAGTTTGTCATTGAAGTAGTGGTCAATGCGTACCAGGTCTTGACGGAAGTTGTTCAGGGTAGAGTACGACGCTACATTGGTACCGTCCATAAACCCTGTTTTTGGATTGATCGCCGTGTAGTTCGCCGGGAACTGACTAAGGATCTGCGTAAGGTATACCTGTGCATTCTTACTAACGCAATTTGGATTATTGATGGCGATCGTTCCTACGCCACCCGTACCCGTCCCTCCTGTAGTTGAGGGCACATAGGGTATATAGCTCGTAACGCAACCGGCAGGAGCATTCAAGGCATTCGGCGAAAAGAATGTTCCGCTTAACTCGGCTGCAGTCGGAGCAGCAACGCTGTTCGTAGTCGGACTCGTAATTTTCCGCCATTCCTCTGACCAGAAGAAGAAGGTTTTCGTCTTACTAGTGTTGTAAACGTGAGGGATATAGAGTGGCCCTCCCAAAGTGAACCCATAGTTGTTGTAATGATCAGGGGCACGAGCAAGTCCATTCAAGTTGTTGAAATAGGAGTTGGCGTTTGTATTCGCCGTACGCACAAACTCATAGGCCGAACCATGAAACGAGCTTGTACCTGAGCGAGTAGCTACCAACACCTGTCCGCCGCCACTGCGCCCGAAGCTTGCGTCATAGGAGCTGCGCTCTAACGTGAACTCCTGAATAGCATCGACACTCGGAATATTGAGAAGCGTAGTGTTGGAACCGCTGTCATTGATATCCGCGCCATCCACCGACCAGTTATTCGCACTGCTGCGTGCACCGTTTACGGAGATAGTCGATACGCTATTGAGTCCACCGAAACCAGGCTGATCCCCAAGCAAATTCACAACACCAGGTTGTAGCGTAACCAGCTGCTGAAAATTTCTGTTGACCAGGGCCAACTCACGCACCTGCGTTCCAGAGATCGTGCCGGCCTGCGAGCTGCTTTGCGTGTCCACCGCAACCGGATTATCCTCGACCGTCACGGTCTGGCCTTCCGACCCTGCCTTTAGCTGTGCGTTGACCGTTCGCCTTTGTGCAACGTTCAGAACAACGTTGTGGTCCGAAAATGTCTCGAAGTTCGCGACCGAAATCGTAACCGTATAGGTGCCTGCGGAAAGATTGCTAGCCGTGTAGTTACCCGCGCCATTGGACTGCACCACATGCGGCTCACCATTCACTCCATTGAGTGTGATCGTGATTTTCGCATTCTGAATCACGGCCCCACTGCTATCCGTAACAGTGCCGCTAAACGATCCACCCAGCTCCTGTCCATACATCGTCGAACAGAAGACAAGCAAAATCATGGTCATCCAGGGAAGAAGGCTGGAGAAGCATTTGAGGAAATTCACCCTCTCTCTGGAACCATTCTGAACAAACGAATTATTCGTACAAAGCATTGATCCTGACCTCATAATGAGCCTCTCCATTTGGTATTGCGATCTTTGACACTAGGAGTGTCGTATACAGCTAAGCTTGTTTTCTTGATATGTCATTCAGGTCGCGGTCCACTGCGACCTGAATGACATACTCCCTGCACGCCTTACCGATTTACAACAAGACGTCTCTTCCTGCAAAGTGGCAGGTCACTATGGATTGAGTCCAGAAGCCAGTGCTTTCACAAGGCTTCCATTGGAGTCGTCGTCTTTTACCGCCCAGACATAACCACCGCCAAGACCATGCGCCTTGATATAAGCAACCTTCGCTGCAATCGAAGTCGGATCGTCATAACTGAATACGGTTTGTGTCGTAGGGTTATAGGCTGATGTTGCGATTCTGGTCGAATCGTAGCAAGACGTATAGCCGTTACTAAGCAGGTTCTTGATCGTTCCGTAGGTCGCCAGGCCGCTTGTCAGCATCACATCGCATCCAGCAGCCGGAGAGCTTTGATTGTTACCCGTGGAGCAAAGTCCTACTCCATTGGCGTTAGGAACCGGAGATACTTCTGTTGCATTCTGGTACTCACCACAGTTCGTGCTGGTAAGCCCACCCGTCCAACCGGCACCATAGGCCGGGAAGCCCATCGTGTACTTGGAAGCAGGTATACCCGTTGCGAGATAAGCCTGTACGGTGGCGTCGATCGTATTCCCCGTACCATTCAAAGGATCAGTCGCGTCATCGTAAATAGGAGATGCATCGTTGGTTGCCAGCTCCCAATCTCCAGCGTAGTTATAGCCATCGATCGTGACGAAGTCCGATTGCGCGAATGTCGCTGGAATGTTGATGGTGTCGTAACCTCCGGGATTATCAGCATTAGACAACCCTGCAGGCGCATCAAACGTCAGCAGATAAGTCTTGCCCGTAGTCGCTGTCAAAGCCGTCAACTGGCTGCGGAACTCTGTCAAGAGAGCAGTAAAGTTGGTCGTATCCGTTGGTGTCGGAAACTCCCAGTCGATATTGATTCCATCAAACAAGTTGGGTGCCGTGATGCCAGAAGCAAGATTCCCCTTGATGAACATATTGATGCAGGAACTCGCCAGCGCTGTTCTTCCCGCTGCCGTACCAGCAGCCGTCACAAAGGCCGCAGTGTTCGCAGCGTTTGCACCTCCAATGGAGATCAGCGTTTTCAAGCCAGTATGAGCGGCCTTCAGTTGCTGAATCGCACCGAAGTTTCCATAGACACCGCCCGCGCCACTATATGGTCCAGTGACTTGCGGCAGAGCCGTATCCTGGTAATCAGCATAAGGATCCGCCAACACACAAGACGCTGTCGCAGCCGTCGGTGCTGTCAATGCGCTAAAGGCATAGAAGAGATGTGTCAGTGAATTGGCCACACCATTCGTTTGCATGTTAGCGATGTTGTAGCCGGCATAGTAGATACTCCACTCTTCGAACCAGCCGCCAACAATCAAACTGCTGAGAGCAGATGTTGTCACATTTACTGCGGAGCTTGCGGCTGATGTACCTGCAGCATCCGTCGCCTCCACGGTAAAGCTATACGCTGTCGAGGGAGACAGACTAGACACAGTGTCCGAGGCGGTTGTGGATGTCGCGATCGAGGTTCCGCCCTTTAGAATTTTGTAGCTAACCGTGCATCCCGTAGGAGCAGTCACAGCGGTCCAGGTCAGGTTCGTAGTGGAATCGGTCGTACCAGAAGCAGCCAACCCAGTTGGGACACTCGGTACAGTCGTGCAAGAGCTCGCCAGTGTCGTCACGCTCACCGCAGAACTCGCTGCCGAACTACCCGCTGCATCCGTTGCCTTCACCGTAAAGCTATAAGTCGTAGAAAAATTTAGGCCGGTGACAGTATCAGAGTTTGTAGTCGGTGTTGCGATGGAAGTTCCACCCTGCAACACGCTGTAGCTCACAGTGCAACCCGTGGGAGCGGTAACAGCCGTCCATCCCAGGTTCGTGCTGGAGCTTGTCGTACCAGAAGCTGCCAGCCCAGTAGGAACGCTCGGAACCGAGGTACACGAAGAACAGGTGCCGGTTGCTGTCCATGGCTGTCCAGAGCCTGATCCTCCGCTATTGGTTGCGGGACTCTGGTTTTGCGTCCACCAGTTTGCGACATAGTTCTCACCACTTAAACTTGCAGTCATCCCTGCGGTATAGACCGCGGTAGCGCTCCATGCAGTATCGCAACTGCTTTGTCCCAAAGCAGACTTCGGCAACAGTAGTGCAGTAAGTCCAAAAAGAAGTAAGGATAAGAAAACGCGTTTCATGATGTCTCCTGGAATCCGGAGTGAGCAATTCTCTGCCCGTCCGCAGCTGAGAGCTTGGGAACTCGGTTATCGTGCGCCAGACTACCTTTGAAGGAAAACCTATGAGCGGGCCCGTGATGATACGAGAAACGACCGGGAGAGAAAAGTGAAGCGATGGCACAACCCAAATGCCGAGAACAAGCCAATCAATTAGCACGGGGCAAAGCAGTTCTATAGTCGCTACATGGGATACCTCCATTCACTCATCAGCAAACAACGCGAAGTCGAAAAGCAGCCAGAAATACTGGAGACGATCTTCGCTACAACATGACGGAAAACATGGACCCAAAAGATACTTATGAACGTATCATTAGAATGTTAGGTCGTCAACAAATTTTGATAGATATATTCGCCGAAAAATCTTCTGCTCTATCTAGAAGGTTTAACCACAAATCTATGACGTAGAAGCAATCTTCAATCAGCCTCAAAGGCTGTCAGACCAGCAGCAAGACTCAGTAGCGATACAGCTTCTCTTCAGTTCCCTGCATCGATACCGCAATCGCGCCCCATACGACAGCAGAACTTCCAAGATCGCTCGGCAGAACCCTCGCCACTGCGATCTCACTCTCACTCAGCATCGCAACCACAGGCTCCAGCAACGCCGGATGCGCTCCTAGCTCTCCTCCAAAAACAAAGAGGCTAGGGTTCAGGGTTAATGCAAGATTGAGCACTACGTCTCTCATCAAACGCGCACGCTGCTGGACGATTTTCTGAGCGGTTGAATTACCTTCGAGCGCAAGATCAAGTACACCGCTTGCTTTTCTTACCTTTACCGATGAGCCAGACTTATTGCTAACCGCATTCCAGCTCCTCAGTATGCCAACGCTCCCAAGCACCTGCTCAAGCCGGCCAAACTCGTAGAGAGACGGTTGCATGTTGGATACATTGGGAATGCGAAGATAACCGATCTCTCCCGCTGACCAGCTTGCTCCATGAAAGATCTGCCCGTTCAGAAAAATTCCGGCGCCAACACCCGACCCCACCGCCACAAAAATAAAGCTTTCCTCGGATTGAGCAACCCCTCGAAAGTGCTCTCCTATCGCAGCCAGGTTCGTGTCGTTTTCGACAAAGATGGAGCAAGAAAACGACTCCTTAAGCATGCTGCGGAGAGGCACATCTCTCCAGGTATCTGAGTCGCTCACAGACACCACAATTCCGTCTTTCGTATTCGTAATTCCAGCCACGCCCACTGTAACTGCAAGCAGTCTCTTCCACGGTAGGTTGTGCCTCTGCAGCGTCGCTCGAAGCGACGCTAGCAAGGCATCGATGACGGCCCTGGGATGCCTTACATCTTTCGCCAACGGCTCAAAACGTTCATCGATGAGAGATCCATTCAGGTCCGTCAGCAGAATCCGAAGGCCATCCATCATGATCTCGACCCCGCACAGGCATCCATAGTCTGCCTTGAAGCGAATATTCTCCGGCCGGCGCCCGCCGCCAGACGCTCCTTCTCCTACCCACTCAATTAACCCAAGATCACTAAGGTCGGAGACAACATTAGCAACAGTCGGAGCGCTCATTCCAGTCTTGCGAACAAGATCGGCGCGCGAGCACGTGCCCAATTTCTTCAACAACATCAGAATCGTTCGAGCATTCGTCTGACGCATTAAAGCGGGACTGCCGATCAACACCTGGGATTTGCTCATAAAATTGCCTCGAAGGACTGTAAAGAAAATACTACTTCGTCTCTGGAAATCGGAACTGGCTCATCTCTTCGCAACGCGGCGCGTGATGAAACCGGTTATGGCCGAAGCCGTTAAACATCTTCAAGCACATTCCGTTGCAACTGAAACGCACCTCGGAGTACTTCCACTTGTTCTTTCAAAAGCCTCTTGCTAACCTCCGCATTCGGCACACTGGCAAAGCCATGTGGGATAGACGGGAGCAGGTGCAACTCTACAGCAACTCCAGCCTCGGTCAACCGTTGCGCATACTGCAGACCTTCATCCCGCAAAGGATCAAGCCCGGCGCAAAGTATATAAGCAGCCGGAAGATCCGTTAAATACTCTGCTCGCGCTGGCGCGGCATAAGGGGAGATAGGTTGGGGCATCGAACCAAGGTACCACCGCCACATCACCTCTGCTTCCGCTCTCGCAAAATCCGGCACATCTGTAAATTGGCGAGCCGATTCTGTCTCAAGACGATCATCCAAAGCCGGAACCAGCAACATCTGAAAACAGAGACGCGGCCCCTTGCGATCACGTGCAAGAAGCGCTACTGCGGCTGCTAGATTCGCACCCGCGCTTGAACCTCCAACCGCAATCAACTCTCGGTCCAGCTTGAACTCCCGCCCATCTTGCGACAGAAACTCAAGCACTCGGTAACAGTCCGTCAGTGCCGCAGGAAACGGATTCTCCGGCGCCAACCGGTACGACACAGTGACGACAGCACACGCTGCGTTCACGGCATAGTGCATGCACTGCAACTCGTCCGAGGCAACATCTCCACAAAAGAATCCGCCTCCGTGAAAGTAAAGCAGCACAGGCAAAGCATCCTGCGCATCCCTTCTGCGATAGATGCGTAGGTCCAGCCGTGCCTCATCCTCACCGGAACGCGCAATAGATAACGTTTGAATTTCAAGTTCAGAAACCGGCATCGTTGGCGCGTTCTCCCGCGCAACCAGTGCAGCATCGCGGACAACCTGCGCATCGCAAAGCGGCACCCGCGCTTGCTCCGCAAAAGACGCGAAATCAGGATCGATACTCCACTTCGACATCCCCAACACCACCGTCAAAAAATTGAGTCTTCGTTCACGAACTCCATCATTTCATCTCGGGAAGGCAATGCAGAAAGAGCTCCCCGGGCGCGCGTGGAAAGCGACCCACAAATACACGCTCTCCGTAGCTGCTCTTCGATATCCGCTCCCATCAACCATGCATCGATAAAGCCCGCATCAAACGCATCCCCTGCTCCCGTAGTGTCGACAACCGCCACATCCGGGGGTGCTGCTGCGTGCAGCTCATTGCCCTGCAACGTAACCGCACCACGGGCTCCCAATTTAATCACAGTATGCTCCAGCCCCAACGCGGCAAACGCGCGCAGAACATCTTCTGGCTCCGTCCGTCCGGTTAGCAACTGCGCTTCGCTCTCGTTTGGCAAAAACAGGTCCACCATGCGCAACGTGTCGAGACTCGCCGGTCCTTGTAGCCAATCCTTTCGCCATCCAGGATCGATAGACACTGTACAACCAGCGGAACGCAGCGCCGGCAACAACTTTTTTGCAAGCTCCCACTCTAAGGGCATCGCGAAATGAACATGCTCCGCCTTCGAGAGTGCCGAAATCGTACCGGGCAACGCAACATAGCTTTCAAGGACTTGATTCGCCCCAGCATAGCTCAAGAAGCTTCTGTCGGAAGCAATCGACATGCTCACCGTTAGCGCACTCGGAAACTCCGACGAAGCAGCATGGTCCGAAGAAACGCCAAACGAATCAAGCCTCGACCGTAACCAGGCCTCTTCATCTCTGCCAAAGACTCCGAAGATCTCGCAGCGATGCCCAAGACGTGCAAGAGCGCAGGCAGTGTTTACGGTTCCGCCGCCGGCCTCACGATGGTATTGATCGGCAAAGACCTCTTCCCCAGCCCA
>Ga0302309_10002483_pt1 | contig 15239 bp, 16 predicted proteins | sample III_Palsa_N1_1_FD_200453 | JGI IMG/M metagenome (GOLD analysis project Ga0302309, IMG submission 200453) | Peat permafrost microbial communities from Stordalen Mire near Abisko, Sweden - III_Palsa_N1_1 | ecosystem: Environmental > Terrestrial > Soil > Palsa > Peat permafrost | place: Sweden... | reverse complement strand
GGTCATGAGTAGTACTGTGTAGAAGTAAAGATAAGAGAAGAAAGCTTAAGTTCAAAGCTGTCTTAAAACAAGCTCCCTTGCACGCCATTAAAAGGTTGTGCTGACCTTACAGGTTGGAATGGTGTATCGAATGCAGACTTACTATTGTTGGCTTTTAAATCATGTAGGCAGATATATGATTGTTCTGGATCAGTAAACTCAATATAGTAAGGTACGTGGTGTGTGTCAATTAATGTTGTACAAACCTTGTATCCTGTAAAGAATAGATTGCTCAGTGTATTCATGTGCGCTATCTCGCCATGCAAAGAATTGAACAACATATTGATCAATGCCATTTTGCAGCAAGTGATATCAAGGTCTGCACCATAAAATCTTGCATCTCGGTTGATCTTTGCAGCACTAAGTAGCATTCTACCACTACCACAAGCAGGGTCGCAAATAGTCTGATTTGGCTTAGAGTTTTCACCGATTGTCATTGTTGTCATCATGTCGCAGAGAGGCTCAGGAGTAAAGAATTGTCCGTTATGACCACTTGATATAGCTTGCATAAATAGTTCGCCTAATGGATCGCAATAGTGTTCTGAAAGGTCTCCGATTGCAGCAATCAGAGAGGTAAGTTGATCGACTTTTTTATGCATACGGAATGTCTCAAACGCTGCGCGCTGCTCATCGCCACTCTCAAACCATTTAAAAGATAACAACGTCCAGTCGAGTAGTTCAGTAAATGCAGATGACAAAGATTGACCGTAAGCAAAGCGTTCAAAGTCTTTAAGTAGTTGATTTATGTTAGTCATAACAGTAAGTTTAGTTGCGAGTGAATTCTCGAACGACGAACTGCTGACCAGCAGCATTAAGGCAAGGTGGAGAGCAAAGCAAATGCGGAGGCTCCTGAAAGGATACCCATTTGCGTGGTACTACCTTGAAGCGCAGCAACTTTATGCTGATGGTTCAGCTAACTTTGTATAGAGAACGGGTTGTAATTATCCATTAAATGCGATTCCGTTTATAGCAACTAAGCAGTCTCCCAAGCTAACACCGATATCATTAAGTAAGTCCAGATTACGAAAACTAAATGAATCCTTTTGATTAGATGTATCAGTTAGAACCCAAGTTTGTTCGAACCTATTTAAAGTTGTGATAGTAAGTTGAACGCCACCACCAATAGTAGTGAATTCACGATTTTCTATCAATTCCTTTAACGCATAGACTGGAGTTCGCCAGTATTCCTTTAGATCACTGAGCTTACTCAATCGGTATTCAACTATCTCTGCCATACGTTCACTTCCTTTAGAGTCTCCTATATATGTACAGGCCATGTCTGATCTCAATTCAGTTGAAGTAATGTTATAGTATAGCTTGGGATCTTTAGAACCTTTTATCGTAACTATGAATGGCTGCTTAGATTTTGGGCAGAATCCATGTAGGCAGATTTCAGTCAAGTCTCGTATTGACTCGCTGTACTTCATAGCTATTACTCTTGTCTTTTCAGCTATACTCACGTAGTCTGGGAGCTTATTATTAGCGCTACCTAGATTTGAAAGTATTGAAGTCAACATAGCGTGTACATTAAATCCAACAAGCGAGCTGCCAGCATATGCAAAACCAATTGAAGATCTATAATATATAGGTTGCGATGGCATCGAAACGTTTCTGCAAACAATCGGTAACTCTAATAGTTTAGCACCTTCCTCTGTTAAGATGGTTTCGTTAGTTATTATTTTAGTGTCTGCAATAGTCCACAGCTCAGGAGCATGTAAACGTTCTAGATTCATCCATGATGCAACTAATGTCATGAGTATAATTTGTTCATGTCAATGTCGTAATTAGAGGATTTTAGCTCCAAGGCTAGTTTGGTATGCCATGCTTGTCCATCATCCATAGTCGTATAAACAACTCCCGAAATGTCGCCAGGGGTTTCAACTTGTCCTTTAACCAACGCACAAACATTACTTCTGCCTATCTTTCCCATCAAAAAACCATGTTCAAATACAACGTTCTGTCTTGCTCGGGGGTGTAAACTTTCGATGTCTTTACCTCCTAAATCACATTCTGTGTAAAGTATCACCGCAAATCCTACATTAGTGTATGCTTCTATTTTTTCAATGATAGTCTTGCCGGCATTGGACTGTTCATGTAAGATAATTGGTTTTAAGTTCAACTTTTCGAGAAACCTTGCTAAACTTACTTTTGCTAATTCATCATGGCCGTGCACAATAAAGACTTCCTTGCCAGCAGGTTTGTCGCTGGTAACACGTTGTGCGTATTCGTTGGTAACAATGCTTGACTTGAAAAGTCCTGCTCTCTTTAATAAACTATTTAGATTGTTTAACTTATACTCTAATGTGTTTATAAGTGTTTGGGCAGGATTGCCTTGAATCTCTCCTAACAGCCCCAAGAAACTATGACCAGCTTGATTGTAGGAATTCATCTGATCATTCAATGGGTTGTGAAAGGATTGCTTTAAAAACTCAAAGTTGTAATCGTTCCACACCTTATATTCATTGTCGAACTCTCGGCTGTACAATTCAGATTTTACCTTTGTCATCAATCTGTTACCTTCCTCAATCTGAGCATTAAGAGATGTTTTGAACTCGTCTACAGCAATATTTAAACGGTTGTCCTGAGGTAAGGACGGTGAACTTTGTTTTGCCATATTGATAAGGATGTTGATTTATTCAAATCTACAAATAATTTAGAGGTTTGCTTGCCTCTGTGTCAAGTTAACAGAGTAACGAAGTTGGATGTAAGCAATCGTACTACCTTGAAACGAAGTGACTATATGCTGATGGCTCAGCTAACTTTGTATAGAGTTACAATGAAAAAAATAAAATTAGAGAGGCTGTAGAACAAGCTCTGGTATAATTTCAAACTCTTTGTCTCCCCAATTAGAATCGCCAGGTAGAGGTGGCATCGATATCCAATGAGTTACATTCTCTGTTGAGAGTGTCTTTTCTTTAGGGTACAATTCACCTCTTCGGTTGCTTATCACTAAATCCATACAATTATTTAGTTCTTTGGGGTTTTGATAGTCAGTAATGATTAATGACATCAATCTAAATAAAACTTCCAATGCGGCCTCTACCTTCGACTCCGTTACACTTTTACCATTATGTATGAAGTCATTTCTTGTCTTGCGAGCTATATTCAATAGCTGATAATCAACGACTCCTATGTAACCCTTATGATAAAGTAATTCTATACGTGTAGAAGACGTCCATGTTCTGTGGTCTTCGAGGAAAGTGTTTCTGCCACTAATGACATCTTTTTGCTCTTTTGCTGGTGATACAACCTTGTCAATCCATATGGTATTGATAACCTGTTCAATTGAAGTCCATAAAAAGATTAGTGCCTCAGTCCATTGCTGTAACACATAATTAGATGTTCCATTAAGATAAAGACTTGGCATTAGATTTCCGATTTTGTTATAATATCCTTTTCCTTTCGTATAAGCTTGTTCTAGTTCTCGTGTTGTTATTTTTTGGGGATCTAATAATCTTATAGACTCTAATGGATTTACAAACTTTGAACGTATTGCCTTATGAAAGGAAGTGTGTTGGCCAGTACCTCCACCATAATTCTTAGCGTAGCCTTTAATATACAATGAACCATAAGCAATGTCATTAGGTTGTATTGCTTCTGAATATACTCCACCAAGTAAGAGAATACCTAAGGTTTCATTAAACTTGTCGGTCGCTTTATGACGATCATTGAAATCTTTAGTTGCAGGTAGAATAAGGCTCCCATCAAATCCAATTCCTAACGACACTGGTGTGATCCCAACATCGATGAAGCATGACAAACGTGATAGCTTAACATAATCGTAACCTCTATCGTTTATTTGTTCCAATGTGGGTTCCCACGAATCTTGATCTCTTAATACCAAGCGGAAAGGTGCATAGTTGCCGATGATAATAGGTATATGCACTTCAGTTGACTTAGTTGAGTTCGTGTTATCCATGCCAAGTTAATCTTTAATGAATGCTTCAATCTTGTTAATAAGCTTATCTTTCAGATCGGAAGCATCAGTCCAAACAATATGTTGATAGTTTCTAATATCGAAATGAGCATCCTTCATATGGTCGTGTCTGCAAGTATAGATTACCTTCTGATTACGACCAAGGGCGTATCCAGCTTCAAAGTAGACACCACCTCTATGATGAGTGAAATCAGCGATTGTGAATTTAGCTTTTTTAATACCAGCTAAAATGGCGTCGTTTATTGTTTTATCAGAATCTACATGTTCCTCACTAACTATGATGGCTTTGAAAGCTGTTTCAGCTAATGCTGGCTTAATGGCTTCGGCTAAGACCTGGAACATATCATCTGTGAAAGCCATAGCAATGAAAGCATAGATAGAGTTATCACCTTGAGTTATATTAATTAATCTGGTTAAGCCATTAACCGTTAACGCATAAGTATATTTTACAGAAGCTTCCGGTTCCAGTTGTGACATTTGTTGCTTAACAACTAAAGATTGTGCCACAGCACTATCTACATAGAATCGCCATTCTCTTGCATTATGAAAGTACATCTGAGTTATAAATATTGGGTGAGGTGTCTGCATCTGTAACTTCTCACCATCGAAAGTAGTTCGAGAGCTAATATACTCCAATATGGTATTTAATTTTGCATCTGGTGTAAGATAGACGTAGTTTGCTTCAATGAACCCTAATAATGTGTCCTTATTATAAATTACACCGTGCTTAAGTCGACCACCGTTTGAAAAGACTGCAAAGAGTCTCTCAACCTTGCCTTTGAGAATAATTTCTAAACTGTCTTGTGTCCACCAATTAAATGATAGATCTAAGTTTATAGCGCTACACTTCAGTCTATAACTAGCTATAGTCACTTCATTGCCGCCTGATCTAGTTATTGTACAAGAATAAGGTTTGAATAGGTCGCTTAACATGTTACTAATATACAATTAAATCGTTGATTCTACGAGCCGCATTACGAGTTGAGTGAGGGTCTAAGCAGAGAAAGTACCGTAGGTGCGACTGCTTAGTATCTGCAACAAACAACTGGCGCTGAGTTTGAGTAATGCGCGAGCATTACAATTTCAAACACTGTGATCAGTTGAGCAGCCCGAACGACGGCGTAAGGCGAGTAGAATATAGATGAGCGCTTGGCTTTATAAATGTAGAGCGTTGCAAGCGTTACCTGGCTGATTAAGCCAAGTAAAAGCGCAGCATAAGCGAAATGTTTGTAAAGGCAGAGAAAGCGAATATGGAGAAACGACTTTGCTTGAAGCAGACCGGGTGACAGATCGCGAAGCAGGCCTTATAAAGCAAGGAACATTTATTTATTAGTGGGTATTAGCGTATAGGGTTTATAAATAAAATGTTCTGGTTTTGAGCGATGGCAAGCGGTGGAGTTTAATGTGTGCGTAGCACTCTTTAAACGTAACGAAATCTGGCGACAGGTTTGTAAAGCTTAAGAGTTTCGTAATGCCTATGGACCTGTGCGTGAAAGGCCTCTGCGGGAGATGGGCATAAGCATAGCTTGCCTTTCCTGTTGTAAGCAACCAAAGCGGGGAAGGCAAGTGTAGGCTTATCTTTAGTTAAGGGCTCTGTATTGTGCCCGATTATTTGTCATGGCTCCAATTTAAGTAGGCTGTCAATCCATCCAAATCAGGAAACATTGAAGAAGCGTTAATACCAAAGTTGTCTAACCTATTAAGTATGATATCTCTAAGATCGTTGTCAAATTCCAATCTAGTAAGTTTATTAACATAGGCTAGCTGGGTGTCAATTGGAACAAAGTTTTCTTTTTTTATAACATATTTATGAGTTGTGAACCACCCACTTTGAGCTGTAATTCTACGCGTAATATGATTAGGTTTGAAAGCTTTAGTCTTTTCTTGAGACAAAGGTGACCCAATATGCGTTTCTGCAAGCTCATCTTTACTAAGATCTAATGCCCATACCGCTCTCTTAGCAAGATCTTTGTCCTCCCTAAATGCAAACCAAAGAGCAACTAAAGGATTGGTACTCCAATCTAATAGGCGTGTCCTAAGCCCATGATGTTGTGCAAGTGCTATTAAATCCCATTCATCATTAAGTATTTCCTTTGCGATAAAACTTCTTCCAACACGCTTAAACTCATCTAATAGCGTCTTCTCACGATCTTGAAAGGTGGTGTCTTGACCTTTCCTTGCTATACGTGGTTCTAAATGCCACGCTGCATTCGCTTGACCTCGGAAAAGCGTTATAGCCTTAACGTTCGCTAAATCAACTATTGTATTTGCTGCTGAGATTAAATTTATGTATTCTTCAAAGCTTTGTATAGGAATTATGGATTCAGGTTTCAAATATGCCATTTATGATTTTTAGGTAATTATAGTTTAAAAATTTCATGTATTGTTAGAATTTAAGACCATTTGTTTAATCACTTGAGTTTTGTTGGTCGTATATCTCCGTTCTGCTCCCTGATCAAGTCCCTGAAATAGACATAAACCGGCTGCAATAATAAATAGCGAATAACAAGCCAGGGAATAAGTATTGCCATGTGTGAACGGTACAGCCACTTACTGCGATTACTGCTTCGTAACTTATAATATGCCAACATATCATTAATAGAATACATCGTTTGCTCTTTAGGCTGCTTGTCTGATCGCTGTTCCATCATATCATTTGGTTAACTACCTTATAAATAAAGAAGCAGGATAGGCCATGAACCTATCCCGTAAAGCTATTGTTGTACCCATATCTTGGCAGAAACTAAATCTACCAAGGTTACACCTGGTGGGTCACATACAGCTTCAATTTTACTACCGTTCTTCAAAGCTTCTCTTAGTTTCTTTTGTATAGTAGTAGATGCTTCAGTGGGATGAAAGCTTACCTCAAATGACTTTCCAGTTTTGTCTATGATTCCAAATGCAGTATAATTAAAATTTACGCCATCAATAGTTCCATCTACCTCTTCAAATTGTGTAGAGTCAAGACCATTTTTGTATTCAGGAGTGGAATAGAGATCATCCTCAGTAAAACTGTAAACCTTTACTCTTACCTTAGTCAACTTCGGTTGTATCGTATCGATCTGTGGTTTAGGTTGTGTGATAGGGATTAATTTACTTGAATCTATTACTGCGGTACTATCATCAGTGCGATGTATTGTCTGGTATAGAAGTTTACGTATGCCTCCCTCTTTTTGCCAATATGTCCAATCTTGATACTTGTTGAGTTCCGTAAGGTCGATCTCGCCGATGAGTTTTGACGTTGTATCTCTGTTGCCGTATTTATCCTTTCGTTGCCTCTGCATGTAAACCATGCACGAACCATTCTTACCCTTAAGTTCATCATAAACTTTCTCGTCAAGTCGGTCGAAGTCTCCATTGAACCGATTGAATCCAACAACTCCATAGCCCCAAGCAAAGTTCGATATCTTTAACATGTAAGGCTGACCGCTATCGCTCAATTCCAAGTGTGGGCTATCATAGTTTTTAATATAGTCGCAACCGCATAGCAGGGTTGCGACCATCAGGAATGAAAGTATTATATGCTTCATCATCTGTAATTATTAGATTGTACAAGTTATTTATCCCGAACGAAACGTATTGAAGCGCGACTGCCAGATGGATAAGCAGTAATAGCAGCTTGCGTTATTTCAGGTGTATAATCAGTAGTTTGATAAATAACAAAACTTGCAGTTCCGCCACCAGTACCTGTGAACTGTGACGAGGTAAGAAACGCTGCGATTAGATAGGTACTACTGTATCCGGCTGCCTCAATATAGTTAATGCCACCGCCATTGCCGTCAACGCCTGCTGGATAGGCATTAAAACCACTGCTGTTAGTTTCAATGTTAAGTAACCATGTTGAAGTTGACATTAGGGACACGGCCTGTGGCTGCCCACCAAATATGTAACCATCATTGTCGGTTGTGGTAGCTCCTTCAGTTTGCAATAAGTTTGTATAATCACTTGAAGTCGGTAGCCTCCACCCTTGGGGCAGCTTAATAGAATCAGCTTCGGCAAGCGTATAAAGCTTACCCCAATTAGCAGTAGTAGTCGCTGTATTGTTGTAGTTAACGCCACCTGTCCCGCTATAATTACTAGTAGTCCAGTATTGATTTCCGATTAATACGGAATCGGTTATTGTGATGGTTTGTTGAGTTTGAGTTGTCGTAGGTTTAACAGCACTCTTGTTTGAGCATGAATAGAATACTCCTGTAACGAGAGTAAGAATAAGAAGTTTACGCATTGTTAATGAATGATAAGGTACCAATGCAGCCTCATTGGATGTGTATTAAACACGAAAGCGCAGGACTGAACTCAATTTGCACTACAGAGGCACGTAGGAGAGCCCAAATAACCGCAAACAAGTCTTCGCCCTACGCTTGCGCGTGGACGTTGAACTCATTTGTTTTGGTTATTATTGAAATTTCCTACGTTTCCTGTAATAAAACAAACAAAGCTTAACGCTTTATATTTTAATTTATATGTATGGTAGTGGCTATGTTGATGTTTCCTCCTTTGTTATGGTTGTAAAGTTAATAAACAGTTGTGATACTAAGCTACAGATAACATCTGTTTCCTCTTTTGGGCACTTACCTTATAAGGAATTTGTTTGAATGTGTGGTACTTTAATCGTTCTTCAATGTGTTCATACATTGCCGAGCATGAGTTAATAAACCAATCCGTTGCTACGCTGGCCTCGATGTTGACAGTCGTTACCTCTTTAGCTGTAAGCTTGTAAAGCGTTCTCAGAAACTTTGTAGTAATGTCGCTGACCTTGCCTATAAGATGCACCTGCTCAATCCCGAAATGTATTCTCATTAGTTTATCGGTATGTAGTTCAAGGCGTAGGTATAAAACAGGACTTACGATCTCGTGAATGATACTGCCTATTACCGGTTCTTCTGAACGTTCAAGCGTAAAGCGCAATTCCTCGTATTCAATTGTTGCCAGTTGTTGTTTGGCATACTTCAGGACTTTGAAGTAGGTAGCCTGAACCTCTTTATTATAAGGTACGTTCTTAATCTCTGCATTGAGTTGTTGTTTCATGTTGTTGGGTTTGATTTGTTAATAGAAAATATGTTTACACAAAAAGAGCCTGGATGCGACAGCATCCAAGCTCTGTGAAGTGGTTGTTAGAAGTGATTATAGACCATCATCTATGTAGGTAAACTCAGCGATATGAATGTTCATTACTGCATTGTAGAAGTCCTTAAAGTCAGGTTCAAATTCGCGGTAAGAGCAAACCCTGTCAAGCGGAAACGCTTTCATCATTTCCCTGATCTGGGCCTCATAAGGGCAGTAGCTGAACGAATAAGTGATCTCATAATCATAAAGAAATGTGCAGTCCAGTCGCCAGTAGAAATTAGCGTTGATGAAGCTGTGCATAGCGGTTGCACTATTCGTAGAATTGGTTTTAAGGTCAATGTCGTAATAGATTTTGATCTGTCCCATTAGCTTTTTAACAGTAGCTATCACCTCGTGATAAGCAGCTTCAACGCAACGGTTTTGCATGCGCTGACTTTCATAGTTCTTACGGGATTGAGCAATTACCCAACGTTTCTTAGCCTTGCGTACCGGATAGTGCGTTTTGATGATGCTGGTTTGATTGTGTTCGTGTTCTTTCATGGTTTGTCGGTTAGTTTGGTGAGTATGACAAGATTAACGACAAGTTTGCAAAATATAATTTCCTACCAGCAGATTCTTCTCCGCTGTTGATATAGACTATGAGGACTATAACTGTAATCCTATCATTATCATGGTAACTGATGTAATTGCTGTTCAGCATACAATGATCGACCCTAATACAGAAGCGATACAAATTTGTGGTAGGTTCAGACAGCCTAATGACGACAGCATCGTTGTCACTAAAGATATAGTACACTTATCTAACTACGATTCCAAGTTAACCAACTTCAATAGAACTGAGATTGATTCTATTCTTAAAGACAAAAAGACACTTCATGAGTTCATAACCAAGTATCAGCCGACATCAGACATTGAATACTTCAACAAATTTATAGATGAGATCATTTCATTAAATGGGTTCAAGTATTTCCTAAGAGAAACAGATGGGGAACTTAATCACTTCATGGTCGACAATTTCGTGAATGAAGAGCAGGTTAAAGGTTTTTACCGCACGGGTTCATCCTTACGTTCGCAATATAAAAACAGCCAACACTTTAGCGTTCATGGTGATTCAGAATATGTGTTCTATAGCGTAACAGATGACGAACTATTGCAATATCATGATCAAACGGTTACAACAACGCTAAATGAGTTTGTTTCTACGAAAGTTAAAGAGATAATGGAGTATGGGCACACAGGTATAGGATTACAGCTAAATCTAGAATTCCTTCGTAGCACTTATCCTAAACAGATGAAAGTAATAGATAACTATGGACTGGAAAGCGCAAAGACACTTGATTACGACATTGATAGCATTGCAAAACAATTAGAGGAAGCTAAAGGGCTGAAAGCACTTATTCCGATTATCAAATACGTCCAACGTGAGTTTACCAAAACAAAGTACACCAGTGCAGAAATTGAAGCTTTGCTTAAGAAAGGCATCGCTGAAACTGGCTTGAATGACTTGAAACCGACAATACAGCTATTAAGAAATGCAGTTCTGCTATCCGATAGGTGTAATGTAAAGAAAGACAATAACGGGAACTGGATCAAGGGTTACGAAGTAATAGAGTTCATCCAGAAATTCTAACATGGACAGTTCTTAAAAGGGGGGTAATAGACCAGTTAGTAAGTGTCTGACTATAATTAATAATACTAACTATGCTTTATTACTTATTCGATTTCGAGCATTGACAGAGCTGCCATAGTGCAGCTTTTGTTGTTTATAAGAATCCCTCCCGACCCTTTACTTATAAGGGTACCTTGTAAAAAAGAGGGCAAAACAACCCCCATACCATTCTAAATTCATCCCCTCCCCACTATTACCAATAAGGCCTGAATATATAAATACCCGCCCCAGTACATTTCATAAGAGAGGCCTAAGGAGATTAGCAGCTCCGATGCACGCCCCTTTCCGGTTGTCGAATTAAAAATAAAAAGTTTCACAACATTTCAGCTCAAAGCGTGCGTTGAACGCGCACAAACCATTCCTACAGAAATCACTCGCTGCGCTCGCTACTTACTGTCTAAGAATGCTGCCCGATTCCGCTTAGAGCCAAAGTTTGAAACTTCTATTACTCACTAAACTAATCGACAAACCATGAAAGAACACGAACAAAATCAAACCACCATCATCAAAACTCACTATCCGGTACGCAAGGCTAAGAAGCGTTGGGTGATCGCTCAATCCCGTAAGAACTATGAAAGTCAACGCATGCAGAACCGTTGCGTTGAAGCGGCCTATCACGAGGTGATAGCTGCTGTTAAAAAGCTTATGGGACAGATCAAAATCTATTACGACATTGATCTAAAAACCAATTCTACGGATGGTGCAACCTCCATGCACAGCTTCATCAACGCTAACTTCTACTGGCGACTGGACTGCACATTCTTATATGATTATGAAATCACTTACTCATTCAGCTATTGCCCATACGAAGCGCAGATCAGGGAAATGATGAAAGCGTTCCCACTTGACAGGGTGTGCACCTACCGCGAATTTGAACCTGACTTTAAGGGCTTCTACGATGCAGTAATGAACATTCATATTGCTGAGTTTACCTACATAGACGATGGTCTATAATCACTTCTAACAACCACTTCAAAGAGCTTGGATGCTGTCGCATCCAGGCTCTTTTTGTGTAAACATATTTTTCACTAACAAATCAAATCCAACAACATGAAACAGCAACTCAATGCAGAGATTAAGAACGAACCTTATAATAAAGAGGTTCAGACTGCCTACTTCAAAGTCCTGAAGTATGCCAAACAACAACTGGCAACAATAGAATACGAGGAGCTACGATTTACGCTTGAACGCTCAGAAGAACCGGTGATAGGCAGTATCATTCACGAGATCGTAAGTCCTGTTTTATACCTACGCCTTGAACTACATACCGACAACCTCATGCGAATACATTTCGGGATTGAGCAGGTGCATCTAATTGGCAAGGTGAGCGACATTACTACCAAGTTTCTGAGAACACTTTACAAGCTTACTGCTAAAGAGGTAACGACTGTCAACATCGAGGCCAGCGTAGCAACTGATTGGTTTATCAACTCTTGCTCGGCAATGTACGAACACATTGAAGAACGATTGAAATACCATACATTCAAACAAATTCCTTATAAGGTAAGTGCCCAAAAGAGGAAACAGATACTATCTGTCGCTTAGTATCACAACTGTTTATTAACTTTACAACCATAACAAAGGAGGAACACATCAACATAGCCACTACCATACATATAAATTAAGATATAAAGCGTTAAGCTTTGTTTGTTCTACTTCAGAAATCGGCAAAATGGAAGTACAGTAGGAATAAGCGAGTTCAACGCCCACGCGCAAGCGTAGGGCGAAGACTTGTTTGTTGCTGTACGGGCCCTTTGCCGAGCCTCTGAAGTGCAAATTGAGTTCAGTCCTGCGCTTTCGTGTTTAATATTCTTTCCAATGAGGCTGCATTGGTAAATACAAACAAACCTCATATAATGAAGAAACTTCTAAACCTTTCACTGGCATTGATAATATGCCTTACTGCCTGTTCAAAAAAAAGCAATCCAACACCTAAAGCCTCTAATGTGATTGAGTATGATTTCAGCGCTACACAGAGTAACAGCTTTGTAGTTAGCTATTACGATGTTAATGGACAAGCAGGACAGGATGTAAATACCCAAACTTGGTCTACACAAGTCATCATACCCGACACAACTAAATCGGCTAACATTTTCGTCAGTGCTGCTCAGGATCCGCCTTATACCACTAACAACGTAGGTACAGTTACCATAAAGCTAAATGGCAAAGTCGTGGCTACTAACACGGCGGCACTTACCAATTCACAAACGCTTGTCACAGCAACCTATACATATAAAGCTAATCAATGATTTCTTTAGCCCTGTCTGTTAGACAGGGCTAAAACCTACATACACAAAACCCAAACGATATGAAGAAATTTATTTTATTTACTTTACTCATTGGCTCATTGTCAATGGCACATGCTCAGAGTGGTGGTTACATTCATTACGATCCGCTTCCTTCTACTCCGCCACAGCAACAACAAACCTATTCACAACCACAGCAACAACAATACGGTTATCAGCAGCAACAAACTGCACAACCTCAAATCCAATTGACCAATGGTTATATATTCAACGCCAACGGTGTTCGTAAGGTAAGTCTTAGGATAACCTATGTGGACAGGACTGTATATATTATGGGTGTTAAAGAGTTATCAGCGGAATACTGGACTGACCTATCGCGAACCGGGGCAACAGGAAGCAGGCTAATGTACAATGAAGATCACTCCGACAGATTTGAATACAAAGTTTATATCCCGGTCTTAGGAGAAGTGGTTTATTTCTAACACAATTAATATTGAAACAATGAAATTTCTTAAACTAACTGTAGTGATGCTACTGCTTGCCATCATTACAACCAGGTGTCAGGCCCAGACCTACGGTACACTTCGATATTGGGGAAAGGAATACAAGCTTGACCGCAAGTTCATTTCAGTCTTAAACGAGAACTGGAGCAACTTTATAAACGGGGATGCACTCACAGCAGGGCATTATGATTATAACGATTACATAGATATCTACAATCAGATAGTTAATAATTTAACTAATCCATCATTCACGATCATAGTAACAGAATCCAATCAACTACAATGGCTAAATCCAATAGGTGTAATACCTGGTACCGATGGTGAGAAAGGGCGAAACAAACGGAGTGTCAGAAGAGCTAAAATGGTACTATATAAGGTAGTGTTACCAGCGTTGAACCAATTCATGCAATACAAAGAATACAAACTCGATTAAATAGTTGTTAGACATTTGCAGGATAGGTTCATGGCCTATCCTGCTTCTTTATTTATAAGGTAGTTAACCGAATTACACATTGGAACAGCGATCAGATAATCAATCCGAAGAGCAAACGTTACTTTCAATTAATGATATGCTTGCAATATGGAAAGTGAGGTATCAGGAGCGCAGTAAGTGGCTATACAGGTTACACATGGCTATACTCATACCGTGGCTTGTTATTCGGTATGCTTTGTTGCAGTCGGTATATGTTTATTTCAGGGACTTGATTAGGGAACAGAATGGCGATATTCGACGTACGAGAGGCAGGTAGATGAAGGTCTATTCTGCTTTCTTCTTTATAAGGTAGGTTTCGAGATTACTTCGCAACATCATTACCTATCTGAGCATATATAGTAGAATGTATTAACTAGTTTGCTGGCTTCCGCTAACTCTTTTACATCTGGATTCGCCATAGGCATATAGCCATTGTAAATGAACCTACGGTAGTGATTATTGAGCTTTATATTAAAGAGGAAATCCGAACAACAGTCCAACATGCTCGGGGATTGTAATTTAACACCCCTTTGCTTTAGCTTTAATAGTATAGCTTCCATGCTTGGCTGCGTGAACAGACCTAAGTGTATAAGGGTATCGATGACAGAATAAGAGCTAACAGCTATTGAGTTACGCTTATAATACACATACAAGTATATAGGTTGACCCTGGCTATCTTTCTTGATTTCTATAGATTTAGTAGCTCCTTTAACTAGCGTCGTCGTAATGTACATTTCATATCGCTCCCACCAAAGACTATCTTTGTTGGCTTTCAAAACATTCATCGTATAACCAGGATCGGTGATACCCGAAGAACTACACCTTACCTCAAATGGATAAGGGGATGAAGACAACGGTTCAAGTATGTGATAACTTATAAACTGTGAATCTAACTTAAGTGTAAAGGAATCACGTGATGAGTTTACATTTACAGTTTTAATGAACTTAGGTATCTTATAAGTCTTGCCAACAAGCTTAATGCTTAACTGAGCAGATACAGTCGTTGCGCTTATTAGTAAAACGAATAAACAGACAAGGGATAGGTAAGACTTAATCATAGGTTAAAAGTATGAAATCGAAAAACAAATAACAATAGACCATAAGCCTTCACTTACCTTTCCCGCTTTTTGGTGGCTTAGACCGAGAAAGGTAAGCTATGCTTATGCCTTTCCAGCGCAGAGGCCTTTCACGCACAGGTCCATAGGTATTACGAAACTCTTAAGCTTTACAAACCTGTCGCCAGATTTCGCTACGTTTAAAGAGTGCTACGCACACATTAAACTCCACTGCTGCCAATCGCTCAAGC
>Ga0302309_10002478_pt1 | contig 15256 bp, 7 predicted proteins | sample III_Palsa_N1_1_FD_200453 | JGI IMG/M metagenome (GOLD analysis project Ga0302309, IMG submission 200453) | Peat permafrost microbial communities from Stordalen Mire near Abisko, Sweden - III_Palsa_N1_1 | ecosystem: Environmental > Terrestrial > Soil > Palsa > Peat permafrost | place: Sweden... | reverse complement strand
AATTTCCTGACCAAACGCATCCGGAACTCAAAAATAAATTATACCCGGATAGCGTCTGGACAAAATGGCCTGAAAAATTAACCTTTGAAAAATTCGATGCTACCAAAGTAGTACAGATAGCTAAAGCAGCAGGCATGAAATATATTGTAGTGATTGCAAAGCATCATGAAGGATTCCATTTATGGGATACGAAGCTTTCTGACTTTAAAATTACCAATACACCATTTGGGCGTGATATGTTGAAAGAAATAGCAGATGCCTGCCATAAGGCCCACATGCGTTTTGGTATTTATTATTCACAGCGTGACTGGCACCACCCTGATTATGCACCGGCAGATACCGCATTGCCTAAAATAAACGGGCATTGGCAACAAGGGAAATCCCATAAAAAATATATTGATTACCAGTTTAAAGCAGTCAAAGAATTATGTACCCAATATGGGAAGGTAGATATATTTTGGTTTGATGCCGTATGGTGGGGAGGTATGTTTACCGCGGATATGTGGGAATCAGAAAAACTTACACGAATGATAAGGAAATTGCAACCCGGCATTATTATTAATAATCGTGCAAGTATCCCTGGTGATTTCGATACGCCGGAACAGCGTGTGGGTATGTTCCAAAATAACCGGGCCTGGGAAAGTTGTTCCACTGTGAGTCAATCGTGGTCATGGACACCCTCAAAAGTTAATCCTCCTAAAAAAATAATCAAGCTATTGGAATCAACAGCAGTAGGCGACGGTAATCTTTTACTAAGCTGGGGGCCTAAATGGGATGGCAGTTGGGATGTAAAGCAAACAAATACCCTGGAAAGTACCGGAGCGTGGCTACAGCATTATGGTGAATCAATTTACGGAACAAGGGGAGGGCCATGGTTACCTGAAAATTGGGGCGGAACTACTTATAAAGGCAATATTATTTATGTGCATTTAATTAACCCGGTTCAGGATACTATTGCATTTAACGCCATCAAAGGGTTGAATATCTTGTCGGCCACTTCATTAACAGGCCAGCCAATTAAATGGATTGAAAACAGAGGTAGCTATAAATTGATCATCGATAAGAACCTGTTGAAGGATACATCTGTCGTAGTTGAGTTAAAAGCATCAAGAGCCGTTCTGAGATCGGACATTAATCAGCCGGTTTATGGGAGTTTATTTAATGACGAAGCCAATTATGGGAAAAAGGTATTTGAAAAGAATAGCTTACTTATAGGTGATCAATATATAGCTAATTTAGGCAAGCAGTATCTTGTTAAAGGGCTATCGATAAAAACTGATAATAAAGAAAGTGCAGTTTTTGAAGTTTACACTTCTGTTGACGGTAAGGAATGGGAAAAATATAATGGCGGGAGCATGAAATCGGGAGTTATGGAATTGCCAATAACAAGCTACCAGGCCGGTGCATATATACCAGGTAAAGAATTACGCTTTGTTAAAATTGTGCCCTTAAAATCAGCCCTAACGAATACAAGCTACACTGTGGTTTTATATGGAACAACGAGGCCCTGATTAATTTAATAGCTACCGGTTAGCTTGCGGTTCAATTATACCAATCAGGAAATAGATTGGAATTTTAATTAAATATATGCGTTATCTATTCATTTCTTGTTTAAGAATACTAAGGTGCTTTGTAATTATATCAGGTTTCTTGTTTTTAAATCTTTCGGCGTATTCACAAAAGTCAAATTCAATAAACTGGTCAAGCTTCATGAAATGCCAGGCCCTTAAATGGGATAGCATAAGTACTAATTATTATACTGGTATGATATTGGGTAACGGTTTATTGGGTACTAATATTTATAAAGAGGACGATCATGCTATGCGTTTTGATATAGGCAGAACAGATGTGGTAGATACACGGAAAAATGACACCAGCAATTTTACGGAGGCGCTCTATAGTAATCCCCGGCTACCTATTGGGCGTATGACCTTGAGGACATCAGGTAAAATTACCGGGGCAAATATGCAGCTTGATATTTATAATGCAGAGGCCAGTGGTACAGTTCACACGACTAATGGATCGGTACATTTTAGAGCTTTTGTAGCCGCTAATTATAATGTAATTTATATTGAAGCAACAGGAACAGGTTTGGAAAAGAATTTTACCTGGAAATGGGTTGCGGAAAAAAGTATTGGCCCACGGCTTTTATATAAAGGGATACCACGACCTGATAATTATCAGGAAAACCCAACCTACACGCTAAAAGATACTTCAGACTATTCGGTTTGTGAGCAAAAACTGCTTGATAACAATAGTTATGCAACTGTATGGAAAGAGAATAAGACAACGGATAAAAGCATTATGCTAATTTCCGTTGGGCGAACAGATGCAACCCAAAGAAATGCTGTACAGGAAGCCATAAAGTCACTTAATGCTTTTTCAAATGCGGGATATGCAAACATGATTAAGCAACATCGTACCTGGTGGAATGAATTCTACAAAAAGAGCTTTGTTTCATTGCCCGATAAAAGAATGGAAAGTTTTTACTGGATTCAGTTGTATAAACTGGCATCTGCAACACGACAAGATAAACCCATTATAGATTTAATGGGGCCTTGGTTTACTTCAGATAATCCGTGGGGAGGTATATGGTGGAATTTAAATTTACAACTTACCTACTCTCCAATTTATACGGCCAATCATTTGGAACTTGGAAAACCTTTAAACAGAACATTTACAGATCATATACAAAACCTAATAGCAAACGTGCCATCAAAGTGGCAATACAATTCAGCGGCAATCGGTCGTATCAGTTCATATGATTTAATTTCTCCTCTTCATCAGGAAAAGTTAGATAGATTGCAATTTGAACCCGGAGACCTTACCTGGGCCTTATATTACTATTATCAGAACTATGCGTACACACAAAATAATGAGGAACTTAAAGACAAGATCTATCCGTTGTTAAAAAGATCAATAAGTTATCTTATTCATTTATTAGAACCCGATAGCAGTGGTGTTTTACACTTGCCCATGTCAGCATCGCCGGAGTATAAAAATGCTGTAGATGCAAATTATACGCTCGCCTCGTTGCGATGGGGATTGCAAACACTTATCAAAACAAATAATACGTATAATTTAAGGGACAAAGATCAGGAGAAATGGGAAAGTACTTTAAAAAGCCTTGTCCCTTACCCTGTAAATGAAACTGGTTTTATGATAGGGAAAGATGTTCCTTTAAACAGTTCACACAGGCACTTTTCACATTTAATGATGATTTATCCATACCATATGGTAAACTGGGATCAGCCTGAAAACCGAAGTTTGATAACAACATCTTTAGAAAACTGGCTTTCACGAAAAAATGCGCTTGCAGGCTTTTCATTTTCTATAGCTGCCTCAATGTATGCCAGTATTGGGAACGGTAATAAAGCCTATCAATGGTTAAATGAATTATTTGATCGTTTTGTTAAGCCTAACACCTTATATGAAGAAGCCGGCCCGGTGATTGAAACACCTTTGTCGGCTGCCACATCTATACAGGAAATGTTAATACAAAGCTGGGGCGGAAAAATAAGAGTTTTTCCGGCTATACCGGGTTTATGGAAAGATGTATCCTTTGCAGACCTGCGGACAGAAGGCGCGTTTTTAATAAGCGCTTCCAGAAGTAAAGGACAAACCAGCTTTATAAAAGTAAACAGTCTAAAGGGAGGTAAGTGTATTGTGCAAACAGATATGCCACTTAATAAGGTGATATTCAACAATTACAACAAAAGTATTTCTGCAATTAGTACATCTGACCATAAAACACTGATTACCTGGCAAGCTAAACCTGGCCAGATGCTTATTATTAAGAACGGTTCGTCAGTTATCAGTACAATAATAAAACCTGTAAAAGCTGTAAAATACCCCGCCAATTACTGGGGACTGAAAAAGAAGGATTCCTTAACTCATAATTGAAATCAAGAACTAATTAACAACTAAAATATGCCCTATAAAAGAAATTTAGAATGTGATTTTTTAAAAAAGATTCTAATTGTGTTCTTATTTAACCTGGTTACGATTTTTGAAGCCAATGCCCAGGTTCAAAATCGACAGGTAATGGCCTTTAATCAGGATTGGAAATTTAAGAAAGCATCCTATAATACCAATATTGCTTTTGCTGATGATAATTGGGACAGTGTGACTATCCCACATACATGGAATAATAAAGATATGCAGAGCGGCAAAGGCTTTTATACCGGTGACGCGTTTTATAAGAAAGAGCTTGTTGCAAAAAACGAATGGAAGGATAAACGGGTATTTATCCGGTTTGAAGGGGTGGGCAGTGTAGCAGATTTGTATATAAACAATAAGTTTATTGGTGAACATAGAGGGGCATATTCTGCATTTTGTTTTGAGATAGGCAATTCATTAAAATATGATACCGCAAATACCATCCTAGTAAAAGTCAATAATGAGGAACGCCCGGATGTTATCCCGACCAATAATAAGCTGTTTGGCGTGTATGGCGGGATTTATCGCCCTGCAGAATTAATCATTACAAATAAGATAAATATTACCACAACTGACTATGCTTCGCCGGGCATTTATATTAAACAAAATACCAGTAATAAAAAAGCCGGTATTACCGTAACTGCTAAAATAGAGAACAAGGAGGAACACACACGGCAGATAATTGTGCAAACAGTGATACGCGATAAGGAAGGGAAAATAGTAAAGCAAGTACAGCAACAGGCAACCGTAAGGCCGCAAGGCATAAATATAGTCGATCAGCAACTGCAATTGTCAAACCCGCATTTGTGGAATGGCCGAAAAGATCCTTATTTATATTCGCTTACCACTTCAATCATTCAGGATGGCAAGGTAATAGACGCCGTTAAACAACCGCTTGGGTTACGGTATTTTGCAATTGTACCGGGTAAAGGGTTTTTCCTAAACGGGAAGCCGTATCGTTTATATGGCGTTTGCCGTCACCAGGAATGGCAGGATTATGGCAGCGCGTTAAGTAATAAACAGCACGAAACCGATTTGGATATGATCTATGAAATTGGCGCTACCTCTATCCGCTTTGCCCATTATCAGCAGGCCGAATATATTTATTCAAAATGCGATAGCCTGGGATTTGTGATCTGGGCCGAAATACCATTTGTAAATGCTGTTACCACGCACGAAGGTGATAATGCCAAACAGCAACTTACCGAACTCATCCGGCAAAATTATAATCATCCATCTATTTATAATTGGGGCTTGCACAACGAGGTTTATTCTAATTCGCCCGATGGTTTTGTTCCTGTTTTAACCCGGCAACTTAATGATATTGCCAAAACGGAAGACCCCGACAGATTTACGGCAAGTGTAAGCGGTTATGGCGAAATTAACCGTCCATCAAACCTTGCCGCGGATATCCAGGGTATAAACAGGTATTACGGCTGGTATGAAGGCAAAATACCCGATTTGGAAGGCTGGATCTCGGGGCTGGAAAAAAATTATCCGGATTATAACGTTGTGCTTTCTGAATATGGGGCCGAGGCTAATGTTAACCAGCAACAGGAAGATGTAGGAGATGCGGGCGATCCAGGCAACCAATTCTGGCCCGAAACCTATCAAACCAAATTTCATGAGATACAATGGGGAATTATTGCAAAGCACCCATACCTTGTGGCTTCTTACGTTTGGAATATGTTTGATTTTACCGTGCCATCTGCTCATGGTGGTGGCGTGCCTGCACGTAACATGAAAGGTCTGGTAACTTATGACCGGAAAATAAAGAAAGATGCATTTTATTGGTATAAAGCTAATTGGAGCCAGGAACCGGTACTTTACATTGCAGGCAGGCGCGATTCAGACAGAACAGCACCCATAACTACCGTAAAGGTGTTTTCCAATCTGCAAAAAGTTACCTTATATGTTAATGGGAACAAAGTCCCCCAGCCTGAAATGGGGACTACCTCGCGTGATTTTGTGTTTAAAGAAATACATCTGAATAAAGGCGAAAATCAATTAAAGGCTGAAGGATATAGTAACGATAAATTAATGACGGATAACATTACCTGGTATTTGAAAAACTAAATAATGAAAAAGGCACTGTTTGTTTTGTTGCATATAACTTTAGCGATAAATGTTCAACGCATAAATGCACAGCAAACCAAACAATTTACCCCTCTAAAACATGGCGCACACCGGATAGGTAAGAGAGCCGATTCCGTTATGGCAAAATGGCGGGGATATGGCCTGGGGCAATTTATTACATGGGGTGTATATTCCATGCCCGGTGGCGAGTGGAATGGTAAACAATATGATGGCGCCGCAGAATGGATCAGATCATGGGACGGAATGCCTCAATCAACTTATGATTCGCTTTTTCATCACTTTAACCCTTTAAAGTTTAATGCGATAGCATGGGGTGAAACAGCTAAAGGAATGGGGGCGAAATATATGGTCGTTACCACCAAACATCACGATGGTTTTTGCCTATGGCCGAGTAAATATACAGATTACAACATAGCGCATTCACCCTACAAAAAAGATATTATAGGTCAGCTGGTCAATGCCTATAACAAGCAAGGGATAGATGTGATATTATACTTTTCAGTAATGGACTGGCACAACCCCGACTGGCGTTATGAAATAAAAACAAAAGAGGATAGCATCGCCTTTGAACGGTTCAAAAAATTCACCCGTAACCAGTTAATTGAACTACTAACCCGGTACCCCACAGCAAAAGGCTTATGGTTTGACGGTACCTGGGATAAATCATGGGCCTCAAACGGAGCATTTGGCGATGAACTGGAGCAGGAACTGCGCAAATTGCATCACGGGCTGATCATCGGTAGTCGTTTCCATGCAGATGAATACGGCAAACGGCACTTTGACTCGAACGGCAACCTCATGGGTGATTATGAACAAGGCTGGGAACGCAAGATCCCCAATACCATAAGCGACGTACACGGCAATGACTGGGAATGCGTAATGACCGTCCCAGAGAATATGTGGGGCTATAACAAAGCCTGGAAAGGGCACATTAAAACCGCCGACGAACTGATCGAGATGCTGGCCAAATGTGCTTCGCTTGACGGTAACTTTGTGCTGAACTTTGGGCCAAAGCCCGATGGGACGATCAGGCAAGAAGAGCTGAATCTGGCCAAAGACATCGGCGACTGGATGAAAGTGAACAGTGAAGCGATCTACAATTGCGGCTATGCCGGATTTGATAAGCAGGACTGGGGCTATTTCACCAAAAGCAGGGATGATACGGATAAAGCCTATATGATCGTGTTTAATGTACCCGTTTCAGGCGCATTGCGCGTAAAAGTTCCGGCAGGTAAAACGATAAAGAAGACCTATTTATTAAACCAGCCTAATGAGGCATTTGAGCCGGAACAGATCGTTGGCAATGAATACTTTATCCACCTGAAAAAGACAGATCATACAAAACCCTTTGTTATTGTACTGGAAACAGCCAACAGCCAGATAAAACAAGCTGATGGCAACGCCAAAACGTAAAATTAACTAAATGCATCTTTCAAAAACTTTTCTAATTATCTTATTCTGCTTCAATTTACTATCAAACCGGAGCAAAGCACAGGAAAAAATACGCTTGCAGGGGCAGTGGAAGTTTGCCTTAGATATTAATGACGAGGGTATCCACAAAAAATGGTTTCTTGGTAGCATGACTGATGAGATTACCCTGCCAGGAACAACGGATATAGCAGGCTGGGGTACACCCGATCAATCACCCTGGATCAACTATTTACAGCGCAAGCATAAATACATAGGCGCTGTGTGGTATCAGAAAACCATTGATATACCGGCTAACTGGAATGGATATAATACTGAGCTATTCCTTGAACGGGTAAAGTGGGAAAGCAGGGTTTGGGTGGACGGAAAAGAAGTGAGCAAACCCGATGATGGCCTGGTAACTTCGCATATTCACAATTTGGGCATACTATCCCCAGGTAAACATTTGGTGAGCATCAGGATTGATAACCGGATGATACACCCCATAGGCGACAAAGGGCATAACTATACAGAACAAACCGAAAGCATATGGAATGGTATTGTCGGTAAAATTGAGTTAAGACGCAGGAATATTATCAGCCTTAACAGGATGCGTTTGTTTGCCGATGCTACCGGAAAAACAGTTTTGGCAGATATAAATATAGATAATCCTGCTAAGGCCCAGGGAGATGTGGATATTGATGTGTTAATTAAGAACGACGCGCAAAAAGTTATAGGCAGATTATCAGTTAAAAAACAGCTTACCCCTGATGAACTGATTAATTATAAAATCAATATCCCGGTATCAGCATTAAATAAATGGAGTGAGTTTCAGCAACCGCTTTATACGGCTACTTGTACTATTATGGCGGGGCAACAAACTGAAACATCCAACCCGGTTACTTTTGGTTGCAGGGATTTAAAAACAACCAGGTATAAAATTCTGGTCAATAATGTGCCTGTGTTTATTCGTGGTAACCAGGAAACTCTTGATTATCCATTAACAGGCTATCCGCCAATGGATGTAGAAACATGGAAAAAGATCTTTAAAATTTATAAGTCTTACGGTTTAAACCAGGTTCGGTTTCATTCAAGCTGTCCGCCCGACGCGGCTTTTCAGGCTGCGGACGAGGAGGGTATTTATATGATGGTTGAACTGGTTTGGATGACCTCTATAAATGCAAAAAAAGATGTGCGCCCCATTAGCGCCACTATGGGTATGCCGCAGGGACTCGGTAATCATGACCGCACAATAGATAGCTTTGTGGTAAAGGAAACCCGCCGGTTATTAGACCAATACGGTAATCATCCTTCATTCTGTTTCTTTGCTTTTGGGAATGAAATGGATAACCTTAACAGAGTTGTGGTGAATAAATGGTTAGGCGATTTCAAAAAAGATGATCCGCGGCACTTATACGCCGGCACAACGGCCAGGATGGTTTTGCCTAATGATGATTTCCAGGAATCTCACATGGTTCCCGGCAAAGGTTTGGTAGTTAATAAAGCGGGAAATCCATCCACTCTTACCAATTATGATTCGGCTTATATTTATACAAAAGTACCGGTAATTGCACATGAATTGGGACAGTTCCCGGTTTATCCCTCATGGACAGAAATAGCTAAGTATGATAAAACACCATTTCGTTTTATCAATCTTGAAAAAAGCCTGGCATTAGCCAAAGAGAATCACATAGATCAGCAAGCGGAAGATTTCAGAAAAGCGTCCGGTCATTTACAGCAACTGTTATATAAAGATGATATTGAACGCGAGTTACGGTCGCGCTACAGCGCCGGATTTAACCTGCTGGAAATGAATGACTATACCGGCCAGGGCGAAGCGCTGATTGGTTGGTTGGATGCTTTTTACGATAGCAAAGGCATTACCACCCCTGCGCAGTTCCGTAATTTTTGCAATACCGTTGTTCCGTTGGCACGGTTTCCTAAAAGGGTATATAAAAATACGGAGACGTTGCAAGCTTACTTGCAGTTGGCATGCAATACGAAAAGTATGTTAAAAACAGGTTTAAACTGGCAGTTAATTAATGAAAAAGATAAACATATTATTTCATCGGGTAAATTCAGGAAACGTAATATTAAACCGGGCACAGTGGCTGGATTTGGCGCTGTGGGTATAAAATTCCCGTTAATAACTGATGCAGCCGTTTATAAACTGATACTTACCACCACCGATGGAAAATTCACCAATAGCTGGGATTTTTGGGTTTTTCCGGATAAGCCTGTTGCTCAGGTTAATGAAAACGATGTGAAAATATGTAATAATATAACCGACGCGATAGCAATGGCCAGGCAGGAAAACAAAGTGTTATTTATGGCAGATAACGCAGGCAATCCCTCACAAAAAGATTTCTCGGCTTTTGTACCGGTATTTTGGTCAACCATATTCTTCCCTGGCGCAGGTACGCAAACGTTAGGTGCATTGATAAGAAATGATCACCCTGCGTTAAAAGGTTTCCCAACTACCACCGCGCTTGACTGGCAATGGCAAGATCTCTGCGACCACTCAAGAGGAACAATCTTAGATGGCGAAGCATTGGACATTGACCCAATTATACAGCCAATTGATGATTTTCATGCCAATAAAAAACTGGCGTCCCTATTTGAAATAAAATTTGGCAAAGGCAGCATTTTGATCTGTGGCTATAATATAGCGGATAATCTGGACAAGCGGCCAGCCGCAAAGCAACTCAGACAAAGTTTATTGAACTATATTAATTCTGATAATTTTAAACCTGTTAAGGAAGTTAGCGAGAAATGGCTGAGAGATAAGTTTTACCTGGCAAAGACAGATTCTCTCAAAACTAATTTAACAGATACTGACAGCTCCGTTTTCCATTTATTGCCCGGCGCTAAATTAATAGCGGGGAATGTCTGGAATAAAAATGATGATCAATTACTGTCCAATAAATACAATATCACCTGGGATTTGCTTCAAGGCGATGTTGTGAATGACAATAAAAACCACAAAACCGGCTGGATCAGCAATAAGGCCAATGCCCTGAAGTTTGAACTGCACACTACAACCACCTCTATTGGTTTCGTTAGTCTGAGAATACAGACAAATGAACGTAAGCCGACACCAGTTACAATAGTAATTGATGGCCGAAAAAACACACTTACTGTAAATGATCGTCTGCAGTGGATCAAGCTCCAATATTTCAGAGAGGATTTTGACGATAATAAACTATTGATTGAAATTTTGCCCAATCAGGGTAATTCAGCAACGATAATTTCTGAAATTAAAATGATTAGTGATAATTAAGATGTTTGAAGAAATAAAATTTATAAAATGTTATTGAAAAACAAAATATTCAATTTTACTAAGCCGGGAAAAAAGGGCTTATTATTCATTGTTCAGGTGCTGTTTGCAGGGAGTTTGTTTGCACAAAACAGTATAATTAATGCGGTAAAAAAGATGCCATTATATGTAGATGAGGGAATTTGTAAACAGGACTGGCTTTTAGGGAACGTTAAGATACATTCTGTAGTTTCCAAATCCCGGGATGGTAAAAGCATTATCTTATCAAACGGACTTGTGCGCCGGATATTCAAAATAAGCCCCGATTGTGCCACGGTTGCATTAGATAATTTGATGACCGGGCAAAGTGAACTGCGCGCGGTTAGGCCTGAGGCAACTATAACAATCAATGATAAACCATATAATATTGGTGGGCTGCAAGGCCAGCCTGTACAAAATTATCTGAGTAATGCTTTTATAAATGAACTGCGACAGGACACGGATGCTTTTCATTTGACAGGCTTTACTCAAGGTGTTACTGTTGAGCGTTTTCCGTGGAAAAGGAATGAGGCATGGAGTTCTCAAAAACTACCCTGGCCTGTTCCGGGTGTCCGGCTAACTTTCAGTTATGCGCCCCCCGGTAATGGCGATGCTGATATAAAGAACATAACTGTTAAAGTTATATATGAATTGTATGATGGCATGCCTATTATATCAAAATCTGTGGAAATTAATAATGAAGGGAAAGCTAACATTGTGCTTAATAGTTTTAAATCAGAAATACTGGCTGTAACAGAAACAGCTCCCAAAGTTGCTGCTGGTGAACCGCGCGAGTACCGGATATTGGGTAAAAAGAACCCGCCCGAAAATGGAACCCAGACGGATGCACCCCGGGACTATATTGACCGCTTTACGCAATTATTTGTAGTTACTGATTACGCCATGGGCGGCGACATGGAGGCTATGAAGGATAATCCAGGCGTTAGATGGGTTTTTGATCACCCTGAGTATGAAAAAACGGGTATTCGGTATTATGGCGAATATCAACCTGCTAGGGTAGAATGTACGCCCCCGATTGGTCCAGATATAGAAATAAAGAAAGGACAAACATGGGAGTCATTCCGGGCATTTGAATTGATGCGGGATGCCACGGATGATGAACGCCGGGGACTTGCAGAACGTAAATTCTGGCGTGCTATGGCTCCGTGGACGCAGGAAAACCCGATTTTAATGCATGTGTTAAGCGCTAAACCTGATGCAGTTAAGCTGGCAATAGATCAATGTGCTAATGTTGGTTTTGAAATGGTGATCATGACCTTTGGCAGCGGGTTTAATATTGAAAATACAGACCCTGCATATTTAGAGCAAATGAAACAATTAGCAGATTATGCAAGCTCCAAAGGCATCGCCATTGGCGGCTACTCTTTATTAGCCAGTCGTGGTGGAAATCCTGAAGACTTGATCATTAGCCAAAAAACCGGCAAACCTGCAACTAATTATAAAGATGGGGCCCGGTTTGGTGAAACCCCTTGTTTGGCAACTAACTGGGGTACACAATATTTTGCTGAACTGCATAATTATTTTAATACAACCGGAATGAATGTTTTTGAAAATGATGGTTCATATCCCGGCGACCCATGTGCTTCAACACAACACTCCGGGCATAAAGGGTTTGAAGATTCTCAATGGCAGCAATGGGTTAAAGTTCGTGATTTTTACCAATGGTGTAGAGGGAAAGGAATTTATTTAAATGTACCGGATTGGTATTTTTTGAACGGCTCAAGTAAAACGGGTATGGGTTATGTAGAAACCAACTGGTCATTACCCCGCGAATACCAGGAAATTATTGAACGCCAGGATATTTATGATGGCACCTGGCAAAAAACGCCCAGTATGGGTTGGATGTTTGTACCGCTTACCCAATATCACGGTGGAGGAGCAGCAGCAACTATTGAACCGCTTAATGAACACCTTAACCATTATGAACACCGCATGGCGGATTTGTTTGGTGCAGGTGTACAGGCTATATACCGTGGCCCGCGCTTATATGATACAGATAGTACCAGGATAATGGTAAAAAAGATGGTGGATTTTTATAAGCAACACAGGGCTGTACTGGATGCGGACATTATTCACCTGCGCAGGCCAGATGGAAGGGATTGGGATGGCATATTGCATGTAAATCCGCAAGGTAAAGAAAAAGGCTTACTCATGTTATACAATCCACTGGAGGAGGACATTACCCGGGATATTCAAGTTCCTTTATATTATACAGGCATACATAATAAAGCTTCAGTAAAAGGTAAAGACGGTAAAATAGGGCTTTATAAATTGGATGGTTTGAACAAAATAAATTTAACTATTCATATACCAAAGCATAGTTATAAATGGTACATTATACAATAGGAATTGTTTTCCAATAAATAGAAATGAATTAACCCAATAATATTAACTATTTACTTAAACACCACCGAAGATAGAAAAACCACCATCAACAGAAATTATAGAGCCAGTTACAAATGCCGAAGCATCACTCAATAGCCATACCACTGCGCCAATAAGCTCATCTGGGTTTCCAAAGCGCTTAAAAGGAGTATGTTCAATTACTAAATTCCCTCTTTGAGTATATTCTCCATTGGGTTCAGTAAGTAAGCTCCGGTTTTGTTCGGTAAGGAAGAAACCTGGTGCCAATGCATTCATTCTGATGGCATCACTATAACGATTTGCCAATTCAACAGCAAACCATTGGTTATAACAATCCACTGAAGCTTTAGCCATGCTGTAACCCATCACTTTTGAAATGGCTTTTTTTGAGCTCATCGATGAGATATTAACGATACTGCCTTTGCCTGTTTTTGCAATAGCCTCACCAAACACCTGGGTGGGCAGTAACGTACCCCATACATTCAGGTCCATTACTTTTTTCATCCCCGCCATATTCATTTTAAAAATGTCATCATCCGGGTTTAAAATACCTTCGGGAGCATTACCACCGGCAGCATTTACTAGGCCATCAATCCGTCCAAAAGTGCTTAAAATCTTGTCGCGTGCAGCCTCAAGTGTCTCCACCTGCATTACATCAGCAATAAGAGCAATTGCTTTACCGCCATTTTTATTAATAGCATCAGCCCGTTCTTCGGCTATAATGTGATTACGACCTAATATACCTACGGCTCCCCCGGCTGCCACAATGCCTTTAATAAAAGAGTTCCCCAATATGCCTGTACCACCAGTAATAACAATTACTTTATTTGCTAAAGAAAAGTTGTTTCCCATTTTTCACTATTTATTATCATATCAAATCAAATATTATTTCATATTTTTCAAACGCATCTTTTGTGTGAATTTCTTCTTTTATTTTGGCCAATACCAGCTTTTCTTCCCTTGCTTTTTCAATAGTTAAAGTTACACCATTCTTGCCCATTAGAGCATATGGCACCATTTTATTTATTGAAGTTTAAATATTTGATTCAACGGAATATCGCGATCGGTTCGGCATTGCGAAAGTTTGCCGTGTGGCTTTATCGTGCAGAAACGCAGTATCTTAAAATAGCCAAAAAACAAAAACCGTCTCTAAATTCATTAGAGGCGGTTTTTGTTTTTTCGTGACCTGGGAGAGGATCGAACTCTCGACCCACTGATTAAGAGTCAGTTGCTCTACCGGCTGAGCTACCAAGTCGTGGTAAAGACGGGCTGTCTTTAACGGGATGCAAAGAAAGGGATTTTTAGCTATAAAATGAAGCTTTTTTTGTAAAAAGTAGTTCGATGAACTAAATACATAAAACAACGATTTAACATGCGTCAAGTTTAAGTGCGTCACTAAGTGCGTCAGTTAAGCCAATTTTATGTTCAAATCTTGCGTCAGTAGTTTAAATACTGAACCTAAAATCGTAACCAGTAGGAGCCTCAAAAACAGGTCGTACATCATGTATTATTTAGATGGTGTACGGTATCGATTGTACAGTGGTGCCAGTCTTAACATCCAAATCTACCCCAATAAAGCAACAACAGTAGCAGATAGGAATAAATTACTTAGCAAACTTTTATTTGAGGTTAATAAAGTCTTCGAGGGTGTACACACCCCGGAAATTGTGACTAAAGTAGAGTTGCTAAAAGCGAAAAAAGCTGAAATAACCATAACAACTGAGCAGGCCTTTAGAAATGCTGAATTTGAAAAAATGAGAAGCCCTTTAAGTTCTGATTATAAGAAAGAACTCAAACGGGTTGTTGATGATTTCCTTAAATTCTTAACCAAAGCTGAAAAAGCCGACGATATAAAAAATCTTGAACAACAAAGGGTTGAAGACTTTTTAAACCAGTATAAAGCAACCAGTACCTATTACATGGGAAGGCGAAGAATGTTAAGCATGTTCTTCGCTGAGTTTATTAGGAAAAAACTTATTGAAGACAACCTGAGTAAGAACACGCCAAGGTTAAAAACAAAAGCGGCATTACATAAAATCTATCCTAAAGAACAGTTGACAGCAATCCTCAAATACCTTAGAGCCAATAACGATGACTTATATCTTTGTTGCTTACTTACATATAGTTGTATGT
>Ga0302309_10002470_pt1 | contig 15309 bp, 12 predicted proteins | sample III_Palsa_N1_1_FD_200453 | JGI IMG/M metagenome (GOLD analysis project Ga0302309, IMG submission 200453) | Peat permafrost microbial communities from Stordalen Mire near Abisko, Sweden - III_Palsa_N1_1 | ecosystem: Environmental > Terrestrial > Soil > Palsa > Peat permafrost | place: Sweden... | reverse complement strand
AGTTAGAGTAGTTAGAGTAGTTAGAGTAGTTAGAGTAGTTAGAGTAGTTAGAGTAGTTAGAGTAGTTAGAGTAGTTAGAGTAGTTAGAGTAGTTAGAGTAGTTAGAGTAGTTAGAAATTTTCCATCTATTATAAGTTGTAACTATCTTTACTTACTCTAACCTGTAATTATTACAGGTTGCAGATACCTCTGACCACTTTAATCTATAATAATTATAGGTTGTAACTACTATAACAACTACAAGTTATGATTACTATAGTTATCTGTTAGTTTAACTACAAACTAATGTTGTAAGTCTAGGTATAGGCTAACTATCATCAGTAACAGAAGTAATACAACATCTTGTTGTATTATATAGTTACAGTTACAGTTACAACTGTAACTATAGCTAGAGATACATTTACAATGTCTAATACTAAAGAGAGTAGAGATAGTTATCAGCGTCTCTACCAAGCAGGACATGTCGTCTATTCAGTTCAGTGAGCGGTCTATTGGCCGTCACCAAACTTTTAGGCTTCCATGTACCTTCGAACAATACAAACTCCTCTGTGCTCGGCAGAGGGGGTACTCTCTTGTTGTACTCAGCGATGAAGCTGTTGTTGTTGTAGACATCGACAACCTTGAACATACGTCTGACTGTAGGTGTACCATCAATGATGAAGATACCCGTCTCACCAACAACAGGGATCTTAGGTTGGGTAGGTTCATAGTTTCGATAGTTGGTGAGCTGCTCCGCTATCTCATACAGCTGGTTGACCTTCTCACGTAGATCATAAGTACGATCGAAGATAGAGTTTTCATTAGGGGTCAAGGTTGGGTTCCTAATACCAGCAATTTGTTTCTCGACCTTAGTGAGAAGGTCGAAATACTCCCTGGTACTAGTCATACTAGCTATTTTATAGTCATCAAAAAAAGTTCCTAGTAGCCACTAGAAAAGTTGTCTCTCTAATTTACAGTTATAGGTTATTACAACTACAACTTACTACAACTACAACTTACTACAACTACAACTTACTACAACTACAACTTACTACAACTACAACTTACTACAACTACAACTTACTACAACTACAACTTACTACAACTACAACTTACTACAACTACAACTTACTACAAACATAGGGGTTGTGTCAGATGGATCTAAGTTATGAAGTGTTACAGAGAGTAAAGTTACTATCAAAGATAGTAAAGTTGTGGTAACTATAAGTGTTATGATCTTAGATCATAACTATAAGTGTTATGATCTTAGATCATAACTACACTGTCCTGTCAACTAAGTAGATTAACGAGTCGCTTAGCTTGGAGGGTAATTAGCGTGCTAGCTATGTTCGTAGGTATGTCGGTCATAGAAGGTTCAAAGGTGCGATAGCACAGGTACAGTTGCAACTCCATAGGCAGGCGACTGACGATAGTGAACCAGCGACGTGCTTGCTGAAGTCGTTCAGTCAAGAAGCTGCTGTTGCTAACAACGGTACCATTATTATTGTTGCTAACAACAGCAACACCAACAGACCTTATCCTCAAGTACTGTTGTGGATCGTTATCATCACCATTACACAGCATGGTGACTGCTGTAAACGTCTGTGACACGGCCTCATCAGTGTCAGCCTTCCACTGATAGATAATGGTTGGGTTGTGATTATACTCTCTCAACAGAGATATGACGTAGTCATTGTAGCCTTGTTTAATAAGATAACACCCTTTAGTCTGTTCCAAGTAGCGAACAACAGCCAGCTTATATAGACTCTTATCGGAGTAACTCTTGCTAGTGCAAATACTATCAAAAACACAGCTGTAGGAGAACAGATGCCGAGTTAAACTCAAGCGAGGATCAGCTATAATTGTAGCATCAGCCTCTTGCCAACAGTACAAATCATACCTGTTGCAAAACAGTGGATTAAGTAGTTTTCTGTGATTATCGTTAACTATACTGGGATGAACTTTGTGATAACTAATATGGCTATTAAGATCTACCGCCGGATGCTGCAACAGTAGCTTTATAGCGTTTAAGGTGTAACTAGTCGTGTCTCCTCTATAGAGCTCAGCCAAACAACTGTCATTATTAGGGCTGAGCTTATAATCCACCCATAACTTAATCAGTTGTAGATCAGCCTTGTGGTACAACGCATAAGTCAAATACGATCTCTCAATACCAATCTTGTCAGTCTCCAGCTGCTGACGATAACAGTGTATTAAGGCTTTTACTATGTCAAGGCTGGAGGTCAAATTTTTACACCTATTTACGGCGTAAATGTACACGTCTTCTACTTGCTGTTTGTTCATCAGAGTAAAGTTACTGTGTTGTAGTAACTCCCCTATACTTGGAGCCAACTCACTGCTGTTGCTGCTGTCAGTGCTACTGGTAGTACTCCCAGCAACTAAAGCTGCCTTAAAACTGTTAATACCAGGGAAGACTGTCTGTAACTTATCTGCTAGAATAAGCATCTGCAGTATGATAATACTATCACATCTGCTTCTGTTGCGACCGTTACCACTAACAGGAGTAGCAACAGTTGTTGCTGTCGTCGTTGATATCTGCGTGTCGGCCAACCTCAGGGTAGTCATAAAGATACTCTCGATAGCGAATGTTTTTGAGTAGTGGCTACTATGATCCATAGTAGGGTGAGTTAGTAGCATGTAAGTAAGCATAACATTGTTAGTCTCCACTGCGATCATTAGCGGTCTCTCACCTAGATGGCGCTTGTTAACATCAAAAGACTTGTCCTTGAGTGCTGGCTTAATCTCAGTCAGTATATTAAGCCGACAAGCCTTATGAAAGCAAGTCTTCTTAGTCATGTAGAGATTGATGATATATTTTGACTACTAATCTTACTAGATTATTTGTTTACTCTACTGTCTACACTACGGTCAATAATCTTGTTATCAGACATAGAAGAAGTTTGTGACAACTGAGTTGTCACCAAGCTAACACGACTATTTACCAACCATAGTCGTTGTGTGTTGTCATACTAGAATTTGATGTCGAGTAGTGGCTTAATACTAGGCTGTTCCTTGACTGTTTTACAGGTATAACTGCCTCGAATACCTTGTCACACATTTGGCATTTAACAGTGGTACGTGTGGTATCACTACTAGCGACATTAATCTTGCTGTCACTGTCAACACTAGACTTTCTACCTTCAGTATTAGCACTACTCGACCAGGTGACCCGGCGGCGAATAAGTCTGGTCTTCGCAGTCCGAACAGTGTGGTGTGCTAAACACGAATCAGGATGTTGGCAGTTGCTAACATCAACAGCCGACCACCTACCCCAGCCACCTGACAGCTGCTTGTAACGCACAAGCTTACGTTTATAACTTGCGCACTTAACACAGCTCTCTACAGCAAGTTGTAATTGTCGGTCACCAAAGTTGCTGGTCTCGATGTAGATGGCATTATTAACATCTATAACCTCAGTGTCCCTGTGTTGACACGAGGCTGCTGCACCCATGTTTTTTATCACTAATTTAGTACCAAAGTATTTACTATCACTCTTGGTTACTATTACTGTTGCTGCTGTTATGCAATAACAGCAGCTGCGGTAGCAGCACAGTTAACATTATTATCTCATAATAATAGTACATAACAAAGAGATTTGAAGCAAACTTACCATCAGAAAGCCTGGTAGTGAGGTACTATGACAAGTTTTGTAGGTTAAATAGAATCAGTAAATGTTTAACTACTAGATTCAACATCTTGCGCAGATCACTCAACCAACAAAATTCCACGGAAAAAAATTATACAGTAAAACGACGCGCAATTATCTCGCCAACATGTCTGACCGCAAGCAACTCGAAATCTCTCTGAAGAAGCTCATTGAAAACAACGATACTCAAGCTCGGGCCCAGGACAAGGTCGAGGCTGAGGCTGAGGCACACCTCAAGGAGGTCGAAATTGAAGATGCCATCGCAAAGCTCGAGCTGGATGAGGCTCAGTTGGCTGAGGCTTCCGCTCTGGTAGAAGCTGAAGCTGAGAAGAAGCTCAAGCAGATCATCACTCCAATTGGTCTGGCTATTGACCAGGTTGACAAGAAGCAGGTCTACGTCTATCAGTCGGCCCTGTTACTGAGGATCGCTCAGCGTGGTCTGTGGCAGACTGAGCTTAAGGTCAGCAGAAACTGTGACCGTAAAAGTTACACCTTCACCACTGACTCACCATACTTTAAGCATCAGGTGTCAGCTACCCTGAGGGGTGAGTTCATTGCTGTCTCGCCTGACAGTAGCGTTTTCGCTATTGCCATCAGTGAGTATGCCAAGCTGGCTGAGTTCGACACTAAGGTGGCCGAGGCTATCAACCGTGCTCTGTTCAAGAAGTACGGTGAAGCATCGACCAGGAGCCTGTTCGGTGTTGCTGTCCATCTGGAGGCCAAGCTGCTGAAGCAGCTGGAGCAGATCGATTTCACCATTGGTGAGAACTTCGAGAGCTACATCAACAAGCTCGATAACTGGGCTCTAGGCTACCTGATCCTCACCAACATCCTCTTCTACCTAATCGAGCATGCCGCGACTATTCCCAATGCTGCTGCTATCATTGCTGCCATCACTCTGTTCCTGTCCTTCATTAATGGTAACTCTTACCCGCTCAACAAGCAACTGTATGTCCTTGGACCTGCCTCTGCTGCTGGCAAGTATTGAAATGTGGTCACTGTCTACTGATCGATAACATTGTAACTCGAAGTTACAATAAACTAGTACCTTGTAGAGAGAGACAGCAAAATCATTTATGGCTGTGGTTACTACAACTGTTAACACCATATTTTGATATGTCACTACTGGAATAACTTTGTCTGAGACAAAGTATGGTATGTGGTCGTTTTCTTTTACTGTTGTTACACTGCTGTTGTAACAACAGTAAAATTTCTTGCTTTGTAAACTTTGCTCAAAGGAAAGTTGATAGCAATAATGTCTCTTCGACGTAGATCAAGTAGTAGCAATGTCTATTACCAACGGCAGCAGCAGCAGCACTTAGAGGAGGACGACAGACAGAGGTTGCTGAACAGCAAAGATGTGATTATTAAGTCATCATCACCATCCGGAGCCTCGTGTAGTCTAGGTAATACCAGTGAAGGTTGGGAGGTTAGGATTGATGAAACAGGTCTTGTAGAGTTCAATGATGAATTCATTCCTAATGATACACGTCTAGCTGAGAGAATGAGAGCAGTCAAGAATCTACGCTTCACTGACACCAGACCTAACGAAGAAGCGCTGATTAAGGCCTATGAGGAGAAGGGTGTTAGACTGTCACCCAACACTAATCTCAAGAATAAGTTTATCTTGCAGCAGTTAATCGACACATACAACCAGCTAAAAGCCAACAAGATAAAGGATGAACAGATGGCTGCCGTCAAAGCCTTGTTAGCTCGTTATAAGATCCTTAGAGGTGTTAATAGACTAATTGGGGTATCGAATGCAGAGTTGCTAGCGGAGGCTGATGTTAAACCCCTACCTCAATCACTACTTGATGTCTATCTTGATGTACAGCAGTTGGCTATGCAACCTGAGTATGAGAGATTACGTATCTGCTGCTCGTTTTAGCTATGAGATTTATCAGTATAGGCTACTATGACTTATAACCGCACTATGACTAACTTTTGTTATGCACGGAACAGAATAAGTCTTACAATAAGACCGTGTAATGGACATTATAGCAGTAACAGTTTTAGACTATCAGGTAGGTTGTTATCAGTCTAGTATTGACTAAGAGTCTGCTACTTCAAGTAGCAGATGTTAGGTTGTTAGGTTGATGATGATAATCAGTCACTTGTAGTTCAGAACATCAGCCAGCTCATCGTTGTCACCAAACTCGTATGGCTGGTACGGGGCTAACATGGGACTGTCTGATCACATGACAGTGACGAGTTATAGAGTTGTAATAGGCATGACAGAAGACAATACTTACTAGCCTAACTACTGTTGTTGTATATTACCAACTATCTCTAACACTCTCTATATGTATACATGTATATAGAGATAAAGATAAAGACCGCCGAGCTAGGAAGAGAAGATGGGCTGTTGTTGTTGTTAACAACAACAACAACAACAACAACAACAACTTGACCTAACTATTATATAAGTAAAGAATTCCGTAAACTACAGGGTAACCTTGTAGTTGTTGCAGTAGTAATTAACTTTGTTAGATGACAACTCTAGTAGGCAACTATCGGTCACTAGATGACCAGAAGTTGCTAGCCTCGACTGCATGCTCAAGTTCAAAGTCAGGGTAAATACCGTGACTATCCAATTTGAATAGGTATTCATATTTTGGGACAAGCTCCACATAATCGTTACCTTCAAACCGCTTTTCCATCACAAATGGTGCCGTTAGGCTACGACGCGCTGACTGACTGAGTTCTGACCACATTTTGCTGTTCTTGTATTCATCCAGTCTGTAGAGGTGATAGCTCATTGAATGGCTTTTCTCAGTCTGTTCAACGATCTTATCATCTACAATCCTCTCATAGAGGTCCAGAGGCCGTCGTCTATAGTGTTCCTGTGAAATCTTGGCGTGTATCTCGATTTGGCTATGAGGCTCAGCAGCAGGCTGCTGCTGTTGGTACGATGTCGTTAACCTACTACCAAACACTGGCAGATAGCCTAGTAGGCCAGAACTACTAACTGCTTCTGCTTGCCTAACAGCCAACGGTTGTTTCTTGATGGCAATCTCTTGATTACTCGAAATGCTGTACTTGAGCTCCTCAACGTCATCATGGTGGCTGTAGATGTAACTCTTAGCGCTTTTAACACCAAAATGGTTCTCAGCATAAATACATTTAATATCGGTGTGACGATCAGAAGCGATGAACATGTGGCCTGTAACATTTTCGTTACTCCCTTGTTCACGATACATGTTGGCTGTAATGTACAACTTACCTTTGATGGTGTCTTTGTTGATAGCGCCTCTGTTGATGGCAGTGGCTGAGGCAAGCAGATTGCCCTTAATCGTTATCTGCACTATGTTGAAGATGTCTTTACGCACACGGGCCAACGCTGCAAAGCCTTTTGGTGTATAATAGTTCAGCAGCTCAGCCAACTGCGGATTAATCTGGTCAAAGGCCGACTTGACAATGGTGTAGTTGCCACCATAACCCTGAATGACCCTCTCTTCGTACGAGACATACTCATACTGTTCGGTAAAGGGGTTAGGACCAACTACATAGTCATCGAAGATTGTCTGTTCCAGCTCAGCGACCCTATCCGTGTCCTGAACAACTGCCAACAGTGCCATCTTTTTGTTGTCCAAAATAAGTCATATTTACTATGATCGATAGTTTAATATACGGACTAGTCTGTATATCTGTCTAACACACGAACTAGTTCGTGTGTTAGACTGCTGTGAGTCTATTAAAAACGCGCTGACCGGTTGACATGTTAGGGGCATCTAGAGTCGACACAGTAAGATCTTACCCATCAAGAGACAACTAACACTATAAGGCTTAAAAAAAGCCGTAGTCATGCAGAAAGAAGTGGGCAACTTCTGGTTAACAACAACATCATAATTATGAATGTGATGACTGTTATGAATTCAGTTCATAACATAGTAACAACAAGAGCCTGGTTAGTCATTATCCCAATACTCTATCTGTTGGAATAATCTGATCTTTTTTTTGATAACAAAGAACTACTGTCAGCTCGTCAAACATGTCGATCGAAATTTATACTGTGCTTGGAGTTCACTCTGATGGTAGCCGTGGACCTGATGTTGCGAAGCAGTACGGTAGCTATCGCAACATTGATGATGCTTACATCAAACTCAGGGAGTTGGTGAACAAGGAGTGGAATCCTGAAGAGGTGTATCCACGTTCACGTAGAGGGCCTCGTCAGCGTCTTACTGCGAGAGAATTTCTTGATCTCCAAGAACAGATGAAGCAGGCGTCTGCTGAGGCAAAGAGACTGAAGCCGATCTTCCATCAGCTTGAGGAAAGTGTCAGCCACATCCCTGTGGGAGAGAACCCAGAGATTGATACCCGCCTAGACGAGCTCGCAGAGAAAATTAATACAGCAGTATATGAAGAAGTCAGGCTTAGAGATCTTCTTGAAGAGGCTAACTCGATTTTTATCAATAAGGTTGGTGGCAAGTGGACAGTGGTTGGTGGATACACTATTGAACGTGACCGGCATACTCCCTATCACGCCTTCTTTGAAGGTGACATCGAGGCTAGCGCCTCCCTCGATGAGGGAATGGAGGGTACTCGCTTCTTCATCATCAAAACTCATCTGCAGTAGATAGCAAGTTTTTGTTAAACCCAAGTAACAACCACTGAGTGGTTGTTTATGTGTTATGATAACTAGTTATTGTAAATTAAACTTGTAGTTCACACAACATAACTAGTGTAAGGGCTAATTACACCTCTGGCACCTACCTTAATGTAAAGCGGTAAGCTATACAGCCTGTATACCAGAGGTTACGTATCTGCTGTTTTTAATTATAAGATTTCACCCTAATATAAGTTGCGACAACTTATAGCAATACCACTTGAAGATCACATCTAGCTAACCAGCAACCAGTCAACAGTCTGTTTGGCTACTACTGTTTATAACACTCTGATGCTTCCGGAACACCAAAACCCTTATAATAAGAATACTATAAGAGTTTTGGTGTTCCGTCATGTAAGGAGTAGAAAGCAATCCTGTAACAGTAGTTATTGTTATAATTATTGTTACGGTTAGTATCTATTATTACAACAAGATTATCTTATGATCGTTACAACAGTAATAACTTCAAGTTATCGTGGGGTTACCAGCCATATAACAGTAGTTGAAATCTGCTACTTGAAGTAGCAAATAGATGTAATTATGTTGGTAATAACGAACTACTCGTAGTTCAGGATATCCTCGTCGAAGTTTAGAGTAGCAATAACCCTACGAACCTTGTGACGCTGATGCTTGCGGCCAACTTCACACTTCTGCGGCTGTGGCTGGTCTTTATTCTGACCCTCATCACCCTCAAGGTTTTGGTTAACTTCAGTCTGAGTAGCCTTGGCAGCCTTGTTAGACTTGGTCCTAGTCTCAGTATTGAAAGCAGCCTTGCGCTGCTTCTTTTCCAGCAGCTGTCGATACTGTAGCTTGTGGTAGCTGAGATTGCGGTGCACGCTGTCAGCACCAGCAGACTTGGGGTTGCAAGCGGCAGAGTCAGCATCATCCAGCAGAGTGGTGTCAAGCTTGAAGTTATCCTCAGGATGCCTAGACTTGTAGGCGATAACTGGGTAACCCCAGTCACAGTAACAAAGCAACTCCTCCTTGATTGTGCTGTTGTAGGCATCCTCCGCTTGTTCATAAGCGTAGCTGTCCCTCAGGAACTCCAAGTAGTCACTTTCAGTGAAACGGTGGCAACCGCAGCTGCACCCCAGACCCTGGTACATCTGCCTATAGGCACTGTAGTTACCATAGGTATCTCTGTTATTCAGCACCCTGAGCAACCTGTTATGACAGTTGACCTTTGCGGCACAGGCAGCGACATAACCAGAGGGAATATTGCCGACATTGCACATCTCAGGCATGGGGCCAATGGCTGCCAAACCAGTCTCAGTGATAGGCCTGTCATAGCCACCATAGACTCTCAGCCACTTAGCAATTCCACAGTCACCCATTTTATGTAGCTCAGAGAGTTCCTTTTTGTGAAGTTGTGGGTGATATCCGGGTTTAATATCCGCCACATTAAACTATTTTCACTTTTAACCTGTTGCCAAGTTGTAGTTTTCGCTACCTAAATCCCTCACAGTGCCAAGCCTCCTGATATCACAGCAGTTAGTATAGTAAAAGTTATCACTGGTGATAAGTTTGTTGTAGCTTGTAGCTTGTAGCCAATAAGTGATTTTGTGAGTTAATGTTGGTTGTAGCCAACAATTATATTGGAAAACAAAGATGCGAGATGCACCTGAAGTTATAACCAAGATCAACAGTCAGTTGTATTTGGGTGGTAGCCACTACATGACGAGTAACAAGAACACACTGCTGGACCAGTTAGAGAAGCTTGGGATTAACTCCATCATCAACGTGGCCAGCAACATAGACTATACAACAACCATCCGCTATCGAAAGTTCGCCTGGGATGACTGTGACATTCCGTTGTTCAAGTTTTATAAGACAGACGACACTGTTGAACCTGGAGATAGTCAGTTGACTCAGTCGACTCGGTCGAGTGACTATCCGACCGAGTCGAGTAGCTATCCAACTATCATTGAGGTCGAGAAGTACCTTAATTACGAAATTGGTAAGGGCCGAGTAGTCTATGTGCACTGTCAGATGGGCATCTCTAGATCAGCATCTCTTGTTATCTTCCACTATATTAAGCGATATGACATGTCTTTCTATCAGGCTTATAGTTGCATTCGAGACCTAAGAGGTTGCATTCGACCCAATGACTACTTCATGTCACAGCTTATGCAGTACTTAGAGCGTCGTAGACGACAACTACGGGCTACTAACAAGCGTGCAGCTTGTAAGCGGGCTGTTGACCTTGCTAAAACCACAACAGTGGTAGCTGCAACAGTAGACAGTAGGTCCGGTGATGACTCATCACCGAATTCTGGCAACTAGTAGTTCTGGTGGTATAGTGGAGTAACAAACCAAGCTTGTTGTAAGTCTAACTTACAACCATATAGATTGTATTTGAAAGGGTGTTACTATCAAGGATCTTTGTTATAAGCTTAATTTATAACATCTTGGTCTCTACCTATGAGTAGAAGATTCTAATAATCTTCCTACTATAAACTAGACTATAAAAGAACTCTCAATGAGATAACTGATAGATATGCGACTAATCTCTTAGGGATAAGATAGATAGATATATATATAGGTAGATAGATAGTAAAGTTGCTAGAGTGTTGTAAGTTAGACTTATAACAGTTACTATTCTCTACTACTTCATAGTGAGGTAGTTAAAACTTGTACCTATAATAGCAACTGTGGACCTGATGAGCAGTTTATAGACTTAAGATGTCTTCAGTAGACCAGTAATCGCTAACATGACGATCTCTATAGTGTGTCTAGCTCGAGCTAGACACTGTCGTTACTACCAGTATTACCGCCATTGACAGTTTTTGACATTTATAGTAGATGAATATAACTACTACTAATAATAAAGATGGAGAGGAACTATAACTTTTACAATGTACCAGAGCTGCTGAATTCGGCTCTTGATAGCCAGAATTCTGGCTACGGTATGTTCGAACAACAGGCTGTTGACTACATTGTGAGCAGATTGAGTGGTACGGTACTGCTTGAACAGCAAGTAGGGATAGAGTCAGAGACTGTCAGATCTGCCATACGAGCCGACATCAAGTCTGCTGTCATCAACAGCCATTCATCCATTAGCGCTCACCAACTAACAACTGAAGATAGCTGCTACTTCTACCAACCTTCATCATCATCGTCATCATTATCGTTATTGTCAGGTAGTAGAGTTCTGGCTAAAACGAACAGCAGTACACTGCTGTCACTGAGTAAGTTACCACTAGTCAAGCAGCTGTTGACTGTCAGAGAATGTAGTCTATCTAAGCTACTAGAGCTCAATAGCAAGAGTTGCCTGGCTACTATCAAAACTACACTGTCGCAACTAGATAGTCTGCGTAAAGCTGGTCTAGTCATACTGGATCTTGACTGGCTGACAGTTAGACTATCCTGCTATGGTAAGACTGTGCTGCCAAAACACGGTGACAGTGGCTTTTTGAGTTGGCTGCTACACAAGAGTATCGGCGACAATAAACTTGATGGCTATGTTGATGAACAGCTACACCGACGCATCAGACCATCTCTGGACTACCTAGGTGGCGATGCTGTTGTTGGTTACGCTGTACGGGAGCTGGTAGGAGAAATAGTCAACAGTTATAAGTTGGAGCAGACAGAGGTTAATGGTGCTGGAGCTGGAGCTGGAGCTGTAAACCATCAGCACCAGTTGTTAGAACATGAAATTATCAACAAGATCAAGTCAGAACTAATCTCAGGTAGTTTAGAGCTGGTCACTGACTTCAGCAAGGGTACTACCTCCCACAGTGATCTTGTCAACGCCAGGGTACGACTGGTAACTAAGATAGCCCTGTCTGCTGATGATATCAGAGTACTGGTCTTGTTCTATAAGGCGGGGTTCGAAGAGTTCAACAGTTTATCACTGCTACATCTGATCCAAGACTACTTAGGTAAGTACGAACAGGTCGGCTTCACAACTGATGTCAGCAAGCTGTTAGTGACTGCTAGTCAGCTGTCTCGTTTGGGGCTGTTGGTACCAGCTGAAGACAACTATTCGCTGTGTCTTAGTCAGGTAGCTCAACTGTTGGTGCTCAAAACTGTTACTAGCAGTGGGTCTTCTACTCTTGTTACACCTTCTAGTTTCCATTCATACCCACAGTCACAGTCAGATAAACCACCTCCTTATTACTAGTTGTTTTTTTGTTGTTATCACTGTTGTTGAAGTAATACTAGTAGTGATAAGCTAATAATTGTTGTCTTGTTACAAGACAACATTAAATTATAAACCCAGTCTCTAGTCACTAGAGATTTCTAACGAAGTTATGGTCTTAACCTGGTAAAACCTAAGCTTTACAACCCTAAGTTGTAAGAAGTAGTCTAATCTTTACAATTCTACCTAACCTACTCAGTGACAAATTTAACACAGTAGTCTCTCAAGCTATCACTCATAGGTGACAAGTTGCCTGTACCAAAGTTCCGGTAAATGTTGTCTATACGCTCTTTCATTCGACGATGAAACTCTGTCTTGTCCTTGATGATGAAACGCAAAATGTTCTTCAACATATTCATGTCAATATCACCATTATCTTCATAGAAGATAACGTCACCAAAGACTGTAACTTCATAATATCTATCAGGGTACTTCAAGTTGGTGGCGATGATGTTTTTGTCATAGATATTTTCATCCGCACTGAACATACCTAACTTGTATTGGCAAGACATGGCATCAAGAGAACAATGTGTATCTCCATCAAACTTGTAGTCGTTACCATCGACGATTGTTATCTTCCCCTCCGTAGTAATAAGTATAACCTTACCTAGATTCACCATTGGAATTATTGTGTGAGATGATTTGTAGTATCTAGTTCATACAATCACCAAAATAAAATAGCTGTTATAATAGTAGTGAGGATAAATGTTTCTGTTGTTTATCAAGTAAGAAAGGATACACAGCCAGCTACTGCTAAAAATGAAAAATTCTTGTAATCAGAAAAGATGGGTAACTGGCTGTCGTCTTTAACCTCGACTATGAGGCAGCAGCAGTACGACGCTGATGACAATGATGTCATGAGTGATGACAAGCGTTTCGCTGTCATCCCCTACAACAGGATTAGGCCTATGTTCGATCTCAGCTGCTTGTTGCAGCAGTTCCCCGAGCTCAAGCAGCCATCTGTTACCTACGGTATGCTTGACTATCCGTACTTTGCTGAGGTGGCAGCACAGCCATATTCGGTTGGTGAGCTGGTCAACTACCTGACAACTGCCGGTTACCAGCAGGTTGAAGCTTGGCAGACAGAAGTTAACAGCTTCTGTGTGGCTGAGGAAGGAGGTGTGCTGTGTCTTATCTGCTCTAGCACCGGTAATTGTTGCGGTGTGCCAGATGATCTGTTGAATAACCCAAGGACGTTCATCATTGAACGTAGTTACCCCAGCACTCACAGATTTGCAATTGCCACTCATGACATAGAGCGTGTCAATCTACAGCTGTTGTGCTGTGGTTGGAAGATCAGCAAGCTGTCAGTCAGAAGCGACTCCAAGTATATTATCCCTGCATCATGACACCTCTGTTGTAATCTTTACCCTTTACAAGCTAAACTTGTAAAGTAGTTACTGTTATGTGTGAACTAGATCTTTCTTAGTTAAGACTATAACAGACATAGTGTAGAAGACTTTATACGTCATCTAACATTATAACCGTAAGAATTCTTGTTATAACCCTAAATTATAACTCTTATCTCTCTTAAGTCTTATATCTCTAAGTTACAACTCTTGTAACTCTCTTATCTCTCTCAAATCTCACGACTCCAAGTTAGGATTCTAAACTATAACAGTGACTCCTTGCATAGATTATAATGATAACAACAATAGTACTACACTTACAAGTAGTAATAAAGTCTGTAATCAATTAACAAATTGCAACTCTTTGAGAGTTGTATTGCGAACTACAATATTAATATCGTCATGACTAACTAGTGTCACTCGTTGCTGCCAAGAATAGTACATATGCATGTAGCAAGACTGCAGTGGTGATAGCAGCCATAACTCCGGCAGCAGATATCTGTTTGTACGTCGGCATTACTTCACAGCTTTCTTGTTGCACGTGTTTTGTCAGTTTGTCTTTAAACCTCTACCACCCTTTTTGGGCTGCACTAGACTACACCATTATAGGCTCTACCCCTCTTTGTGGTTGGAACAGTGGTAGTTGTTATAACTGTTATTATTACTACATTAATCACTGTTATAGTTACCAGGTAACTATACTTTGCAGCTGCTTCCACTAATATTACGCCTACTGCTGTCACCGATGAAAGTACAATAGACGTATAGCACTGCGAATGACAGTTATGAAAGCTTGCAGTATAAATAAGAGGTTGCAAATGACTAGTGGTAGCAGCTGTAGCAGTTCTAAACTGTACCAGTTACTATCGTGATCGTAAACCTTAAGACTCGAGCAGTTGCCATTATCATAGCGAACGACTAGTGTGTTCAGGTGTACATCACCATAGTAGCCGAAGTGACACTCTAAGCCGTGCTGTATGCCGTGACGATAGGTCATCACAGAGCTTGGTCTACCAGTACTGTGAAAGCTTAACTTTTGTCCATGTAGTTGTCCGTTATAGTAGTAAGCTTGACCTGCTAATTGACCATTACCATGATAGTTTAGTTGCAGACCATGTAACCTGTTGTTTAACCAGCGACTGTCCTCAAACAAGACTTGATCTATTTTATTACTACTACTACTACTACTACTACTACTACTACTACTACTACTACTACTACTACTACTACTACTACTACTACTACCACTACTACCACTACTACCACTACTACTACTACTACTAGCACCGCTACTGTTAGTTAGCCAGCTGCGCTTCCTGACTTGGATACCATCCTCATAGATGGTCTCGATGGCAAGTGAGAGATTGATACCACACGTCTTGTATCCCAAGTTTGTACTGATGTGTAGTCGAGTCCAGCGCTTAACGAAGTAGGGTATCAACCACATGAAGTCAGGAATGTAATCTCGACTCAGATACTTGAAAATCTCGAACTGGACCTCTATTGGTAGCCACCTCTTAAGTCTGACAAGATCTAAGTCGGTTGACATTGTAACTTTTAGAATAGT